>MDSQ01000186.1_pt1 | contig 12811 bp, 12 predicted proteins | sample 1008251 | NCBI WGS metagenome assembly MDSQ01 (sample SAMN05526597, study PRJNA338239) | gut metagenome | isolation source: Hindgut content | host: Naso unicornis | place: Saudi Arabia: Red Sea | collected 2016-05
GTAGGTGAGGAGAAGGACTTTAAACTCTATTCTAGATTTCACAGGGAGCCAATGAAGAGAAGCTAAAACAGGGGAAATATGATCTCTTTTCCTTGTTCCAGTCAGAACACGAGCAGCAGCATTCTGAATCAGCTGGAGAGTCTTCAGAGACTTCTTAGTGCAGCCTGATAATAAGGAGTTACAATAGTCCAGTCTGGAGGTAACAAATGCATGGACCAGTTTCTCTGCATCTTTCTGAGAAAGAATAGGCCTAATTTTTGCAATATTATGTAAGTGGAAGAAAGCGGTCCTTGAAGTTTGACAGATCCTTAACAAAGATAACTCCCTGATTCCTTGCAGTGGTGCTGGAGGCCAAGGTAATGTCGTTTAGCATAACTATATCATTAGGTAAAGTACTTCTAAGATGTTTAGGACCCAGCACAATAACTTTAGTTTTATCGAAATTTAGCAACAGAAAGTTGCAGCTCATCCAGGTTTTTATGTCTTTAAGACAGGCCTGGAGGTTACTTAACCTATTAGTATCGTTTGGCTTCAAGGATAAATATAACTGGTATCATCGGCATGACAGTGAAAATTATTATTATGCTTTCTGATAATATTGCCTAAAGGGAGCATATACAGGATGAATAAAATTGGTCCAAGTACAGATCCCTGTGGAACTCCATAGCTTACTTTGGTGTATGTGTCTTTGGTGTCCAGTCTTTGTCGCAGAAGTCCGAGTTGGCAGCACGTCTCTCTACCTGTGTGTTTGTCTGTATGACTGTCTAGTGTTAACTGAGTGTTAACTGAGTTTAACTGAGTGATATATGTTAAATATCCGTTGTTCTAAAAACGCTGGTAACTTTTTGCGAATCCTACGCTTTGCACTTGGTTTCGGCTTATACTACTGTTGATCAGTATATCCGATTGATAGACAGCCTCAGAAACTGCTGCAAGCCGAGTCTGGCTAGTCGCAGGAATTAATGTTACCGTGACTCCTGATATCACCGTATACACTTCCAGTTTATATGAACGATCCCGTTTATCACGCTATGGATTGCATGTGAAGTGTGGCTTACTTTGTCACTGACCTTGGAGGACCGCTGCATCAATCCATCTGCTTGGACCAGGAAGCCTGCTTGCCTCCCGGTGAAGGAATGCCAACATGCTGTGTGATTTTGATGGGCTTTAATCTCACACGATAAAGGGAAGTGCTTCTTTCTTCTGATTCTGGTGCTGGAAATTGTTTTTCCGATTGTTTTAGACCGCGGCTGGTCCTGATTTTAATTTATTTTATTCACAGCGCTGCTTCGCCGGGCATCAGTTCCTGTTTACGTGTGACGTCATGCAACGTCATCGTCTGATTCAGGATCGAATAAAAACTCAGATATTCCTGTTCTGTGCTGCATGGGAATCAGCATGATTCTTTCAGCACCTCTTCTACTTTTTTTGACCATGCTGCACCCGTTGCAGAGCTATGGAGACTACAACGTGCATCATCATCTTTTAGTCCCTCAAAAAGGCACAAACTGTGATCTTGACTCTTTTAGATACTGTCCTAACCGGATCTTACCAACTGAAGATCTGACTCTACCTTATTTTATTTATGTTTTTAGTCCTTATGGTTGGTTGTTGTCTTTCTGCTCTTATCCCTCAAGTAGACCACGGGTTAGGTATATTCATTCAGCACCTTCATCAATGTTGGTGAAAAAGAAATGCTTTATTGTTCTTTTGCTTTTACTCTCAGGAAATGTTCAACCTAACCCTGGTCCAGATCTCAAGTGTCTGAGTACCCCTTGTGATTTCAAAGCCTGATCTGGGCTTGGCATTATTCACCTAAATGTTAGAAGTCTACTTCCTAAACTGGATCTAGTAAAGATCTGGGCTAAATCTACTGATACCGACATTCTTGTCTTGTCTGAAACATGGCTTAAGAAATCCATCACAGATAAAGATATTGCAATTAAGGGCTACAATGTTTTTCGTTGTGACCGTCCTAGAAAAGGTGGTGGAATTGCAATATATATAAAAAATAAATTTAACACTGCCCCTCTATCATCTGTATCTAAAAGCAAACAATTTGAATTCCTTGCCCTTAAATTGGAACTCCTTAAGGACCATTTTATCACTGTTGTAGGTTGTTATAGACCCCCCTCAGTGAGCAGTGAGGCTTTATTGTCACTGAACAATCAGCTATCAACCTTGAATTTCAATGAGATTCTTCTTATTAGAGATTTTAACTGGGATTGGTTGTCGTCTGTCTCTGATAGTTTTAAATCAACCTGTGATTCTTTTAATCTCACACAACTAATTAGTGGCCCAACCCGTCCGAATCTTAAATGCCCAGAGAAATCTTCTCTTCTTGATCTTTTTTTAACAAACGCTCCTCATAAATACTCTGATATTGGTATTTTTGCAAATGATTTAAGTGACCATTGTGTTATAGCCACTGTCAGGCAAGCTAAGCTACCAAAAGCAAGACTGCGAATTGTCTTTAAACGTGATTTTAAGCATTTCTGTGAGCAAGCTTTTTATCATGATTTATGGCTCTTTGATTGGTCCAGGATCATTCATTTAAATGATGTTGAGCTGGCTTGGAAATATTTTCATGATGCCTTTACTAATATTATAAATAAACATGCTCCTTTCCGTAAATTCAGAGTGAAAGGTAGACATAATCTTTGGTTTTCTCCTGAGCTGTCCAGTCTACTAAAAGAAAGGGATGCTGCCTGGGCTAAGGCCAGAAATACCAAATCCCAGGCTGACTGGCTGGTTTTTAGACAGCTCCGAAATCGCTTTACCTCTCTTGTCAAGAAGGCGAAGTCTGAGTTTTATCTTGCTAAAACCACCAGTATCTTAAATGATCCCAAGAAATTTTGGAAAGTAATAAAAACATCTTATGGGAGTGAAACCCCAAATGAGCTGCCGACTTGTATTGTAAAAGACTCATGTAGTCTAACTGATAAATCAGCCATTCTTAATTGTTTTAATGAACATTTCATTTCTTCGGGTTCTTTATTTGACTCCTTATCTCCACATCCAAATCAGCCGAATGTCCAGAAGGTTTGCACCTCGCCACCCCTTAATACTTCTATGGCTCAAACATTCAGTTTTACTCCTTTTGATGTGGCTGAGGTCCAGAGGGCCTTAAAACAAGTGGATCCTGGTAAATCTGCAGGTCCTGACAAACTTGAGCCCTTCTTTTTGAGGTCAGCCGCTGATTTTATTGCAGAACCTCTTACACATATTTTTAACCTTTCCTTGTCCAAGAATGAGATTCCTAACATATGGAAATCTGCCTATGTTTTACCTTTGTTGAAAGGAGGTGATCCCACAGCTGTTAATAACTATAGACCCATCTCTAAATTATGTACTCTAGCTAAAGTTCTTGAAAAGTTTGTTAGCGAACAACTTAAAGAATTTTTAGACACATATGGCCTTGTTTCTCAACATCAGTCAGGTTTTAGAAAACGACATAGCACAATAACCGCTGCTATTAAAGTTGTGAATGACATTATTGAGGCATTGGATTGCAAAAAATATTGTGCAGCTCTATTTATTGACCTGTCAAAGGCGTTTGATACTGTCGACCGTATCATTTTGGAGGATAGACTGCACAGGATTGGCCTATCTTGGCATGCTGTAAATTGGTTTTCTAATTACCTGTCTGATAGAACCCAATGCGTCCAGTTTGCTGGGTCCTCTTCGTCTTTCCTCCCTGTATTAAAGGGTGTGCCTCAGGGTTCCATATTAGGACTGCTGTTGTTCTCCATTTATGTAACAATCTCTGTGATAATGTATCAGATGCTGTGTTCCATTTTTATGCGGATGATCCGGTCATATATTGTTCATCCCCCTCTGTGGTGCAAACCCTTGAATTCTTGCAGTCTGCTTTTGATGTTGTTCAGTCCCAGCTGACTCAGCTTAGGCTAGTACTAAATGCAGATAAATCTAAGGTGATCTTATTCTCAAATGGCAAACGGCTGCCATTGAACATTCCAAAAATATCAACTGCTCATGGGGTTGAACATATAAGTACTTAGGAATTGTTATTGATGAGAACTTGTCTTTTAAATCACACATAGAAAAACTTGTTTCTAAGCTTAAAATGAAATTGGGTTTCTTCTTTAGAAATAAGTCTTGTTTTTCGCTACAAGTTAGGAAACATTTGATCTTGACCACTTTCGTTCCTTTACTGGATTATGGAGACTTGCTTGTTATGAAAGCACCTGACACTTATTTGAAAAAGCTGGACACTGTATATCACTGTGCCTTACGTTTTATTACTGGTTGTGGCAATCTTGTCCACCACTGCACTTTGTATGCAACTGCAAATTGTCCATCTTTATCTGCCCGCAGACTTTCTCGATGGATGGTTTTTATATATAAATCTCTTCTTGGGCTGGTTCCCACCTATTTGTGTTCTTATATGTGTAGAGACTCCAGTCATTACAGCTTACGCTCACAGGATGTCCTCCGCATGTTGGTTCCTAGAGCCAACACAGACCTTGGTAAAAAAGCCTTCAGATATGCTGCTCCCTGGTCATGGAATGACATACAGAAGGATCTGAGGCTATCTGAACTGATCACTCTGGGGGAATTTCAGTCCATTTTAAAAGATCGAGAAACCAGTTCTCTTGGGCAATGTGCTTGTTTTTTAAATTGAATCAGTACTGAAACATTTTAAATTATTTTGACCTGTCACGTGTTCTTGAGTTTATGTTGTAAGTAATTTGTGTTCCTGGCTATAGTGTGTGACTGCTGTTGTTTTGTTGTTGTTGTATTTATTGTTGCAACATTGTTTATGCTGCCCTCTTGGCCAGGTCACTCTTGAAAAAGAGATTTTAATCTCAATGAGTCTTTTTACCTGGTTAAATAAAAGGTATTGATTGATTGAAGGTGTCAAGTTACAGCTCAACACAGCTGAAGTTAATTGGCTAATTAAGCTCTCTTCTGATCATTGGCTGTTGCTGGGGTATTTTTGAGTAGTTTAGACCTGCCCACTCTGCACTTACTGACAATACATTCAGGTTTTGCGCTGTTGAAACACATTATCTGATCTTCACACACACACGCACACACAAATAAACAAACAGACACACACCTTTGCTTATATATCTTTATGGAGAATCTGATCTGAATTAAAACAGATTCTTGAAAAATTAAGGTGGCAGAGGGTCAGTTGAAACAAAATATTTCCCCACAAAATTTGAGCTTGGTAACTAAATTTAAATATGAATATAATAGTATTCTCTCCCAGAGGGTAGAATATGGATTATTTGGAGCCAGACAATCTTTTTTTGAGTCAGTGGACAAAGCTGGCAGGCTGCTGGCTAATTACATTAAACACCAGGAGTCCTCATGCACTATTTCACCTATTTGGGACCAGGGGGGAGCTCTCGTGACAAAGGCCAATGATATCAACAATGCGTTTTCTGATCTCTATAAGAATCTCTATACTTCCTCTGCTTCTTCCACACAGCAGGAAACTGTTTCATTTTTGGACAGGCTGGGCTTCCCTTCCCTTGACGAGGGGCAGCGCGAATACGGAGCAGGAAATAGCTGAGGTTATCTGGAACATGCCATCTGGTAAGGTGCCCGGGCCAGACGGTCTGACGGCTGATTTTTTTTAAAGTTTCACTGCGGAATTAATGCCTCTACTGAAGAACAGGTACACAGAAGCCTTTACCAATGGGCACTTACCATCTACCCTGTCTAAGGCGTTAATATCATTAATATTGAAAAATGGCAAGGAACCCTCAGAGTACAAGAGTTTTCGCCCGATTTCTCTGATTTCAATGGATGTGAAAATTCTATCCAAAGTTCTTGTGAACCACCTAGATGCTGTGATCACCTCCATTATTCACCTGGACCAAGTTGGGTTTATTCGCAATAGAAATTTGGCTGATAATATTAGACGATTTATTAATGTTATGTGGGCAGTCAGCAACGATAATGAGCCAATCGCTGCCATTTCGTTGGATGCTGAAAAGGCATTTGATTGCGTGAAATGGGAGTACTTGTTTTCAACTCTGGAGGCCTTTGGGTTTGGACAGATCTTTACAAAATGGGTTAAGTTGTTGTATGATGAGGCCAGAGGCAGCGGTGCAAACTAATGGGGTAATTTCCCCATACTTTAGACTCAGATGTGGTACAGCCCAGGGCTCGCCGCTTTCCCCTTTGCTCTTCTGTCTCGCGCTTGAACCACTCGCAGTCGCTATTCGCAATGACCCTGGTTTTCCTGGAGTTACGGTGGGGGGTTCAGTCCAAAAATTAATGCTTTATGCAGACAACATTCTACTTTTTGTTTCAGACCCTGGCAATTCAGTGCCCAGATTACTCACTATAATTAACTCATTCTCAAAATTCTCTGGTTACAGGGGTTAACTGGTCGAAGTTGGAGGCCCTTCCCTTGACGTCCTACTGTCCCAAATCATTTTTTCAGGCAGGCTCCTTTCAGTGGCCCGAAAAAGGCATTCGATATTTAGGTATACTTTTTCCTAGTAAATTAAGTGATATAGTCAAAGAAAATTTTGACCCATTATTGGGCAAGATTTCTGCTGATGTGGAAAGGTGGACTCCTTTGTTCTTGTCTTTATGGGGCAAAGTCAACGTCCTTAAGATGAATTGCACTCCCAAAGTGAACCATCATCTTCAGTTACTCCCTTTCACAATGCCCAGCAAGTACTTTAAGAAATTTTGACAAAATATGCACTACATTCCTGTGGAACGGTAAGAGGCCGAGGATGCGCCTTGGTAAATTACAACAGCCAGTCGAGAAGAGTGGCTTGGGCCTCCCTAAATTATTGTTTTATCATTATGCCTTCAATTTCAGGCACCTGGCACAGTGGTCATGCCCCCTGAAAGAGCCCCCCCCTGGTTTAAAATGGAGCAGTCTGTCTATACGGCACTCCCTCCTCTTTCTTGTATCACAGCTAGATCACCTCCTGATGCCCGAACCCACCCCATTATTTCCCATATGCAGGGCATTTGGAAAAAAGTCTCCCGCCTGTTCAAAATGAGTCCTAATTTAAGCTTGTCAGCTGGTCTTTGGGCTAATCCCAAACTGTGTATAGGTAAATCCACATTTGTGTGGAAGAAATGGGTAGTGAAAGACATCCGTACCCTGTGGGATTTATATGAGGACAACACATTGAAATCTTCTGAGAAACTTGTTCAGCAACATAATTTGCCCAGAAATCAGTTTTGGAGATATTTACAATTGAGACATTTACTGGTAAGCACATCTGGATCCCCTCAATCCCCCCCCTCAGGGTATGGATCTGCTAACGCACATCACATCTTGGCCTTTTTCGGGTTGGGTCATGAGGCCTCTATTTACTACTCCTTATTCATGGATAACGATGCTGATCGTAACAAGATAGTTTCGGCTCTTAAAACAGTATGGGAAAGGGACCTAGGACTCACTTTCGGGGAGAAGGAATGGGATGTTATCTCGGGGATTCCCAGGCAGGTATCCACGGATATTAAAACAAGGCAATTAAAAAAATTCCATTGTTTCTATTGGACCCCCTCCAGACTCTTCAGGCTGGGTCTGAAAGAAAACCCAGACTGCTGGAAGTGTAGGGCAGAGGAGGGCTCTTTAGTGCATGCTCTTTGGACATGCCCAAAGATTAGTGATTTTTGGAACAGCATTAACGATCATATTGTGGCAATCACAGAGACCGAATACGAATTTGGTCCTGGGTTATACGTTCTTGGGAATCCTCGCTCTCTCAAGCATATCTCAAAACCAGTAGCAGACTGGATACAAACTAGTATCACGATCGGCAGGCAGATTATAATGAGGGGAAGGAGGTCTCTGGAGGGGCCCTCGTTCAATGACTGGCTTCTGGAAATAAGTAAAGTAGCTGCTTTCGAAAAGATTTCTTTAACCTGACAGAAAGAGGTGAAAAATATCTTAATAAGTGGGGCAAATACTAAGAATTGAATTCTTTGTAATTTTCGGCGTAGGGCATGATGTCAGGTGCAGGGGCACTCATTCTTAGTACCGTGGCAAGGGATTGGTTGGTTTAATTCTCAGTGTGGAGGGGGATGGGCTGCAGGGGTTTTGGTTGCAGGAACATATGCAACATCTTATGATCTCTGGGATTGCTCTGACCTGTATGTTCTCATTTTGTTTTTTGTTTTGGTCTGGTGTTGTTGTCGTCATTGTTTTTGTGTGTGTGTGCGTGATGTATATTGGCATTTGTTGGTGTGTAGATTGATGTTTTTTTGTTTCTTCAGTTCATTGTTTATGGTGGTATTGTGGTGAATTTTGTCATGATGATTAAGTCTCATACTGCTTTCTCCAATTCTATCATTCCCTTACTGTGCTCTGTACACTTTCTACTCATCCTGAAAAAACCTGCATCTCTGTGGAGCATTTTCCAGTTGATAAAATATCCATGAAAATGAAAAGACCCAAAAATAACCCAAAAATTCACTTTGAAAAAGGATTTTTTCAGGCTTATAGAATGAGCCTTGTGTGTGTGCGTGTGCGTGTGCGTGTGTGTGTGTGTGTGTTTCAGCTGCTGATGCCTGCACTGATGGTGACGGCGGGTAAAGACCCGGTTCTGCCCCCGGCCTCCTCCAAGGGAATGGAGGACATGGTGAGAAACACACAAGTCAAGAACTGTAGCATGATAATAATCGATTATCAGTTATTGGAAATGAGTCTGATGTTTGTGTTTGTTGACTGCAGATGACAAACCTGAGCAGAGGACACATCGAGGAGTGTGGACACTGGACACAGATGGACAGACCAGCTGAGACAAACAGCATCCTGATATCATGGCTGAAAGAAACACACCAGAAGGCTGTGGGTGTGACTGTGGCCCCCAAACTGTGAGGGGGGGAGGAGAGGATGATGAAGGAAGGGAGGAAGGAAGGAAGGAAGGAAGGAAGGACGAAGTCAGGAGAAATGACATGATCCTTTGGGTCCAATTTAAACAAACAAACAAACAAACAAAAAATCATCCTGTGTCAAAAACTGAAAGTTATTATGTCAGTCAACTGACAGAAAATTAATCCATGTGATGTCAATAATAACTGAAATAAACATTAAAAAAAAAGAATTTTCTGCCTTTGTCTGTTGAACAGTTTTGCTGTTTCGTCTCTGCCCACAGAGAGAGCGGACGCTCCAACTGTAACACAGCATCCACGCTGCCCTCTGCAGGTGACACTGGTGCCTGCACTGCAGCCCATCGAAGCTTCTGAACATTATTGATGTTTAAGATGAATTTCACTGAAAAATGTTGGTAGCAAAGATTTATTTAAGTTACAGCAGAACAAATGAGAGGATTTCAAATGTTATTTATGAGAAAAAGATAAGACGACAAAGCCAAATACCAAACTGAATGAGAAAACACTGACATGAAAAATTATTCAAGAAACTGTCGCCTTAACAGGACGTCATGTTTCTGTACAAGCTTTGTTAAGAGTTTAGCAAGCAGCATTTTTATTTTGAATCAAAACATTTACATGCAAAAGAAACATAAAAACGGTCAAAAATGATCAATTATTTACAAATTAAATGATCAAATAATAGGTTCAATTTAAAATAACAGCGCCCAATTACATGATTTATTTATAAATTCACTTTAAACTATGTACGTATTGATCATTTTATGTTGTTTTTGTGAATTCCCTCTTAAAATGGATCTATAATGATATTTCATAATTTTCATCGTTGTCAAAAAAGGTATTTTTCACATGAAAGGCTTTATTACTTTCTCTGACAAAGGAACAATGTCGCCCTCGGGTGGTGGAGATAAGAACTGACCACAAAGACGTTTTCACAGTTTTTTCTCATCAAACAACTTCTTCCAGGCGGGCATGATGTGTTTATAAATCTTCTCGATCTGGAACACACACACAAACACAAACACAAACACACACACACACACACACACACACACACATAGTTTTTTACGTGGTCATCGCACACTGACTAGATTCAACAGATACAGTGAGGTCCCACAGACTGATCTTTCTCTTTGACATTATTTTATTTGAACAGTTTCAGGTTTTGAAATAAGTTTTTTCTTTCCAAACTTGTTCCCAAGCATAAGTTTAAAGTAAAATTAGCATAAACTAGCAAGAGGCTGAAGTATTTCTGCCTAAAACCTTCCAGACCTCCAGAGAGAAAAGTAAACCAAGTTTCAGTGCGAACAGTAAAATAAAATCTTCGTCCACTGACCTGCTCGGATTTCTTTACTCCGTATCTGAGGAGCGTCGCCTGGTGCTCGCTGTTATGGAACAGGATGTCAAATGTCATCTCGCGTCCAATCAGGTCGTCGATAGCCGGCTTCACCACGCTGTGGAAGTCTCTGGCCGAGAGTGAGTCGTCACACATGTTGTTGACCTGCGGCGGGTCAAAAGGAAACTCATCACCACCACAAGCACTTCACCACAACCGTGTTTTATCAGGTTATCATGTTGTCTGTGTGAGTCACCCTGTACTTCTTCCCCAGCAGCTCCAGTGGATCCAGTTTGACCTCTGACCTCAGAGCTCGGCCGAAGAGCAGCAGCTTCGAGTCTGAATCTGACAGACAAGCACATCAGAGTTCATGTGAGGCGAATGAAAGAAGAATCTTTTTTTTTACTGAGTCATTTCTGTTGGTAAACAAGTCTTCATGTCCACCTCTTGGCTTTTAAAACAGTTTAAAAAATGCCAGTGCAGGAAGAACTTTGAGACCATAGAAAACAAAAATCAGAAGAAATCTGCCTGTTGAACTCTTGTATCACAGTGAGTGACCCGCTTTATTTCCGCTGATCTTTCACGTTATCTTTGCAACAGAAAGAAATATGTAGGAAGACATTTATAGGACACATATGCTTCAACACACTTAAACAGAATACCTCGACATGTCAGATGAGCCACATAGGGAACACCATCTCTCTCTCCGTAGTAAATCGCGAAATGAGAGAAGTATTTGTTTCTGGGATACTCCACGATGTCTCCTGGGAACAACTTAGGGTGGGAATTTTTCTGCAGAGATGACAGGCGGGAAGTGATTGTCATGTGATCAAAGCTGGTTGTCGAAAAGATCTTTACAGCGCAGACTTCAAAATGTGAACCTTTCAAGGAAAAGACTCAAATTATTTTCAGCCATGTTTCTTAAAAATGGACAAAAGAAAGAAACAAACGTGATAGTTCCTGATCGTATAAAGATGCAACATACTGAAGCTGAAGCCCAAACATCCAAACTGAAGCTGTGTCACTGATCATTGTCATTTCCCAGGGCTCACACATTTTTCATGAGCAGAATTCAAGGACTTCTAAAGCACTCTCAAGGTACCTAAACCAAAATATCCAGGCTCTCAAAGCCCTTATCATACCATCTTCATGTTCGAGTTTGTCGTTACTTTATTTTTACAGCTGTTCATTTTCACTTTGACTCTGATGATTTATCAGCTCACTGATTTCAGTGCTGGCAGACAAACAAATCTGGTGACAGGATCTTTAAATAAAGATTTTTGGTTTAGATGAGAGATTAAAGATTAAAAAAATCTGATCAAGTTGATAAATCATGCTTTTTTTAAGGTATAGTTCAGTTTCAGCGTACTTCTAACCTTGAAAAAAACCCTGTAAAAGTGAACAGTTTTCCAAACTTTAAAGAGATTTCGCACAAACCTTGACAATTCTGCTCAGAAGTTTGATTTTAATATTTGACAGTGTTCAATATCAGCCCTGTCAGAAAACGGCGGTATTTTAATTTGACCACAAGAAAAGCTGAAGTCAACTGAGTGTGAAGTCACAAAATGAGAAGCATCTTTATAAGTATCACTTTGTTTGTGTGATGCATCCTGTCACTTTTATTCCATTTTGCAAACTTCATTTCAGCATGCTGCAACACATATTGCTGCTGTGAAATAAAGCAGCAAAACTTTTGGACTGCCGATTGTGAAAATAAAAGCCAGACATTATTTTGAATGATATTAATATTTGAAAAACAAACCATCAGGTTGGCAGAAAGCAGATTAAAGCTTCCAGGCAAATATAAGTTTGGGTCCAACACATGAACTAAAACATCTGATTCTGTTCATCGACAACATGGATGATTTTCTGTCTGTGCACCAGAATTGCTGTTTATGTCAGAACCAAATTTCATCACAAGCCATCAAATATTAAATGAAACATTTCATTTAAAACAATGACTGCTGACCTGCTGGTGGCACTGGAGGAAGAGTGGGAGGAAAAAATGTCTTTTAGGGAGATTCACGGTGTGGAAAATACACAATTTCTTGACAGTCCTTTAAAGTAAGAACTTAGACAGGATGAGTAAAAATTTTAGGCCTGCTGGTGGCGCAGGAGGAGAGTCGGGGGATTTCTAGTAATCAATACGATTAATCCTCTGATGACCCTGAATTTCTGGATCACCTTTAATGTTAATCGGTCAAATAATTGTGGATAAATTTCAGTCTGAACCAACCGTCCTGAGAGTCAAATTTTAATTGTCTTCAATTCATGAGGCCGATTTTTGAGGATGGAACATGAAAGAAACAGTGTGAGATAAACACTTTTAATGTCTTTGTTTTAGAGAAATTGAGCTGATTTTGTAAAAATGAGTGGACTCAGTTTTATGAAAAATCATTTTAGAAAAGTTTTTGTAGAAAACATTTAGATGACATGAGCGTGCAGGATGAGCTGGAGCATCTGTTGCACTTTCCTCCAACATGTGACAACGTTTCTTGACAAACTCGCCTGAAAAAGCTCGACTTTGGGTGTGAACAGGAAGAAGCTGAGCCATTTACTTTAAATGCCTCCCTCAATGGTTCAGCACTAAGTTTATTTTTTTAATAGCTCTAAGCAAAAGAAATGCTTCAC
>MDSQ01000187.1_pt1 | contig 12802 bp, 8 predicted proteins | sample 1008251 | NCBI WGS metagenome assembly MDSQ01 (sample SAMN05526597, study PRJNA338239) | gut metagenome | isolation source: Hindgut content | host: Naso unicornis | place: Saudi Arabia: Red Sea | collected 2016-05
CCGAAACCTAGGTTCTTTTTTTTGCCCAAAAACCACCCCCCCTATTACCATTACTATGATTTTCTTAAAAATTTTTCAGAATTCCTAATTTGTTATATTTTTTCCAAAAAAATAATTGTTCCCTAGATTATTTTATACTTACTGTTTGTCCCAATTATTAGTTAGTGCAATCTACCTAATATTATATAGTTATACGTGCACAATAAATGGTAAAAATTAGTAATAAAACTACTAATGAAAAAACTGGATTACTGTTATTTTTTTAACATGATGACTTGACATTGATTTATTAAATTGATATTATTAAAATTGTAAAGACGGCAATAATATTTGTAAAAATTTACCTTATTTTATACGAGAAAATTAGATTTATAACTATTAAAAACGGGGCAATAGTAGCCCAAATCATGTTAAAAATTTATTTATGTTATACATGCATTTTTTTCACTAATATTGAACAACCTAGCATGTAAATAACAATATCTGTTATTTGAGGAGGAATTTATAGATGTCAGAGCACGATCATAATTTGGAAGATGACCCAGTTATTACGGTAGAAGAAAGCGAAGAAGCAGTGGAAGCTGAAGATGCAGAAGATATAGAAGTAGAAAATAAAACAGCGGAAGCTGCACCAATACCAGAGGTTACAAGGAGGATTATTAGAATGTCAGAACACAATCATGAAGAAGTAGTAGACCCAGTTGTTATGGTAGATGAATTAGCAAAAAAAGCAGAGGTGGCACTTGCTAAATTTATGGAATATGACCAAGAGCAAATTGATGAAATCACACGCGCTATGGCATTAGCAGGATTATCTGCTCAAATGAAGCTTGCTCGTATGGCTGTTGAAGAAACAGGTCGTGGTATCTTTGAAGACAAAGTTACAAAAAATATTTTCTCAACAGAATATATCTACCACAGTATTAAACATACAAAAACAGTGGGTATTATTGAAGATAACGAGTATGAGAACTATTTAGAGATTGCAGAGCCAGTAGGTATAGTTGCAGGGGTTACACCTGTTACAAACCCAACGTCTACAACGATGTTTAAGGCTATCATTGCAGTAAAAGCTCGTAATCCAATTATTTTCGGATTCCACCCATCTGCACAAAAATGTTCAACTGAAGCAGCACGTATTTTAAGAGACGCAGCAGTTCAAGCGGGCGCTCCTGAAGACTGCGTTCAATGGATTGAGCATCCATCATTAGAAGCTACTAACGCACTTATGAATCACCCAAGTGTGGCTATAATATTAGCAACTGGTGGTTCAGGAATGGTTAAAGCAGCTTACTCAACTGGTAAACCAGCACTTGGTGTAGGCCCTGGTAACGTTCCTTGTTTCATCGAAAAAACTGCTAACTTAGAGCAAGCTTGTACTGACCTTATTATGTCAAAATCATTTGATAATGGTATGATTTGTGCTTCTGAGCAAGCGGCAATTATTGAAGCTCCTGTTTATGATCAAGCAGTAGCTTATATGAAACGCCATGGATGTTACTTTGCTACACCAGAGGAAATCGAAAGAATTACTCCTGTAGTAATCAATCCAGAAAAACGCATGGTTAATGCAGCAATCGTTGGTAAATACCCATATGAAATTGCAGCTTTAGCAGGCATTACTATTCCAAAAGATACGAAAGTATTATGCTGTGAAATTCCTGATGTTGGAGAAGACCAAAACCTTTCTAGAGAAAAACTTTCTCCAGTTCTTGCAATAATCAAAGCATCAGACGTTGAAGATGGTATTTCAAAAGCTGAAACTATGGTTGAAATGGGCGGTCTTGGCCACTCTTCAGTTATCCATTCTACAGACAATGATGTTATTGAAGAGTTTGGTACTAGACTTAAAACTGGTCGTGTAATCGTAAACTCACCATCAACTCATGGTGCAATTGGGGATATCTATAATACAAATACTCCTTCATTAACATTAGGTTGTGGTTCTTACGGAAAGAACTCAACTACTTCAAACGTAACAACAGTAAACTTAATAAACAAAAAAAGGGTGGCGAAAAGAACAGTGAATATGCAATGGTTTAAAATCCCACAAAAAATCTACTTTGAATCTGGTTCAGTTCAGTATTTAGCTAAAATGGAAGATATTAAAAGAGTGTTAATCGTAACTGACCCTATGATGGTTCAATTAGGATATGTTGAGAAGTTGACTTACCAACTGTCTAAAAATCCTAACAATGTAACAGTTGAAATCTTTTCTGAAGTAGAGCCAGACCCAGATTTAGAAACAGTTAAAAAAGGTACAGCTATGATGAATGCTTTTAGACCAGATGCAATTATCGCTCTTGGTGGTGGTTCTCCAATTGATGCTGCTAAAGCTATGTGGTTATTCTATGAAAGCCCAGAAGCTGACTTTATCGGCATGGCTCAAAAGTTCATGGATATTAGAAAACGTGTATATAAATTCCCTAAATTAGGTAAAAAATCTAAGTTTGTTGCTATTCCAACAACTTCAGGTACAGGTTCAGAGGTAACATCATTTGCCGTAATCTCAGACCGTTCAACTAATATGAAATACCCTCTTGCTGATTATGAGTTAACTCCAGACATCGCTATCATCGACCCTGATTTCGTTATGACAGTTCCAGCAACTGTAACAGCGCATACTGGTATCGACGTATTAACTCATGCAATTGAGGCTTATGTATCAATACTTGCATCTGATTATACGGATGGTTTAGCGATTAAAGCTATTCAATTAGTATTTGAATATTTACCACGCTCATACAAAAATGGTGCAAAAGACCCATTAGCACGTGAGAAAATCCACAATGCTTCTTGTATAGCAGGTATGGCATTTACAAATGCATTCTTAGGTATTAACCACTCACTTGCTCACAAACTAGGTGGAGAGTTCCATATTCCTCATGGTTTAGCAAATGGTATTTTATTACCTTATGTAATTGCTTACAACGGTGTAACTACACCAAGTAAATTCGCAACTTTCCCTAAATATGAGAAATTCGTTGCTCAAGAGAAATACGCTGAAATCGCTAGACAATTAGGTCTTCCTGCTTCTACTACAGAAGAGGGCGTACAGTCTTTAATTAAAGCTATCCAAAAATTAATGAAAGAACTTAATATGGAAAGCACTATTAAAGAATTTGGTGTTGATGAGAAGAAATTCTTAGACGCAGTTGAAGATTTATCTTACAAATCATTCGAGGATCAATGTACTACTGCTAACCCTCGTTTACCAAAAGTGGTAGAGCTTCAAGAGCTATTAAAAACTGCTTACTATGGTTGGGAATAAGAAACCTAAATATTTTGTTATATGTTCTAATTTATGTGTGATAATGACGAATAATTATATTTAATATTACTTGTAACAAATATTTCTTAATATGGTTAATAAGAATTATAGCTAATATGCTTTACAGTGATGAAATAAATATGCTAATATCTCTAATATATCCAATATTTAGTTACTGATAATATCTAATATTCTAGGTACTAATATCCGAAAAATAGAATAAAGTTAATATAAGCCCCTGTTACTTTTGTAGCAGGGGTTACATATATTGATAATATACACAATTAAAGGGGATATATTATGAAAAAACGAAATCCAATTATCGGCATTCCTTTAAACAGCCAGTGCCGCTTATCAAATTATGATTCAAAAGAAGTGTATTACCTTAATCAAGAATACACTGATGCACTTTCTAAGTTTGGAGCAATGCCATTAGTTCTGCCTTATACAAATAATAAGGAAATAATATTCCAGCAGATTAATTTATGCGATGGTATATTGTTACCTGGTGGAGATGATATTACTCCTTATTTGTATTCAGAGGAGCCAACGCCAGGCATAGGTGAATCTAATGCGGATATAGACCGCTACCATTTAGCTATAGCATGCGAAAGTATGAAGCTTGATAAGCCGATTTTAGGCATTTGTCGTGGCATTCAGATTATTAATATTGTTCATGGGGGTAATCTTTATTTAGATATTTCGCACTGTCCGTTTGATACTGTGCTTCATATGCAAACAGGTAGAAGAAAAGATTTGTGTCATACAGTCAATTTTAGCGAGAATTCTAAAATGCACCAATATTTTGGGGATAAGGTGCTTACTAATAGCTATCACCACCAAGCAATTAATAAAGTTGGCGACAATCTTAAAGTTACGGGAACTACTTGTGATGGGTTAGTCGAAGCGGTTGAAAGTGAAATTATGACTTATTGTGTAGGGGTACAATGGCATCCAGAAATTATGGCAATGCATTATGATTCTATGAATCCGCTGTTTGAAGATTTTATTGACCATTGTAGATAGGATTTTCCACGATTAAATTCGTGGGATTTTTTTTGCATAAATTTATATTGATTATCATATTATAAAAAAAGGACAGGCATAAAAAAAGCCCCCTATATTAATAGAGGACTTTTTGAATGTTAATGGAATTTAAATTGTTTCATTAATTCTTCTAAGTTTGAAGCTTGAGCTGCTAGCTCTTCGCTAATTGCTGTACTCTCTTCTGCTGAAGCAGCGTTTTCAGTAACACCAGCTGAGATTTGTTTTATTGTTTCAACTAGTTCATTTATACTATCTTTTTGGTAATCACTCATAGAAAGCAGTTCTTGAGACATTTTTACAGTTTGTTCTATAGTATCAGATACTTCCACTAAAGAAGTTGCAGTTTTATTAGCAATCTCTTGCCCTTGCTCTACATCTGATAAACTTAACTTAATTATCTCTTCGATTTGTTTTACAGTAGCACTACTACGGTTTGCTAAATCTCGGATTTCATTAGCAACTACTGCAAATCCTTTGCCAGACTCACCTGCTCGCGATGCTTCTATTGCGGCATTTAGCGCAAGTAGATTAGTTTGAGATGTAATTGATTCTATGATGCTTAATACTGAAGAAATAGTGTTACTAGATTCAGCAATCTTATTCATAGCTATTAACATATCATCCATTGCTTCCTTTCCAGTAAGCGCTGTTTCTCTTGCAACAATCCCTGTTTTAGTATTATCGCTTATTTTATTGTTAATATCAGTAATTGCATCTGCCATAGATTCTGTAGTGTCTACAAATTCATTGATTAAATCAGTTTGTACAGTACTACTTCTAGCTAGATGAGTAGCAGCCTCTGCGATTTCTTCTGAGTTATGAGTTACCTCGTGAGTAGCTTGATTGATTTTAACTAAAGTGTTTCTAAGCGTTTGAGAAATAGTAATCATAGAAGTTTTTATTGCAGCAAAATCCCCATTATATCTACCTTTTACTTTATCATCAATAACAAAATCTCCGTCCGCCATTTGCATTAAAATCCCTTCAATTTCTTTAACAATTTGGCTTAAAGATGTACCCATTGTATTAAACCTATTAATAATAGCACCCACATCATCATTATAAGGTGCAACTATATTTATAGATAAATTCCCTTCCTCAATAGCACCAGCAGCTTGAGTTAAATTCCCTAATGGCTTTAAATATTTTTTTAAGAAATAAATAATAAGTAACATAGAAATTACTAAAGTACTTGACCCTAATATAACACTTATAATAGTAGATGTAACAGTGTCGGCGTAAAAGTCTGTAGTTGTAACCCCAACTTGTGCCCACCACGTAGTACCAAATGCATTTATTGGACATAAATATCGTTCATGAGTGTTCCCCTCTTCAACACCTATCCCAACGGTAACGAAGTTAAATAATTCTCCAGAGCTTGCTAACTCAACTGCATCACTCACTCCTTTATTATCTACTATGGCTGAAATATTCACCCCAATTTTATCAGGAGTTGCAGAGTTAAATACAACATCAAAATTGTCTGTTAAAATTGCAGAAAACAAAGATGGGTATTTAGGGTCTGATACAGAGGTATCTACAAATTCGTTTATTAGTAAATCCACTGCAACTACGCCTATAAATTTGTTATTGTGATTAATAGGAACTGAAAGTGTTATAACTGGATTTCCTTGCTCACCATACCATGGATTAGTAAGATATGGACTACCTGTAGATTTAGTAACTGTGTAATAATTTTCATATGCATATTCATCATAAGAACTATATGTAACCATATTATTATTTGAATCTATGAAAAAGCCATAAGATGACATGCTAGGCTCAAATGCATTTGGCTCAAAGTAAACACCTAATGCGTCAAATAAAGGATTACTCATTACATTAGTAGATGCACTAGTAAATACATATTCCTCAAGTTGAACAAGTTGCGTGTTAATTTGATTTCCATAAAGTATACTTTGTGAAGTTAAGCCTGTTGTTGTGTTGCTTAAATTTAATTCGTCTAGATTATCCTCTAAATAACTTGCAATATTGTCGACAATTGTATGTGCGCTATCGAATTTACTTTGCACGAGTGTAGCATTTAATTCAGCGTAGGCAGATAATTGTCCCCGTAATAGATCGGTTGTTACTATCATGTTTCGTATTAGCAATATAGAAACTATTGTTATTATAGCGATTGATGATAGTGCGACCATAATGATGCTTAATTTTTTTTCGACTTTCATCTGATTAAATTTATTCATAATATCCTCCTTAATTGTATTCTAATATTAATTATATCGTATAGGGCCTATTTTTTCAACATCAAAATAAGCCTATGCTAAAACTAATTATAACATAGACTTACTTGTCAAGCTTTTTTTTTCGTATCTAAAGGTTTGTGTAATAATGCATAATAAACAGCTAAAAATGCTACTATTTCTGTAACAATAAACGGATGAAATAATCGAGTCTCGATATTATATACTACACTTAGCCCATCAAAAGTTAATCCTAATTGAGCTATTATCAAAAAGAGATATTGGCTCCTTAGGACAGGATGCTTGTAAAATAACAAGCAGTTTAGACAAATTAATATAACAATTGCCACATATGCGCCTTGTGCCAATGAAAAATATGTCTGAAATGGCTCAAGTATTGCAAGTTCATACCCAAAGCTTTCGCCCATCACTATTTCAGTTGGTTGTGTAACTATTACGTAAGAAAAAAATGCAATCCATGGTAGGAAGAATGCTAAAAATCCACCATAAGTAATTTTTTCTCTAAAATGAGGTGTTATGTACCATATAGCTAGAGCGGTTGTTGCAGAAAGTGATAGAGTTGTGGATAGATAGAACCGCTGTAGTCCTTGTAATTGAACAAGTGACGGAGAATCTCCATAAATTATTAAAGTGAAATACCTTAACATTGCAAAGGTAAATAGGCCAGTTAGTAACCACTTTAATCCAGGATTTCTTAACCGATTTGCTATTACTATATTCATCATTAAAACGACTACAGCAACTATGCACATAACCATTAATGTAAAATAACTCATCATAAAAGCAAAACCTCCTTTCTATAAATTTTATGAGAGTTATCTTATATTAGAACTTTAATTGTGGTACTAGCCTAAAAAGTTGATTTAGTTTATTGATGTTTATGCAAATAACTTACCGCTTGTAAAGCTGCTGTAGTTCCTTGCCCCACGGCTTTTGCAACTTGGTAAGGTCTGCCAGTGCAATCGCCGGCCGCATACACTCCTGGTAGGTTGGTCTCCATAAATTGATTAACTTTAATAGCTTTATCCTCAAGTTCAATATCTTTTAGTAGTTGAGTTGTAGGGATATTTTGCTTTATTATAAACACTCCATCTACATTTAGGTCATTTTCTTTAAGTTGTAAATTGGTTACTACGCTATCTCCGTTTATAGCAACAGGTTTATCTATTACAATTTGTACTTTAGAATCTATATGCTCTAAATTTTTATAAAGCGGTACATAATATACTTTTTCACAAACTTCAGCTAAATAGTTTACTTCTTCTTCTGCCATTTCACTATCACCGACTAATACGGTAGTTTTACCTCTATAAAGAGGCCCATCACATGTGGCGCAGTAACTAACACCTCTGCCTAAAAATTCGTTTTCGCCTGGTAAAACTCTTTCTTTAGTTATGCCGTTAGCTAAAATGATTGTTTTTGCTTCTATAAAAGTATTTTCTACATTTAGTGTGTAGCTATCACCCATAGGAAAGATTTCTATTACTTTACCAGTGTGAAACTCAACGCCTATTTCTTTAGCGTGAGTTATAAATTGCTCTATCATATCTTTACCAGATACCCCTACCATACCTAAATAATTATCTACCTTTTCAGCTTTATATATATAGCTAGTTGTAGGGTCATTCCCAAATACTTTAACAGTTTTATTTCTTATAACACCATTAATCGCAGCCGAAAGTCCTGCTGGCCCTGACCCGATAATCGCTATATCTAACATATAATCTACCTCCATCTATCTATTTGTATTATAATACTATATTAGTTTTTAAATAGTTCTTTGTATAAATAAGAATTTTTCTTCAAAAATAATAATACTATTTTCCTTTTTTAAATATACTTTTACATAGATTACACCCTGTAGGCGTAGCTGCAAGTCCACCCAGTGCAGTTTCTCTAAGTTCAAATGGCATACTTCGTCCAACTTTATACATCGCTTCAACAGTTTCATCAAATGGTATATGATTTATGATGCCACATAAAGTTATTTCTGCGCTAATTAATGCATTAGAGGCTCCCATAGCATTTCTTTTTTGGCATGGAGCTTCTACTAAGCCTGCAATTGGGTCACATACTAAGCCTAGGGTGTTTGAAATTGCGGTGCTTGCGGCATCTAAGCTTTGTTTAGGAGAGCCGCCTAATAGTTCTACTACTGCTGAGGCGGCCATTGCACTAGCGGTACCAACTTCCGCCTGGCATCCTCCTTCTGCACCAGAAACGGTTGCATTTCTAGTAACAATATACCCAACAGCTCCAGCGTTAAACAGCGCTCTAACCATATCTTTGTTTGTGAAGTTACGCTCCTCTTGAAGTGCTACAAATACAGCAGGTATAACTCCAGAGGCACCAGCTGTTGGGGCTGCTACTATTAGGCCCATGGATGTGTTTACTTCTAGCACTCCCATTGCATATGAAACTGCCCTGCTGATAAGCTCCCCACAAGCGGACTCGTCTTTTCTATTATATATTTTTTTAGCTTCTCCTCCTATTAGTCCACCCATTGAAACTAAATCTTCTTCAAGTGACTTTTTAATAGAATTTAGCATTATATTATACGCTCGGTTCATATTAGTTGTTATTTGTTGAATAGATTTACCCGAAATTTGTACCTCTCTTTTTAACATAGCCTCAGATATTTTCATATCATAAGTCTCGCAAATGCTAAGAAGTTCAGCTGCATTTTTAAACATACGTATCCCCCTTATACACTATCTATTAGCTTTATATCCATAACATCTGGATTAGTTAATATGCTATTTACAACTTTAGAATCTATGTCATGGTCAGCTTCTATTATAGTGTATCCAATTTTGCCTTTTTCTTCTCTATAAACACGCATAAAAGCAATATTAATCCCATGTTCACTTAAACTTTTCGTAATGTAAGCGGTAACGCCTGCTATATCTTTATGGCGAATAAACATGGTGCAGTATTCACCGGTAAAATCAATGCGTATTCCGTTAATGGAAATAATTTTAATGCTACCTCCACCAACTGAGGCACCCATTACACTAGTTGTGGAATTGTCATTATTATGACTAATTACAATTTCAACAATGTTAGGATGGTATTCGAGTTCCTTATCCTCGGTTGTAATGCTAAACTCAAGATTTTCCTCAGCTGCATATTTAAAGGCTTCTTTAATACGTTCATCTTCAGTATCCATACCAAGCATACCAGCGACTAGCGCTCTATCTGTACCGTGGCCTTTATAGGTTTTTGCAAATGAGCCATATAATATAAACTCAACATGTTTTATATCATCGCCAGATAGTTTCTTTGCTACACGTGCAATTCTAAGTGCGCCAGCAGTATGAGAGCTAGAAGGCCCTATCATATTTGGGCCAATAACATCGAATACACTAATCTCCTTCATAATTCCACCTCATTAATTTATAAATATAATTATTAGTATTATCCATTTTGGCATTTTTAATAATAGCTTATTAGTTTGAAATTTATGTAACAATAACTCTAAAAATTTTTCACATGACGGCGTGTGTAATAGTAATATAATTTTGTCTAACATTCCCAAATAACGATTTAGTATTTAATTACATTTGTAGCCTTTACATTTTTATTAGTAAGCCTGGACAATATTTCCTCCTAAGCTTAGTGTAGTTAATAAAGTTATGATTTAGGCATATTTACTAAACAGGCTTTATGCTAAATTTAAAGATACATGCACGCCATTAAATGTCAATACTTTTTTTTTACAATTTTAAGGTATACAATATAGATAACAATACCAATTTTATTTAGATGAATGGAGAATGCTTATGCAAATCATAAAAAGAGATGGGACAGAAGCTCTTTTTGACGAAAATAAGATATTTAATGCTATATTAAAAGCAATGAAGTACGGAAGTGGTATAGTTGATGAGGTCATAGCACAGAAAATAGCACATGAGATTAAGTCGCTATTTTCAACGATAGACGTAACACCTACTATTTTTCAGATTGAAACGTATGTTTATTTAAAGCTAATTGAAAATGACCACCAACTTACTGCAAAATCGTATGAGGGTTATCGGGCGATACAAGCATTTAAACGTGAAACTAATACTACAGACCAGAGTATATTAGGGTTGATTGAGCTTACTAATGAAGAGGTGATGAACGAGAATTCTAATAAAAATCCTCTTATGGCTTCTACCCAACGAGACCTTATAGCGGGTGAGGTATCTAAAGATATTTCGCGCCGTAAGAAGTTGCCGACACGTATAGTTCAAGCGCATGATGATGGGGTGCTTCATTTTCATGATATGGATTATTTTATGCAATCGATTTTTAACTGCTGTTTAATTAATATAGAAGATATGCTTGATAACGGTACAGTAATAAATAAACGTATGATTGAGACTCCAAAAAGCTTTCAAGTGGCTTGTACTGTTATGACACAGATTATTGCACAAGTGGCCAGCAGTCAATATGGTGGGCAATCGGTAGATATAAGGCATTTGGGTAAGTATTTGCGTTATAGTAAGGATAAATATTATAGACTTTTAAAAGATACTATTAGTGACCAAGACGAGCTTGAGAATACTATTGATATACTTACGAAAAAGGAATTAGCATCGGGAGTTCAAACTATTCAGTTCCAGATTAATACGTTAATGACGACAAATGGGCAATCACCATTTGTAACGTTATTTTTAAACATTGATGAAGATGACCCTTATGTTAATGAGGTGGCGGCGATTGTGGAGGAAATCTTACATCAGCGGTTAGAAGGGATTAAGAATCAAAAAGGGATATATACAACGCCAGCTTTTCCAAAGTTAGTTTATGTACTTCACGAATATAACAACCTTAGTGGTGGCAAATATGATTATGTAACAGAAATAGCAATTAAGTGTAGCTCTAAGCGTCTTTATCCAGATTATATTTCAGCTAAAGAAATGAGAAAGATTTATGAGGGACAAGTTTTTTCTTGTATGGGATGTCGCAGTTTTCTTTCTACGTGGAAAGATAAGAACGGTGATTATAAATTTGAAGGTAGATTTAATCAAGGTGTCGTAAGCCTTAACTTGCCTCAAATTGGGATTGTTGCAAAAGGGGATAGAGATACGTTTTGGAGTTTGCTAGACAATAGATTAGAATTATGTTTTGACGCTTTAATGTGTAGGCATAATGCGCTTCGTGGTACGTTATCAGATGAATCGCCTATTCACTGGCAACATGGGGCAATAGCAAGACTGCCGCAAGGGGCTGTTATAGACCCTTTGTTAATGGATGGATACTCTACTATATCGCTTGGATATATTGGGCTTTATGAAGTTACAAAGCTTATGACCGGAGTGTCCCACGTAGACCCTCAGGGGACGGAATTTGCGCTTAAACTGATGAACCATCTATTAGATACGGTAAATAGGTGGAAGAAAGAAACGGGGTTAGGATTTGGATTGTATGGTAGCCCAGCAGAATCGCTTTGTTATAGGTTTGCAAAAATAGATTTGGTGCGATTTGGTTTAATTGAAGACATAACAGATAAGGGTTATTATACAAATAGTTATCATGTGGATGTGCGAGAAGAAATAGATGCATTTAAAAAGTTAAAATTTGAAAGCCAATTTCAATCTATTTCTACAGGTGGATGCATATCCTATATAGAAATCCCAAATATGTCTAACAATTTAGAGGCGCTAAAACATTTGGTTAGATATATATATGACAATATCCAATATGCTGAATTTAACACAAAATCCGATTGTTGTCATGCATGTGGATTTGAAGGTGAAATTATTATAAATGAAGATTTAGATTGGGAGTGCCCAAATTGCGGTAATAATGACCAAGCTAAAATGAATGTAATACGCAGAACATGTGGTTATCTAGGAGATAACTATTGGAACAACGGCAAGACAAAAGAAATTAAAAATAGAGTCCTGCACCTATAAGCGGTGTAGGGTTTCAAGCAATCCAAAATAAAGTTAAGGTGATGACATGTATTACTCTCAAATAAGAAAATATGATACTGCCAACGGGATAGGGATACGCACCACCCTATTTGTATCAGGCTGTACTAGAAACTGCCTCGGTTGCTTTAATGAAGAGTATAAAAAATTTGATAATGGCGAGAAATGGACTGAGGAAGTTGAAGACGCATTTATAGAGCACATAAATCAGCCACAAGTACAAGGAGTATCTATATTAGGCGGAGAGCCTATGGATCAAACGGCAGACAAAGTATTAAGCGAGTTACTTCGCAACATTAGGCTACGAACTGGAAAAAGCATTTGGCTATATTCGGGATACT
>MDSQ01000188.1_pt1 | contig 12768 bp, 10 predicted proteins | sample 1008251 | NCBI WGS metagenome assembly MDSQ01 (sample SAMN05526597, study PRJNA338239) | gut metagenome | isolation source: Hindgut content | host: Naso unicornis | place: Saudi Arabia: Red Sea | collected 2016-05
GTGTTTTGTTTTGTTTTTCTTTGTGTGTGTGTGTGTGTGTGTGTGTGTTTTTCTCACCACTCTAGGCAAGTATTTGCTCACGTGGGAAATGCTGGATCTCTGTTTCATTTTCAAGCTGGTCTAATTTTTGCTATAAATTAGACCGGCTTGAAAATGAAAGTGTTGTAAACTGGGGCTAAATAAAAATCACTGATTTCATTTGACATAACATCAGATACATGTACATCCCCCAAAGATGAATGGAGATAAAAAACAAACAAAAAAACAACTAAAATAAATATTAGATGTAAATTCATCAGGTGGACAGAAACACTCCAAGAGAGTAATAATACTGAGCTCAAATAGACAGATGTTTGTTAACAAGGTCATTATGTTTGCATCTTGTTTGTGCGGTTCAAGTGGAAGAAAATCAGTTACTGCAGCTTCAACAAGAAGAATCTCCCCTACTGCAGCCAAACTACACTGTTGTTTATCAAATGACTGGAGACACTTCCTCCTCATAGGATGAGAAGATTCCACTGACAGTAAATGACACCCTCAGGTCAAACAGGTTTGTGTGGGGCTTTCCAGGTAAGAGAACTGATGGATTGACGATGATAATGAAAACGTCTGAAAATGTTTTAATTTTATATTGGAAACAACGTTTTTGTCCGTTGATGCACATACAAACTGGGAGCATACAATTCAGTTTTAGAGCATAAATATTCAACATTTTCAACATATCAAGTAGAGTTTTACTGAAACGCACCTGGAATATTGAGTCCAGGCTTGTTTGATGCTTTTGGACAGGACGATTACTGAGAACCTCTGACCTCTTCCAGTGACCTTTATATCTAGAAAACATGAGGACAACTAATGGTTTGGATCAGTAAAACCACATACAATAATGCAACTACTATAAATGAATGCACCAACAATAAACAGCAGAAGCAGTGACACTTCAGAGGTAAGATCTAGGTCTATTTGTGTATATTAAAAAAAGAGTTTGGACATTTCCTTTTTTTTTTTTTAAAGATTCAAGTTTAGAATAACTGTAACCCCCAATCCCAGAGAAATATTAACATTTGTTAGTCGTTGTAATATATTAAAATTCTTTTGGTTATCTTGAACTACTCAGCCTCTGCAAAAGGATACAAGCCTATAGCAGCTTAAAACTACAACATATTGGAGAGACCAATTAGCTTAACCTGCTCATCTTTAAATTTGGGAAGAAATACAAGAGTTAAATATCAGGCAGCTGCCAGTAACCAATGGTGGGATAATACTGCCTATGTTACTTTTAAATGTTTACTACTTCCATATGACATCATCAAATACTTACATTTGCTCATGAGAAGTGTCTCCATCATTGAAGAGGACAGGCTCAAACATAGAGCGGTCACTCCTCATGGATAGACCTCCGGGTGGAGGTGAGTCAGGTGTCTCTGGCTTCACTGGGCTTCAACACAACAGCAACAGTAAGTTGATTTAAGAGTGCAGAGTCATGTGATGGTGAGCAGACAAAAATTTCTTAAGGACGGCAAATTTCCTCATTCAAATTTCAAAATTTGATTTAAATAAAACTTTCCTGCGATTGAAAATGCTATCACTTTGCACAATTAAATGAAAAGGTTGATTCTACATATTGTCCCTATTTACAAAAAATATTCATTCAAACTGAGGATCATACCAGCTATTTTTTTTAGATGGAAAAATTTTGCAAAAATACTGTCCTCACTAACAGATTGTACTTCACAAGAAGATTAAGTTCCATTCCACGTTAACAAATCCTTACTTTTGTTTATCAGATATGTCTCCGTCCTTGAAAGCGACAGGTTCAGACATAGACTGGTCACACTTGATGGACACACAGCTAGACGTAGGAGAATCTCTTCCCTCTGGCTTCACTGGGCTTTCACACAATAACAGTAGAAGTTGATTTCAGACTGTGGAGCTCTGAGATGGTAAGTGCTCATAAACAGACAGAAAAGTTCATCTTACCTTTCAATGCTTGTTTTGCTGTGATGTACCTCAGACAGAGTGAGTTCAGAGGTAGAGACGCCGTCGTCTCTCTCCACAGACACATTCATAGTGTGAGTGTGAGCCTGCACAAAAGCAAGCTGCATTTATTTGTCACGAATCCATTAAAAGGAATTTAAACCATACACTTAACTAACTCACCAAAAAAATAATTTGTAGGTAAGAATGTTTACCTGCTGAAGTCACAACTAGCGCAAATTAAAAGAAGAAAAAATAAAGACGCTGCTTAAGCATGAAAGTAGTTTTCAGTCTTCAGTCTGTGTCTCGTGTCTGGCAACTTCTAACTTGCTTCTGTAACAAACACCCTGTTAGATCTTGTACTTGATTGATAATCCAGTCCAACCAGTGTCTGAGGTTCAGTGTCAGCCAGGTCACATGATGTCTTCTTTCATTCATTTTCATTTAACCCTCACAGTTTTTATGAGGTATAAGTCAGGTTTTTAATCATTTTAAGGTTGTTTCTTCAGACTTTGACTTGGACTGTTGTTTATTTAGTCATGAATGTTTGATTTTGTTGCTTCTATAATAGGGCAGACAACATATTTTGGTTTTAACACAACACAATTCAACAACACCATAAGCTACAGCTCCAAAATAATCATGTAGAATCAATGTCTCTTTAAAAAGTTAATGCACATTAAAGTTGCACAATTTTCATTGGGGCTGTTTTAAGACACTATGGTAGTTTAACTGATCTTGAAACACAGCTAATACCAAATACTGTGTGTACTTTTAAAACTAGCACTAAATGCTGTGGAGTTTATTTAACACAAAGCTTTCAGAACATTTGCTGCTTCAAAGGATGTAGCTCATTCAAGTCAGAAATAGCAACTTGGACAAACTGGTTCCAAAGGAATGATGGTTGTCTGTTTCCCAGCATTGGAAACAAAGTTCACTGACCTCTTACTTCAATATTTCTCTGAAGTGGCATTTCTTTCAGTGATATTAGCAATGTTTTCATTCATCAGGCTATATACTTATTAACTTGGCCTATTTTATTACGCCTGTTTACTGAATTTTGTTTTAATATGTTGTCTTTATTGCTGGAATCTTATTTAATCGGATTCTTTCCCATGTAAAGAACTTTGTAATTAGTTGTCTGAAGAGTTACAATAATAATAATTACTATTATTGAAGTTATTTGTATTAACTGATTGGCTGATTTTCAAAGGTTAACTGTGAATTGTTAGCTTAGTTTTAAACTCTTAGCTTCATGTTTTAACTCAGTAGCTTCAATTTTAACCGCGTCAAGCTGTATTGGTCCATGTCTCACGTTTTATTGTGAGATTTAATGCAGAAACATTATCTACGTGATGCGTTAATTCGTCATTAGTTTTGATGAGAAGGCCAACTGTAGGCTACGCTCCGCGAAGAACGCGCACGCACGCTCACACACGCGCGAGCAGATGACTGATCAGATGATGGTCACATGGTTCAGTCACCTGACGCTACGCCTACCGTCACCAGCCGGACGGACGGACGGTTCCCCTACTGCAGAGACGGTTCTGACGGTCATACAGGATGCCTTTCTCCGAGCTGTATTTTAACGTCGATAACGGCTACCTTGAGGGGCTGGTCAGAGGATTTAAAGCTGGAATACTGTCCCAGGCGGATTATTTAAACCTCGTTCAATGCGAGACCCTAGAAGGTGAGTTTAAACAGATGCCAGCTAACGGCTAACAGCTAGCTGCTTGGGCTAGTTCCGATGGCTAACGCAAGCTGTCAGTCTCCAAGCCAGTTAGCTTGGTTTACCTCAACGATTATGCTGCTTGTAATTGTAACGTAAATATCCGTAATATGTCCCCAAGTGCTAGTCAGTAAGCTACATGTAGCCAATTTGGTAAATTAAATGGAAGATAACATTCGATATTTAACGTTATTTCTTTCAATTGGCTACCCTCTGTGTCAAAGCTAGCTAGCTAAGATGATGCTAATACAAGCCAAGCAGATGATGTAGCCTCATGCTAACGTTAGTGTTCTCGATTGATCAATGATGGGAATTTCAGAGGAAGTGAAAATACAGTCGGAAGAGTTTTTTTTAAGCAGTTGCTTTTGTCATTACAGTTAAAATGGCATGTGACAGTAACTAAAGCTACCATTAGCTTCACTGCACTGATATGGCCTCTGTGTTTTATTATGGTCATTAAGATTAAGTTACTGCTTGCGTCCCTTTTCTAGTTAACATCGATGTAACCGAGACTTTATTGCAGGAAACCCTTCATGTGTTTTTTGTTTAGCTGAGCAGAAGTGTTACACGAGTAAAGAAGAATCTCTGGAGGATCTGTATTTTACAGTATTTTTCACAAGCATAACTTCACAGTATTGCGGACATTTACATATGAAGTTATAACTTATAACGTCACTTATAAATGTGTCTTTGCTCGCAGGGCGATTTTATTATCATCATTATTATTATTAGTATAATAATTATTATTCTTAGTAGTAGTAGTAGTAGTAATGGTAGTGTTACTTTATTGCAAATTTATGGGTCAAAGTGAAAACAGTCTCAATTGACTTTACCTTTGTCAAATGTTACAGCATTTCTGCATAAGGTTCACATAAACAGTGTGCCTTACCACACAGTACTTTAACTTTGTCCACAAGGAACTCATGTTTACTGTGATGATCTGTGTATTTCTAATTTGAATTAGTGAAAAACTAGTGGCTGCCTTGATGTCCACCTGTAAATTAGTGGAAGCTGTTGATGTCTTTCTTCTGCGCTGCTGTGCAGCTGGATGACATTAACATTTTGATGTTTTAATCTGCTCTTGGGGAAATGTTTTTCCCTTTAACTTTATTTGCAAGCAGTAAAAATGGCAAATAACCTCAAAGTCTGGTGCGGCCAGCATGAACATCTATGCGTTGCATCCTCCAAGTGTAGCTCCCACTGGCAGGTCAACAGAAGTGCCTGATGACAAGTTTGTCTCAGAGGTTGCACATGTCTGTCTACAGTCCTCAGTTAATAGTAGGATTAGCAGTGAAAAGGTGGAGAGTACATATATACCTGGATGTCAAACTGGGTCAAGTGTTGTTAATACTAACTCTACTCAGAAAAAATTTTCTAATCAGCTGTATTTTCTTTGTCCATGTGTTTCCTCTGCAGATCTAAAGCTCCACCTGCAGAGCACAGACTATGGCAGCTTCCTGGCAAATGAGGCATCTCCTCTTACTGTGTCTGTTATTGATGACAAACTGAAGGAGAAGATGGTGGTGGAGTTTCGCCACATGAGGAACCAGTCATATGAGCCACTTGCCAGCTTCATGGACTTTATCACGTAAGCAAAAAGCTGTGGTGTTGAAATAAGTTTTGACGTCTGGAACCAAAGCATGTCTTTAATGATCTCTTACATAAGATACAGACACATACAAATAAACATGAATGTACTGATATTTTAGACAGTTAACTCCAAGTCACACACATAAACTTATCATTACTGATGAAAATTTTACAAAGCATACCACAAGTTTTCTAGTTTATTTCTACCAGCAACCAAGACAGCTGCTGGTTTGAGTTCGTGTCAGCACACATTGACAGACGGCTTGAAGAAAGTCGAAACTTGTTTGAGTTGCTAATCCAAAGGAGTGAATATTCAATCATCTCCTTTTATTTGTCAGAGTTGTGTTATCTTGTGGTTCTACAGCTGTAAGCAGGGATTATTTGGTGTATTCAAGTCTGCTCCCTCATGTCTGAAAACTGTTACTCACTGTAAAGCATGGAAGATGGAAAATAAATTAAAAATTTTAAGGAATGCTTAAAAAACAGTTGGCAGTGTTGACAGTGGATGATCCTCCCCACCTACGTTGTGACTGCAGGTACAGCTATATGATTGATAACGTCATCCTGCTGATCACGGGGACCCTCCACCAGCGAGCCATCTCTGAGCTGGTGCCAAAGTGTCACCCGCTGGGCAGCTTTGAGCAGATGGAGGCGGTCAACATCGCCCAGACCCCCGCCGAGCTTTACAACGCCATCCTGGTTGACACGCCCCTGGGTGATTATCTTAAAATAAACTGCTATTTGCACAGAACGTGAAAACAGAATTATAATGTCTCTTCAGAAACAGAAGATGGCGCCAAAGCTCAGAGAAACATTCAACATTCCCTTCTGTTGATTTAACGTCTCTCTTTTCTTTTCAGCTGCTTTCTTCCAGGACTGCATATCTGAGCAGGACTTGGATGAGATGAACATTGAAATCATTCGTAACACTCTTTACAAGGTAAAGCATATTGGAATAATAATCACATTAGTGCTCAACATGCTAAATAATGTGAGAGTTCAGTAAGGAAAAGAAAAAGAAGAATGTGAATTGAAATAACAGCAAGAATTTAAAAAAACAGTGTAAGAAACAGAAACCATAAAACAGGAATTAAATCAAAATAAGATTTAAGAATAATAAAAGACACAAAGTGTTCAACTACTGCAAATATTTGGTTGGATTTTGCTGTTAAATAAAATTTTATTCAAAGCTGATTATCTTTTAGTCATACATCGTTGCCTAAAACACATTTTGAACCGTTTCCTCTCAGGCTTACCTGGAGGCTTTCTATAAGTTCTGCTCCAACCTCGGGGGAACCACAGCTGACACCATGTGTCCTATTCTTGAGGTGAGTCTCTGCTGTGTTTACGAGGTTAAAACACACACATGCACACACACAGCTGGTGGAGGTCATCAGTAGGCATTTTTGGACCCAACAGTTCTATAGGAACCTTTTGAGAGGAGCTGTCCGCAGGGGAGTTGCTGGGGAACTAAACACCTGTAAGGGCTTTTTGTCTGTTGGCGTTTACTCCACCAATAGGAACCCTCTACGTTAACTGACCGGCAGTTGGTATACTAACGTCACTTCTATGCGACTTACCACATAACCTTACAACAACAGCAACAAATGAAGGCTACTGCATTACAGCTCCACGCTTTTGCCTAGTATGTGCTGAAAATGTACCATAAATTTTGTGCTGAACGTCATTAAATCTCAGAGAAGATACAACAACGATCTCTGTATGAGCTTTGGTTCTTGTTTTAAGTCGTTTGATAATACAGCTTTTGGGTATTTTAAAAACGGCGGTTGCTGATGCTGGCTCCTGAATTCCACCTATCAATGTACTCTTACGTTACTATAGTACCTTTTGTGCTACGGAAGTACCTACTGTACTCTGGAGTTGGAGCTAAGATAGTTCCTCATAACATAGTCCTAAGAACTATAATAGTTCACAGTTCTTGTGGCGTGGATGCAGTAAAAAGGGAGCTTCTTAGAACTGAGTTCCTAGAACTATGAAAAGGTTCCTGCGTTATTATATATTTTAATATCCTATATTAGAATATGAAGCATCAGAAAGTTTTGCTGACGCCACCAAAGGTTAACTGCTTGAAAAATGGCCGAAGTTTGTTGCAATCATCTCTTCAATTAACTGTTTGACTAAATAAAACCAAAGCATATCACCACAATATGATTTTTCGATAAGTGAGTCGAGTGAGATAACAGTATGCTCAGATGGGCTCATCAGTTTTCATAAAAAAACACTCCATGTTTTTGGCTGTGGATTAAAGAATTGGCTCAGTCATCACTTTTCACCCCTCCTCTGATCTTGTCTCTGTTGCAGTTCGAGGCAGACAGGAGAGCCTTCATCATCACCATCAACTCGTTTGGCACAGAGCTGTCCAAGGAGGACCGCGCAAAGCTCTTCCCCCACTGTGGCAAGCTTTACCCAGAAGGCCTTGCTCAGCTGGCCCGGGCAGATGACTACGAGCAGGTCAAAGCTGTGGCTGATTTCTATCCTGTAAGTCCAAACGCCAGTGGCCCGCTAAGATAACCACAGCTTTTTTATTTGAAATTTAGCAAACAACATGTGGACTTGTCTTTAGATTGTTCTCTGATTTCTGTGTATAAAGTTAAGGCAAACCAAATCAGTGTAACTCACAAACCTTTTGCAGAGGTGTTTCATCTTGTTCCTTCATATCTCTCCTGCTCTTCACTCTCCTATTGGCATCTGTTCATGTTTGTGTGAAAGTTTTAATAACCTCAACCACTGACAGCATATATGAACTTGGCTCATGTCCTCAGGAGTACAAGCTGCTGTTCGAGGGTGCTGGCAGCAACCCGGGCGACAAAACACTGGAGGATCGATTCTTCGAGCATGAGGTGACACACATGATCAAACACACACCAAACTCTTAAGTAGGAAGTTACTTAGCTGTCCTTTCAATACATCACATACACAGTGTCCAGCTGAACTTCGGCTCAGTCACGGCTCTGTCCAAATCACGAGGCCTTACAGTTCATCACCTCGTAGTCACGATCACGTTTTGGGTTTCGACGGTTAAATAATTTAACTTGACTGGGTGCTATGTTGTTGTTTGCATTTGGAATATCAGCTCTTTTCTCAGCTATCTGTTATTACACTAATCAATCTCTTTCTTGTCGCAGGTGAAGCTGAACAAGCTCGCCTTCCTCAACCAGTTCCACTTCAGTGTTTTTTACGCCTACGTCAAGCTGAAGGAGCAGGAGTGCAGGAACATCGTCTGGATTGCAGAGTGCATTGCTCAGCGGCACCGTGCCAAGATCGACAACTACATTCCTATCTTTTGAGCCTACTCCTTCCCACCCTCCCTTTGGTCTTATGGTTCTTCCCACCATCATTTCGTTTAGTCTTCTGGTCTTGAACAGTGTCTCCAGTCCCACCTCATGTGTAAAAGATTCTGATAGCTTGATGCTAAATTTTCCCCATTCTTCACCTGTAGGTGTTAATTGGTTCCAGACAGTCAAGTTTCTTGTTGTAATGCGAGCTCTAGCCAGGCTCATTATAGCTTACAAAGTAAAACCCACAATCAACTTTAATACTGAGTTTTAAACTGGAGAAGAATAACATGAGCCTGACCCAACAGAGTTTGGTTAGTGCTCAGCAGGTGAAGGAGGCAACTCATTTGACTTTCAAACACTGATTGTCTAAACTGTCTGATGCCCTGTGTGTTGTTTTATGTGGCACGCTCTGTCCACCTGACACATCAGCTGGTAAAATACAACAGCAGAACCGTCTGCAGTTTATTAAGACCAGGAAGTAAATCAACAGACACCAGGACAGAGAAGCCTTGGAGGTTGGAGCTTGATTTTAGTTTGATGTGAACTCTCAGAACAGCAAACACCATCTGTTAAAGATCATGTAACCTCCGTGCAAATTAAACTCATAGAGTGTCAGTATGATGTAGGTTTTGAGTTCATCAGCAACAAAAATCAGTAAAAGACAAATATTATGTCCCAAATCTTAACTGTCACATAACCTCAGAGCTTCAGTCAGACCAGAACAAAAACCCATGAAAACATTCCTCTGCTCTGCATCAGTCTTCACCAGGTTCCATATTACCTGTATTTATTTCTTTTTAGTGCTCATTTTTGTCAGCATGTCTGGTCATTACTGTGGTTTCCCCCCAAAACTAATGAGTCTAACGTGAGCTCAGAGTGATTTGCTGTCTTAACTAGATTGTTGTTGAATATTTAAAATAATTAACAGCTGAACAGAAACTTCCCGTCCTCAATGTTCCTGGGTGAACTCTTGAGTTTCTGTAAATGAAGGTACTGGAATGAGGCAGAATCTAGTGAGCATATGACAGACTTAATGTTTAAAATATACAAAGATATATAGATATTTAAAGATGACTATATGATTTTGTTTTTTTCATGCTGTAAAAATTGCTGTTATGATCTGTTTCTTGTGAAATGTGTATGTAAATGTGACCAAAAAAATAAACCGAGTGAACGGAGCTTTGCTTTGCTGCATGGCACAAAGCCAGCAGAACACTCATTTAAAATCTCAAATGTAAACAAATGTCACAGGTGTGAGCAGTTAACGTTGAATGTAATCCGTGTCTAAGTTTGAGGCTGAGGTGCTTAGCAACTGTATATGCTAATGTACGAGTGCTGTTGTGCTTATAATGACAATGCTAGCATACTAATGTTTAGCAGGTATAATTTAAAGCTCGTTAAGCCTTTTAGCATGCTAACATCTGATAATTGCACACAGTACAGATGAAGCTGATGCATTAGTTTTGCATGTATTTGGTGAGTAATGAGTTCATTGGCACTGATGCAGACTTAATAGGTCACATACATTTTTGTAATTACTCCAACCAAAAGTAGAGGACCAACCAACTGACTTGCCCCCCCCCCACCTCTGTAAAACCTGAAGTCTTTCAGTTGAAAAACAGAAATCTCTCTGCTCACAGGAAAACAGCAGAGAGGCTCATGGTTACCCAGAGCTCATTGAATAATTCTGATGTTGTGGCTGTCAGAGCTTTTTCAGTTTCTGCAACAAAAATGCAAAAAAGTTTCCTCTAATGTAAAGGAACTGAATTTCAGTGTTTATGAATCAAACGATCCGTTATCGCCCAACACAAACACTGAACACAGGAGAGTGACAACAGGCACCCCCTCCACCCAGCCATTCAGCACCCACATACAGGCTGAGATCGAGAATCAGCTTCCTGCAAACATACTACCTCTTCAGTCGACCACACACAAAGCAAGGTCCAACACCTAGAAAGATGAATGGATCAAATATTACAACCGAGCTCTTGTATGGCTGGACAGAGAAATCACACCCACTGAATGCCTCGCTAGTGGCCACAACCCTGCTTCGACAACCTGGAAGACCTTAAATAGACGGAACAGGGGAGATGCAAAGCAGTAATGAAAGCCTGGAATTATACAACAGAAGACATGCAGCTGTGGATTAGTGCAGACCATGTCCCATCTGCTGGAATGTGCTAGCGCCTCCCAATGTTCCACTATGCAAACTGGCAGAACACTTGATATCGCTACAGACTCAAAGAAGTGTTTGTGCTACAACTTGAATGTGATTTTTTTGGTAAATCCGTTTTTTAAATCACATCAAGGTCTACCTACTAGTTGTTTCTGAGCTTGTAACTACTTGTCTAGTTGTCATGGAGATTACTCACCTGGCCCTTGCAAGGAACATCAGTCAACATGTGATCCGTATTTAATTCATCAAACCCAACGTGTAGCTCCCTGTTGAGAGTGATTAAGCACAGGCTGAACTCTCTTAGGTTTAATTGAGTCCAATCGCACTTCACCTGCAGCTGTTGCCTCAACATTAGCAGAGCAGCTAGTAAAGCTGCAGCTCTCACCAGAGACTTTGGAAAAACTGATAGGAAACAAACACATGAAACAACCCAACCATGACTTTACAGCTTAGAACCAAAGCTCGACTCTTTGACCTGCACTGCTCTGTCGGCCTGACCGACTGGGACATGGACAAGGAGCTGAAACTGGCAACAACCACAGACCAGTTCTACCACGGTGACCACCTCTCTTCCTCTGGAGTCTTTGACAAACAAGTTTTAGTAAATGTTACATTTAAAAACCGCAAATGAGGTCTGAAGATCAGATCCATTTATTTAAAGTGCAACATGCGCCGTTTGTCAGTTTATTTTATGTGTCAGTGTGATGATTTATCACCAATGACAGATGAGAAACTGAACGATCAGTATGTGGTCCAGAGGCCTTCAGCAAGAGCATCAAGAAGAAAAGATGAATTCATTTGGTATGATAAAACATCTGGTGAGTTTTTCAGTGAACATTTGTGGATTGGCCTTCTACTTCAGAAACAACCTCGAGGTTAAGAAGCTTTAATCAATGTTTCAGTTTGACAGCCTCCTACTTTCTTCGTTGTCTAAGTCTACTGCAGTCTTTTTCAGACCTTTTATTTGAATTCCATAGTTTTATCAAATTTACTTTAAATTAATTAAACTAAGGTGATTTACTAATTGTTCTTGTCATGATTTTTCTGTCCATCAGACACCTTTGTGAAGCCAAATCTGTGGCTGTTAGTGAATCCCAACATTGCTTGTCCGATCCAGTACAGAGAAACTACAGATCTGCAGAATCTCTGTGAACCCGCTGAGGAAGTCCAAACAGCTCTGTTGGATCCTGTGGACCCCCAACACCAAATGACCACAGAGCTCCACGCACTTGATGCCCCCCATGATGCTTCTCTGCAGGGGGAACTGCTGCACTCTGTTTCCTCCTCCTCTGAGTACATGGTACAGTTTACACTGCAGACAGTCACTCTGTTGCCAGCATCAGTTAACACACATTCACAGTTCAAAGTGTTCAACTCTTCTGAAAGGTTCTCTTTGACATTGTAGACCACTGAAAGTGGTGTGGTTCTATTTTTCTATGAGTGAGATCACAAACTTTTGCATTCACACCATGTTTAATGCTTTTTTGTTTTGACTTTGATGCCCTAATACATGATTCTTTTAAGTGTGTTACTGATGTAATCTCTCAATCCAATCAAGAGAGAGGACGTCTCCTGTCGACCAGCAAAAACCCGACGCAAAGGAAGGAGCACAAAAGCTAGGGTGAGAACAAAGGGGCTTGGGTCTGGATTTTTCAGGGAGAAGTGGAAAAATCTCTAATCACCATAACTACTTTCTCAGTTATTTATGTAAACACGAAATTACCTAGTGACATTCTGGCAATTTTAGTTATTTAATGTGGGAGATTTTTCTTTTATCTGTTCTTTCTCGCTGGTCTGAGATGGCTGGGCCTCTGTTGGGAAAACAGTGTTGTGCACTACTCAGCGTCATGGTCATAAAGCTCTGAGATGTTTGCTTCCACTAAGTCTGAGCCAACACAGACAAACTTGATAAAGCAGATGAGAGTTGAATGCCTAACTGTGTGTTTTTGTACAAGTTTTAGCCTCTGATTTCTTTTTTTTTTTTTTTTTAATATAAA
>MDSQ01000189.1_pt1 | contig 12754 bp, 9 predicted proteins | sample 1008251 | NCBI WGS metagenome assembly MDSQ01 (sample SAMN05526597, study PRJNA338239) | gut metagenome | isolation source: Hindgut content | host: Naso unicornis | place: Saudi Arabia: Red Sea | collected 2016-05
ATTCATGGGAAAAGACTCTAAAATAATAGGTAGCATTTAAGTCAGTAACCCTTTCCCCAGTGAGGGACAGCTGTCACAAGTGGGGTCTGAAAATGTGCAGATATGTCAGCAGGTTTCAGTTCTGTTCACTAATGTGTCGTTACACACTTCTAATTAGGGAACAAAATTACACTTAGCATGCAAAATGTATGTGATTATGATTAGAACGACTTGAATGTCTTCAGCTGCCATCACATGTCCCTGTTCTGGTGGATTTCTTTTTACTGCAGAAAGTGGAAACCTTGACAGCCCACTGGAGCACTTACATCAATCTTGGCAGCTTTTGCATAAGCCTGTTGACGGTGCCTCTCCTGGGCGCGTGGAGTGATGTTGCTGGACGCAGGCCTGTCCTTATCCTCAGCAACCTTGGCATGGGCCTCCAAGCAGCCATTTACCTGGTGGTGATGTACCTGAAGCTGCCTGTGGCCTACTTACTAGTGGGTAGGCTGGTTAGTGGCCTTACGGGGGATTTTAATGCCATCCTTTCCGCCTGTTTTTCATATGTGGCTGATGTCAGTGACAGAGAGTCCCGTACCCTCAGGGTGGCAGTCTTGGAGACTTGTATAGGCATTTCAGGGATGCTGGCCAGTGTCATCGGTGGGCACTGGCTGCAAGCACAGGGGTAAGAGAGTGTGTTTTTGCACAGTCACAGTATCTAATAAAGTATCATAACATTAGTGCACTTTGCTCAAAATCATAATATCTATCTGAAGTGGTAATCACTGTCACCTATTTCTGTGCCTGTGTTTAGGTACATCAACCCATTCTGGCTGGTCTTCTCCACAGCCTTGGCTTCGGCTCTGTACTCTTTCCTGTTTGTCCGTGAGTCTGTCCTGCCAGATCCCAGTGCCAGACTCTTTACCTCTCGCCACTACCGAGTTGTCTTGCACCTCTTCTCAACAGGAGGCAGTAATAATGTGGAGGGTGGATTATATTTCAAATGCAAGCTGTGGCTTTACATGCTGTGTTTCTTCCTGGTGGTAGCTGTGCACGTCGGCAGCAGGCAGCTGTCTGTGCTGTTCGAGCTGAGCTCACCGCTGTGCTGGGGGCCGACCCTCATAGGCTATGCATCAGCAGCTCAGATGCTGTCTTTTCTTACCAGTCTGGTGGGGCTGAAAATCCTGCAGGGGTGTCTGACAGACTCCTGGGTGGCTCTGTTGGGTCTCATCTCCAACATCTGCGGCCTGGTGGTCTTCTCTGTAGCCAACAGCATTGAGCTTGTGTTCACAGGTGAGGGAATCCAGAGTGAACAAAACTTTGTTTTGTACAATTATTTAAATGGTTGTGTGATTTCAAAAAAGGTTTTCTATTATTAATAAAGTAAAGGTAGGATAGTGGAAGTGAGATGACTAAAAGTCTGATTATTCCAATAAAATGCAGATAAATTATTATTAATTTAAGCATTTGTAATGCATATGTGGCTTTTATGAGGTGTGATGACTGACCAAAATCCTTTCCTTGGATTATCCCTTGGGGAAAGATTGCAGAGTATTTAACTAAATCGCCACTGAATTCCTGCACTGAATTGTAATGTGCACTTTGTGCTTTCAGTATCCTCCTTTATTTCGGCTTTTCAAGCTCTGCTGGGAAAGCAGACTGCAGAGTACACACTTTGCAGTCTGCAAAAGATGAGAGTTATCTCACTTTATTATTTAAAGGCTTTCACGCTGTCAAAGCTCAGCAAGTGACAGACTGAACAGGTTGGTCATGCTGACAGCCCTGAATGCCCAGCAATAAAAAAAACTCATGACCACCTCATGACAGACTGAGAAGAAACGCATTCAGACAAATACAGAAACAGAATCTGATATTTTTGATGTGTTCTGCACGTGCTTATTTGGTTTCACTGTAATTTTTCTCTCACCAGCTTATGGTCTGTGTTTCCTGTCTATGACCATGACGCCTGTGATCAGGTCGAAGCTGTCCAAGTTAGTGGACCCATCAGAACAAGGTCAGTCACTGAACATGTATGAATACTACACCCCAATAACCAATGTCTTTATTACTGCAAACTGTGCAATGTTTTGCAATGACTGTGAAAGGTCAGGACACATCTGGATATGTGTGCTTCTTTTGTAGTGTTAAAATGAATCAATGAAATTTAATTATTCTCACTAGATCAGTATTATAATGCTGCCATGCAGTTTCATTTGAAGTACGGGTTCCTTTGTCAGCCTGTTTCCTGCAGGTTGTATAAATCATGTCGTGCTTGTAATTTCTCCCAGGTACCCTTTTTGCCGCTGTTGCCATTGTGGAGGCTTTATCTATTCTGATGGGCATTGCCTTCTTCAGCTTCCTCTACCCAGCAACACTGTACTTCATGAAGGGCTTCCCCTTCCTATTATGTGCCATCATCCTCTTCATCCCTACTGGAATAATTGTGTAAGTTTGCTCTTGCCTAATTAGCATACTGGACCCCATGACAAGTCCATTACAACTTACATATATGTTATAAATGACTAACAATTGTTGATATTTGTCTTTCAAGGACCTTGGAGTGTTTGGACCAGATGAAAGGCCGTAAAGACTCCACAGCATCCTAACCAGAGAAGGCAGCAAGTTAAAGTTCATCCCAGTGTCAGTCTATGAGGTGAGCAGCTCTGACACAGAGATGTCCATCATGTCCATCTGTGATACTGGAACAGACTTCTCTGCGATGGTATTGCAGCTGACTGTTACCAACTAGCTCGCCAATAAGTTTCTTCCAACTAGTCACACCAAAGTGATCAAGACCGAAGGATGAAGAATCAACATTACAGTCAAGAGTGGACACTGAGGCTTTCTCAAATCTTAGCAAAGTCTCCTGATAATGAACGAGATCAATACATGATTTTATTTTGTAATTTGATACATTTTTAATCCAGCGTAATCAGTGTCAAAGAATGTGCCTTAAGTTGCCGTTTTGAATGTATTCGTTTCAGTGCCTCAGTTGACACGCTACAGGTTAGGTTGTTAAATCTAAGAGGAAAGGCCCTGACTCCTCTGGTTATGTTAAAGCTGAGGATCTGGAAATCAAGCTACGGGTAGCTTGTAGCTTGTAGTATTAGACTCCTTTGTAAGCCTGTTTTTGCTCCTGCTTGCATTTTGTTTCATTTGTTGTCGCTCTCTCTTTAAAGTCCAATTTGCACCAGAGATTCATGACGAGATGAAACAGTTGCAGGGAAAGTTTCAGAGGAGAAAACTGGTCCGTCTCAGCTCGGCTTAAGCCGACTGACAGTGTTGCCTGCAGACACTATTGTCACCAAAGCCCATTCTTAAAGAGTAAGGCACGTCACCTGTTTCAACAGCCAATCAGCTCGTACCAACATCACTAAGATGCACAGCGTTGAGCAGCTGATAGGAACACACACTCCCTGAAATTACTGCGATTTGCCAAAAATACCCTCCATGGTCTGAGTACAGAGCCAAGGAGAGGTGCAGAAGTCTAGTGCTCTTTTATCTGACCTGAATTACAATATGCTGAAAAACTATCATGGAATTTTTGCACAGTGATACCAAAGATAAACTGCTTACCCCAGCTTTAAGTATGGCTGAGGCAGCATTCATTAAAGGTAACATATCAATCACCTGACACAGGTGTGGTTCCTAATTTCAATAGTAATCAATAAGTGAGACATCCTTGACGCATTCCTTCCCTAACAGGGCACAGCAGATGTCTAATGTTTAAGAGAGTGCACTCTTTTACTCATTTAAATGTCATAACAAACACGACACAAACTATAATGACAACATGTGAAAGGGGCTGAAGAGAGGAGGGTTTATACGTAGCTCAGGACTGTGTGACACATTTTCTGCCAATGGTTGTTTAAATTGTTAAGGTGATTTTAACTAATTTGTTGATTTGTTGGTTTATCATTGTATGTGTATGACTCTTTAACACTCAGCAAGGAAGCTAATGAAGAAATTTCCTGAAAATGAGAAAAACTTCAAAGGTTTTGTGAAACAGAAGTCTGAGCTTGTCTTCAGTTAAAAGCCTCTGCTTCTGGATTCACATTCAACAAACTGGCCAGTGAAAATATTAAGATATAAACGTCAATCCTGAGAGGAGACGTAACCTCACTTTGGGCCTTAAACTTATCAGAAGGCCAATCTTTAGTTGTTATGCTGTCTTAATGTCAGTTGGATAAATTTTATTCCAAAAAGGGAAGCCACATATGATAGGTGTGTTTTTAGGTATTTGTACTTTTGAGTATTTCAGTTGTCTGTTTATTTATACTTGTGCACAACAAATGAGAGACAAATGTAGTTTTTACTTCTCACTTTTCGCACAAGTTGTATCTTGAATGCTGGTGTTTTATCTATAGGTTTAGATAAGATAAACACATACTGTAGTTAAAATGAGCCCCACCTTTACCAGCTGTATAAAGGTGGTGCACAAAAAATGCATCACTTATTTTACAACCCCAATTCCTAAAAAGAGGGGATGCTGTGGAAATTAAAAATAAAACAATTTGAATATTAGAAAATCTTTTGGACATATACCCAGTCGGAAACAGTAAAGAGACAATATATTTAAAGTTTTACCTCATCGTTACTGATTTTTGTAAATTAAAGACTGTGAATTTTATGCCAGCAACACGTTTCAAACAAGTGGACAGGTGCGTGAAAAGACCGGAAAAATTGTGGAAAGATTTAAAAAATAAAATAAAATAAACCTTTTTGGAAAATTCCATGGGTAGAGGGATTTGGTATTCATTAATAGTGTTATTATTGGATATGAAATGATCATCCTCAAAAGGTTCAGTGGATTCACAAGAAATAATTGGAGAGATTCACCACATTGTAAGACACAATTGTATAAAGAACATTTCTACAGTTATTTGTTTGCAGATGAAAGCATCATGTTTTTAATTGCATCAAAAACATCCCAACTTTTTTGAAATGTGGACTGGCCCATGTCCTGAAAGGATTACTCTGAATAATAATAAACACTTTAACTTTTGTATTTTAAGTTTATTTTGTTGCTAATAGTTTTGTACTTTTAGATTCCAATGCAGAAATTTTACTTCTAACAGAGTATTTTTACACTATGATATAGCTACTTTTACTAAAATGAAATATCTGAGTAGCTCTGTAACTGTCAGTTTGCACATTTGAGTGTAGAGTCTGTCATGTTAAGGGGAGTCCTAAATCTGTTTGTGGAAGTTAGGTTGTTATAAATGACTTACACTTTGTTAAAATAAAGTTAAATAGTTCCGCATTCTGACAACCGCGATAAGAGAGTTCGGTTAGTGATGTGGGTCTCCCAGTCTCTCTGTCTGCAGTAAACAGAAAAGACATTTCTGGGATCCTCTCTCCTGATTGGACAACAGCAGAAGTGAGACCCCAGAAAATGTTTTTTCTGTATACTGCAGAGCGGAGGACCCACCTCTGTCTGAATGTAAAGCTATTTAACATTATTTAAAAATTTTGGGGAAAAGAAAATGTAAATAACACTTACAGCACCTTTATATCTAGAACCCTTTAACTGTAAAGTCAGATACAGATAGATCAGCTGTGCCAAGCGTGTCCATACCTAAATATCAGTAGTCCACAGCACAGAGCGTGGAACTAGTGGTAGTCAGGGAATACTGAGTTTACACTTTGACCCTCACTTCATCCTTTGTCCATAAAGCATTTAGCTCCAAAGTCCCAGCAGACACTCCTCCTACAACCGCAGCAACACTGGATAGTCCCAGAGCTCAGGTCCACAGCTAACATGCACACAGAGGGTCATGTGGCATAATGACAGAACAAGAGATGCCACATCAGCTTTAAAATGCACTAAAGTTTAGAGGTCAAGTGAGGCATTAACTCAGCTATTGTCAATTGATCTGCATGGAAATGATTTCTGACAGTGTGGTTGGATCATGTGATCAAAGCCGTTTTTCACACGAACCTACAAAACTGTCTATAGCATAATCACTTGTGCAAAATGTTCCAATCATTTAATTTATAGACCAGGACTTGATTGTTGGATGGTTTATGATAAAAAATGCTTTACTTTGTTTCTGTGCACATCTCACAGTGACGAAATGAAGTTCAAATAAAGAATTTCACTGTTTAAGTGTTTCAGAACAGTTTTTATTTAAAACCATATTTTGAATAAAGGGACCAAACTATGTTTGTTTCACATGTGACTCCGTTATCTGTGTGGCAGTCATACTGGAGCTGCTTATCTGTCACATTCTGGACATTGTTGTAATCCATACCGGTTCATATTTTCAATTAAGGGACCAAATTATGTTTGTTTCACATTATACACATAATTAAACAAAATCCTGCTTTTTTTATTTAAAAAAAAAAAGAAGTTCATGTCATTACACAGCGTACATTTAAAATGCTATAAGGTTGGAGGCAAACAATATTAAGGCAATGTCAGATAAAAGCCCTGCAGAAGGGTTGTTGCATTCAGTTTTTTAATATGTGACCAACACATCTTAATGACTGCTTTGGTTTATTTGCAGGACTTAATAAAGATTTCATTACCTTTTTCAGCATCATCAAAAGCAAATTAGATAAATGCAGAGGGGATTTGCCACTTTTCAAAGCAGATGTGTATCTTCTTTTTTGCCAATTTGTTTTTCTTTTACTTGACCCTTTGGTGTATTAAGAACAGAGAAAATACACTGAGAGAACACAGATGACATTTCATTTGCAAAGCTGTCAAATAATTACTTATCATAGTCAGTGGGGGAATAAAACATAAAGTCAATGTATTTAAATGTTAGTTTTCTGTTAAAAGTACATCAGTTCAATTCAAGGTTACATTGAAACCACTTTCACAAGAGGAAGGAAATGTTTAATACTACATGGGTCATCATAATTTGACTAAAATAGGGGTTCAGATATACAGTATGTAGCTCATTTATTTCTGTACAACATGTCATGCCTTCAGTTTAGATTATACAGTGTTCCTGCTTGCGAAGCTCTTCAGCTTTTCTATCACAACCCAAACACAAAAATAAAGCACAAATGGCAGAAAAACCAGGGCTCTGTTTTGCTCCTGTGAATGTGCAGAAGATGAGTTAAACAAAAAAATGACTGCATGTAACTTTTATGGAGACTGACACTGTAGCAGAAACAAGTCTTAATGATTTTGTTGCTGGATTCTGCACATTCTTCACAGTTATTTTCCTGAGAGGCGGAAGGCGTATATTGTACCTGACTACACATATACAGCAGTGTGAGGGTGCTATCATTAAAGGCTTACAGTTTATTTTATACAATCTGGAATCCCTTTGCTTACGTCATTTATCATTTGCAGTATACTGGGTCTACATGTCAGGTCTTTCTGTGAGCATGTGATCTAAACGGAATCACATTCACTTCGCATACATTTGGGCAGAGATGAAACTGCAGATGGCCTCACCTGAGGCCATGTGGAATTTAGCATCATTTCAAACTTATTGCAACATAAATCAAACTGTGTCATTTATTATCTCATTCCTTCTTTTTCTGCCCTTTGGAGGCGGCTGAGCCGTCGATTTGGTCTTGTTGTCCTTTCAGAAAGCGTAGGATTTTCTCGATCGTGGCCTCTTGATACTCGTGAGACCATCTGTGTCAAGAAAAAGCAACAGGCATGTGATGATATGCTTGTTTGGATATTTTACAGATGTCCTAAATAAGATAACCCTTGTATTGATAAATTATTTACTAAGGAGATAAGAGAGGCTTTAAAGATTAATAGTGTCAACATGAAAAGACTGTCAAAACACACAACCACAGCTGAGATTGTATATTATTAAACAGCTCAAAAATGTGTTTTGCCTCCGAAAGTTCAGTGTAAAAACAAAAACAGCATGTGTGAACAGTATGAAAATATGCTGTCCTAATTACACAGTTGTGCAAACCACTAACCACAGCAACCAATTTGGTTTATTTGACATTTCAGAGTAAACAGTGACTCACTTGATGCCGTTGAAGTTGAGAATTGCTCTCATGTCCTCCGGCAGCAACCTTGGGTCGGGCCACATGAAATTATCTGTGACAGGAACTATGTTCTTCTTGCCAGCTAAGGCTGTGACTATCTCCTGCAAGATCAATGACAACATTTCTGAGTATATGTCTGGACATGAAGAGGCACAAATGACTGGAATCATCTGGAGGTAAAAGTGCACGAGCACTTGCAATTCTCAGGAATTCTGACAAAGACAAATGCAATTAAAATCTGTTGCCAGGGCACATAAACAAGCATTTTGCATTTGCCAGTAGCGACATTTGGCAAACTTAAAGCATTACACATCATGTTTACAAGCCACAAGTTCAAATTCTCGAAAGGGCAAATTCAGGAATTTAAGTTTAATTAACTGAGTGAGTCATGATATATTTTAGTAAATTCAGCTGTCATACAGTGATGCCTTGAAGGTTTTGAGAGATTTTCCAAAAAAAGATCACTGCATTCATTTCATCAGTCCCACTGCCCAAAGACAATTTAATGTACTATGCATTCAGTGTAAATGTCCTGAGTGCTCTTCACAAATCTATCTATTCTAGTTACATTCTTGCTGTGGTATTAACACACACATGTAATACCTAGAAATGGCTTAAGTTGCATTGGAGTTAAAAAATATTCCGACATGGCTGTAGAATAATATTCGCTGCCTTTTCAAATTCATTTTATGCAAGCAAAGGGGGAAAAGTTGCAGCCAGTAGCAAAGCAAGTTTGCGTTTGCAGTCTGCGTGTAATTTAATTTTGGTGAACTTTAACCAGTGTTGTTGCAGCCTTAACCAATAGCAAAGGTGTGTGTTTGAGTCCACTCCTGCTCTCCATTAATACAGCATGCCGGATTGCCTCGCATGTCTTGTAAAAGGTCATTCTCCTGCCCTTGTGCATGTGTGACCGCACCCTTAATGAAATACACAATGAGTAGTTCACAATCAGCAATGGAAAACTTCTGACCTTATGCACCCAATCCTTCATGGCAGCGTCACCCATGCACTTGTCGAGTGCATTTGCGGACAGGACCAGGATGAAGTTACGCGCCCTCTGCACACTCTGAATCAGTTTGTCCTCGAATTTACCAGCCTCGAGCTTCTCCACATCTATGAAGACGCTGTATCCTCGAACCTGCAGGTGCACCTTCAGAAGACTTGGGGGAGGAGAGAAGACAGGAAAGTCAGTAAAGTGCAGTTAAAAAACAGATAAGCATGAAGAAGAAATATGCGACTTCTGTCCCTGCCCTGGCTCTAATATTAACCTTTCCACTGCACCTGTCTCTGGTCTGACCTGGCCAGCTGGGAGCCAGTAGTTCGACGGTAGCTGATGAACACGTCAGGTCCTGCAGGCCGGGAGTCTGTGAGGCAGGGCTTTAGGGGCTTGTGGCTTAAAGACAGTATCTTGGCTCTGTGGACTCCATTGTGTATGTGGCAGTCGTACTGGAGCTGCTGATCCGTCAAGTTCTGGACATTGTTGCGATCCACACCTGACTGGACCAAGCCGTAGGTGTACTGACGGAAACGAGGGTCCACCTGGACTAACCAGTCAGCCATATTGTTTGGGTCACATGTGGAGTAGTTGGCATAAGTCTTTAGCACGCGCAAATCCCTTAAAAACCTGTAGGATGAGAGAACAAAGGTGTTACATTGCTCAGCCAAAGACCTGTGTGTTGAAAACTTTGAATCACTTGCCGCTTGCGAGTGAGGCCTGCAGTCATGCCCAGATCAGCCCTCAGATCCTGGTCTGTGATGTTCAGCAGGAGGTCTCCATCCACCTGAAGCTCCTTAACAGTTTAAGTAGTAAGAAATGTCAGACAAACATAGTAATAGGTAGATCTTCGCCCATTTTTACCTCTCTGTTGAACTGTTTAACTTACCTGGAAACGGTCACAATAGGCACTGAAGCCAACCTGCTGCAGCCATGTCTGCACTTCACAGGTTTTCCAGTTGGGCACACATGACAGGATGCGTTTTGGCACTTCCTCCGACATCATAGTCAGTGCCCGCTTGGCAAGGCCAATGGCTGTGCCATTACTGGAGTACATGACCATTCTTTTCAGGCTCTGTACTGCTCCGATTTCTTGGAATATCTTGGAAGGAGGACAATTAAAGTTAAAACAAGGTTACCAGACATCACTAGCATTTTGAGCTACGTGAGAGGTGGACAGGGATCGTACCTTTGTGTTGCGTTGACGAGACTTGATGCTGGCCTCAACACAAAGGTAAAAGGCTGCAATGCAATTCCCCTCCAGCCTTGTACCATCCAGTAATGGCAAAAGATGCTGCAGATCAGATGCCGTCTTGCCCTGCATGCAATCTGCACTGTCCAACAAACTGCGGGCAAAGTCATCCGGATCCAAAGAGGAAATGAAAGGCTCCACCAGCTCCAAGGTTCCAGATTTCACCACCTCCTTCTCAATTTCTCGGTTTGCAGCCAACACAGTCACAGCCAAACATGCGTGGAAGCGAATGAGTTCATCCTCTTTGGAAAAAGCCAGTGGGAAAAGCCACTCGGCCGCCTGTTTCTCGATCATCCATCGCTGGCAGCGGTGGCCTCCGTACATGGCACAGTTTGCCAGGGCCACAGCGCAGTGGCGCAGCACGGTGGGATCCGTACCTCGGCACCAGAAGAGGAGGGCGTCCAGGGCACCATTAGAGATTAGTTGGTAGGACGTTTCCTCGGTGTGTTTGAACATGTGCTCCAGTATCCCTGAGACACTGCGGGCCAGCTGTGCATCATCCTGCTGTCGAGTCAGGTTGAGGATGACCCCCAGACCCATTCGTGCTACGTAATCTCTGTCAACAGAAGATAGTAAATATGGTTCAATCAGTTGGCCAAAATAACTTTAGTTATACAGAGAATATAAACAGATACTCTTGAACAAGTCAGGTATAAACAGACACACATGGTGTTTTGTAAACACCAAATTTATCATTCTACTAGGGCTGAAACAGTGAAGCAGTTTTTGCAAATGATTATTCCATTGATCTGTTTATTTAGCAAAAGAGTCAAACATGCATGAGTATCATCTTCTGAATTGTGAAGATTTGCTGCTTTTCTCTGTTTTACATCACTGTCAATTAATCATATATATATTTGATTTTAGACTGTTGGGCTGACAAAACAAGTAACTTCAAGATGTCGTTATCCCCGTGACTTCTGTTTTGCACAGTTTCCTAAAATTTTATAGACTGAACTATGAATACTTAAGAAAAATGTGCCCAAAATTCAATATAGCTGGTATATTAGGAGGGTGAACAAAAAGATGAATATTGCCTTTAACATTTACATGCTAACAGAAACTGTCTTGCAATAATCTAAGTTTAATGTTTTTGAGGAGGTGTAACAGGTGGTGTTGATTGGAGTTGTGCTGATTAGTGTAAATATTGTTATTCCTAACTGTAATGGCGGTCATATGGCAGAAATATACTATTTTAATGTTTTGTATTGCATGATATTGTAAGATCTTTTTGTTGTTTTGTCTATCCAATAAATCGACCAGAGTATAGGAACAGACAACATTTATTATTGCCTCAAACCCTGCCTGAGGACAATAATCACCTCTTGGACAAAATCTCAACAGAAACTAAACACTTCAATCATCAAAAAGGAAACTTATTTGTTAATTGCAGAGCTGCTGTATTAAACACTCTACCTGTTTTCTGAGATGAGTATCTGCTCCAGCAGTTTAATAGACTCATAGGTGATCTCCACGGCAGGTGTCTGTTGAAGCTGCAGCAGCAGCTCCAGGCCTTCATCGAGCCGGATCCTATTGCAGATCTCCTCGGCCACCTGACGGCCTACAGTGGGCATGACCCAGGCCTCCTCCACCAGCTGATAGATCTCCGCTATGGCCCTGCGCGTCTCATCTGAGTCCGAGGTTTCCTTGCCGGTCTTCAGCCTCCTGATAGCGCATCGCAGGGCGGGGAGTGAGCTGTCCAAAACCGCCCGCACGTCGGCACTGATGCCCGGAGACACTGCTCTGGGGTCGCAGCCGGAGCTGGAGCCGGAGCCGCTCCTGCCTCTCTGGAGCCGGCTGACATAATCGGGTACTGTGAGTCTGTCCGAGCTGAACATGATGCAGAAACGTCGGTAGAGCCTCGACAGGAAGAGCGTCAGAGCAAAGAGCATCAACCAGCAGAAACACGTCAGCGTCAAATGATGCTGAGATGTGTTTATTTACAAAGGCCCCTCGTTGTTGTCAGTTATTTCTCACCTCTGCTGTCCGTCGTAAACACAAGCCTACAGATTTAAGCTGTAAATCAATAGTAACAGCTTTCACAATACTGCGATGTCATTCCTGACAGTAAGCACACAAATAAATAAGCTGATCTTAAACAGGGTTTGCGCAGAGTCCCGCTTCACCAGCTGCTGCTTTGTCTCTTTTGTCCCACCGACCAAAAAAGATGACTCAGTGCCTTCACACTATCTGCAGAGGTGTCTCCACTCTACAGAGGAAAAAAAATCTCAGAAAACAGGACTTTATACTGACAGACTAAAGAGCAAACACTACTTGTTTCCAAAAAAAAAAGTAGACTATTGTTTGTCTCCTCTGCCATTCATTGAGGATTTAGAGACAAAGAAGGCCTGTTCCTCTCGCCCAGTTTTGAGGCTGTTTCTCCTGTGAAAATGACAAACTATGACACCGCTCTCCAGTGATGGCCACCGACCTGTCGCATCCTTCGGTCAGCATCCGCAGGCTGTCTGTATCTTCAGGGGTCTGCGCCGCCCACCGGCTCCTTACTGCCGGTGATGAACAGGAAAAGAAGCTCCCCTCCCTCCCTCCCTCTCTCCTCT
>MDSQ01000190.1_pt1 | contig 12715 bp, 8 predicted proteins | sample 1008251 | NCBI WGS metagenome assembly MDSQ01 (sample SAMN05526597, study PRJNA338239) | gut metagenome | isolation source: Hindgut content | host: Naso unicornis | place: Saudi Arabia: Red Sea | collected 2016-05
ACCTACTCTGGAGTTGAAGCTGACAAAGTTCCTCAAAACGTAGTTCTAAGAACTATAATAGTTCACGGTTCCTGCGGTGAGGATGCAGTAAAACGGGAGGTTCTTAGAACTAAGTTCCTAGAATTATCAAATGGTACCTGTGGTCCGAAAACACCTAACGTGGAATAGTAGAGAGCAGCACTATGCCATGGTAGGGTCTGCATTACAAAGAAGATGATGAAACATATCCATTTTTGTGTTGTTGCTGTCACTAGTATTTGCATTCAGGAATGTTTTACCACTTGCAAGTCACATTATATTGATTTTATATGGTTTCGGACATACTAGAAAATCTCCCATCTGCCTTGGCATACTAAGTGGCATGTTGGTAAGGAATTTGGCTATTGACTGATTGTTGGCCAACGTAAAAATGCTAAGCTAACGTAAACCAAGACAGTGAAAAAAAGCTTATTTTTTCTTTAATAACAACTTATCCAATGACAAAATTAGTTATATGAGGATGCTGAAGTTGTCAAAACCTCAATTAAAATTTCATTGTCCACGAAGGTTCAACTTTTAGCGGGAATGCTAATGTTAGCTACAGCTGCTGTGCGCCTGACTTACAGAGACTTGAACAAGCTGCTGGGGTTATGTAGCCTCGCCTTCTCTCTTTCTCTAGATATTCTAAAAAAAGCACTCTTAGGTAGCGAAATCTGCACCAAGTGCTCAGTAGTTTCAGTTTAATTTTGGTACACTTAAAAGTACCGAGTTTGGTGCCCAACCCTTGTGAAGACTACAGATCATCAAAGAGTCCCATGAATCCTAAATGTGTTGACTTTTGATCCCAGGAGAAAAGTTATAAAACATCAGTGCTTTAAAATTCTGCACAGTGAAACAAAAATAATCTCATCTACATCTTCACACAAACAGGGCTATGAATTACAACTGCTATAAAAACTTTTTCATGGCAATACAGCATCTAATCGTCCATTTAACTGTGCATGGTGTGCAAAGCGTTTTATGTGTACAAGTCTATATATTTTAGCCTCCTGTGTACACCTGTTGAAAAAAATGCCATAATACAGTCACAAAACCGCACTGAAATCAGGCCATAATCTACATATTAGGACACTGGTCTGCGTTGCATGTCCAGTATCTTACAGGTAACAACAAATAGAGATTGCTTTGAATTTACTCAGAGCTACCTCAACAGTAGAACAATCTAAAAACTGTGTATGAGTGTGTGTGAGTGTGTCTCACCATGGGCGTCACGGTAGTAGGCATGAGTGACACTGCGGAAACGCTCCTGTCCAGCTGTGTCCCAGATCTGCAGAGAATAAGAGAGCAAGGCAATCATTGAATACAGAAAGAAGTCTTTATCTTTTTAATAAGTCTTCTGTTTGCTCAGTCACACCGCTGGAGCTCATTGTGAAACCCTCCTTTCAGTTTAGCCCTGTGATACCAGATAAGTCTGAAATATGGAAATTGATATCGAACAGTCCGTTGTTTCATGAATCCTAAGCTGAACGGACTGAACGGCTAAAGCTGCATTCAATGATTTTTTGTGGCCACTTGGGGGCAGCGCCATAAATTAGCTGTGGCAAAAATCTTAGCAAAAGGATACCTACGCAGACATCCAGCAAAACATTAGCATTAATTTAGATATCCAATGAAGGTATTTTATGTTTTTTCTACTACCTGATCAATGCAAGTCTAGAATGTTTTCTTTATAGCTCTGTTTTTGGTTTCTGATGACTCAAATCTAGCTTCTCTAGTTAAAAGAAGCTAAAAGCCTCCAGAGCTGAGGGCAACAAGATCAGGTGATACTTCTCTTTGAGTTGACAACTAAAAGTAACCTCTTATTTCCATTGTTTTAACAGAAAAATAAAGATTATCGCAGATTTGGGGGTATGGCACATATTGTATTTATTATTTTTCCAATCATTCCTCACGCTTACAGAGTCTGGACAATGACATTAAATACAAATCAGCAGTGGTCGATGTCATTCGTCCTACTGTCCATCCACAGTGGAATAAGGCTAATTAAGTCCTTCTTTGTCCCGTCAGGCAGCACTGTCTCATCACAATTTATCTCCAATGGCAATTACATTTTCTTTTCTCCCCGGAGCAGACCTGTGCAGGTTGACTGCACCCTGCACTTGTTTTTGTATGAACAGTTCATTTCTTTTTCTGGACGCTTTATCTTCTTCTCTCTGAGACAGGTCAGCTTTGATGCCGGCTTTACCTTCAGATTGTGTCCTCAGGCAACCATCTGCCCAGGATCCAAGTGACGGTAATGAAGAATGGCAATTATGAGAGAAAAAATAACTCTCTCTCTCTGTTTGAGGCTACAGGCTGCTCGGCAAATACACTTCAAGCCAATTAACCTCAAATGAATACATCACAGGGCAAAGGCCCACTCCACCAATCTCCGTCAACCTCTAATTACTGTGAGATCATTGGGAGTGATTCATATAATTACTCTGTTTGACAGAAAAATCAAATATACAACAATCCTGAATTATTCTCAGCACGGGCACCAGTCCTAAAGAAAGGGAATAAGAGTGAAATGAGGACGTAAAGTCAAATGGAAAGTTCAGAGAAATAAGGATAAACCCGAATAATTGTTTATTTTGTATATCACTGACTGTCTTAACAACATAAGGCCACTGAGAGATCTCCTCTTCATCTTGTGAGATCAGGCACATGCATCAGTTAAATAAAACAGCAGGCATAGCTACAGTTAATATGTGTTTTATCATCCAGACAGATGGGGTTGAAAACAGGATCTGAAAGGTGGCAACAATGCCTCGGAGCTTCGAGACTGATTCTTATTTCGCTGACACCTTTCTCTTGACTCGAGACTCAGTTGTTTGGTGATTTTCAGAATAAATTCTTACCTGGAGCTTCACCTTGACTCCATCAATGTTCAGGACTTTATTCTGGAAATGAAAGCAAGAAATCGTAAGTGACAGTGCCTAAATTTAGGAAACAACTTTTTTAGTGTGTGGAAGAAACAACCATAGGAGTGGGTGCATCAGTTTGTGGTCGGACACCTGTCTGCACAGTCTCTTCCTCTCATCTTGCAGCCACTCTCTCAACGCCTCTTTCCATCAATATTACATGTCTCCACCTCACTTTGGCCCCTTTTGATGAAGCTTCGCATCCACTCTCCAGGGGATTAACCCCCTCTGCCCTCCTCGCCTCCCTTAGTCTCTCCATCTTAGGGAGGCATTTGTGTGATCTCGGCTTCGATCTGCTCCATCACACAGCAGAGTAAAGCCCAGCCATGTGGACGTGCAGTTTCCCAGATCAAAGGTCGACTCTGTCTTCATGGTTCGGTGTACAAAAGGTTAAACAACCTGTCATGAAATTAAATTCGGTCTAATGATGACAGGAGCTGGTTTAAGTTAAACTTCACTGACTAGAAACACAAAGAAATGCTCCTTATGGCCATTAAGTTGTTTAATTTAGATGTGAGGAAAAAAAGATTTTTGCTAGTTTGACTCTACAGATTATTGCTTTGTACAAAACATTACAGTACATAGTGGGCTGGCTTGTCAATATAGCCTATTTGTATACCTGACCTATGTCAAGGAGTGACATAGACAAATCAGTGTTGAGGCGTGAGCCTGTCATGGGACCTCGACCCTTCATCTCACTGATTAACACCATTCTTGTTCGAACAACTGGAGGAGCATTACACCTTATTGATCTGCACTGTAAGATCAATGCACCACTTCCACAGCTCCCACTGAAAATCATTGTTTTCAACATCAATAAATCTACAGACTTTTTCCATAATTAATTTCTTTTAAGACGAATATAAATTGGGGGGAAAAGGACAATTTCAATGCCCTTGAGCCTAATGTGGTGTCTTCAAATTCTGTTTATAAAACAAACATCTCTCCACAATCCCAAAAGATTCAGTTTACTATTATATAAGGTCTAGCAGAGCTATCCCCATCTCCACAAAGCATTCGACAATGGAGAAAAGTCTGGCTGCACCCGTTATCATTCTACACGCAGGGGGGGAAATAACATACAGGCTTGTTTGTGTCCCTCTAAACCAATCACAGCTGTCTTAGGTGGCATAAAGCCCACAATGCAGCAACATCACATGCATAAAAAAACGTTTTAGAGGAATGCTTTTTTAAAATGTATAAAGTTTCTACAAAACAGCATATATTAAACACGTGTCTATCAACATGAAGGCAGGCAGCTTTCTGTAGTCTGTATTTCCTTGACATTCACATCAACACATCTCTGTCACAAAAAGCATTCCCATTATCTGTGTGCTGCTGGCTGCTGTAGAAAAGAGGAGGTCAAGATGTTCTTAAGTGACCCACATGTCGGCCTCCTGGTACGCCAATATAGATTACATCACCTGGTGCCACGGCAACGCTCGAAAGCCCTCCCCTCGCCTTCATCCCCTCTAAAGTGCTCCTTAGAGCCACTGCTAACCTTCCAGTTCCACTGATCCACAAGAAGAGACAAAAGATATTCAACCTCGATGAGATGCTACTAATCTGCCAGCAGAGCACTTAGAAACAGATACGGCCTTTGTTGACGCGTAAGGCTGATTTACCTCCCCGGGAGTCACAAAAGAGGAATCTCATCCGTATTCACAGGCGAGTCAAGCTGCAAGCTGGTTTGTAAGAGCGCTCTGATAGGAATCAAGAGTCTCAAAAGATTTCCTCCCTGTTGTTGTTGTTGTCACTAAAAACAACACACAATGTGCTGGGAGGCTTCATAAATATTTAGTGATCCAGAAATAGAGCCTCATGATAGCCGTAGTGAGGATTTTAAGAGGTAAGTTGGGCTTAATTGCACTGATAATTACCATATGTTGGATTTGTTAAGAGGAAAAACATGAAATCAACCCGAGGAAGACTTTAAAACACAGATTTAATGAGCACTGAGTTTTATGGACTGAGCAGGCTAGAAAGTATCCAAGCAGCTTAAACGACTAAGTCTACTGTGAAAAGACGAGATATTAAGGTTTTGTCGGTTACACATTGTCAATCACACTTCCAACAACACTTCACTTTGCTTTCCAAACTTCCTCAAGCTTCAGCATCGTACATGCTGACACAGCTCCGCTCTGTGTAGTTACAGTTTATTTACAATATAGAGAGGGAGGATGGCTGAGAGGCTTGCACCACTTTCAGGTCAATTTAATCCCCTGAGCTCCAGCACACACCCTCCAAACAGAACGCGTCTTCAAATACAAACTGCTCTAGTTACCAGCCAGACACTGGATGTGAGCCATTTATTGCCCTATCTTTTTCCTTAGAAGGTACAAGAGTGAGAAGGTAAAAACATTACAGAGTGACGCTAACAGCACAGACAGGGATCATAAATTACAAATGCTCGAGGAGCTTTCAGAGGTGCCTGTGAAGTGTGAGCCAATAAAACATTAATGGCAAAGGCGTGTGGCAAAGAACAGCAGCATGATGGCCACAGTAAGGTTGACAATGACACAAATTCAAGGCATTGATAAAAATAATGAGAATGAGGCCATTTGGCACCGTTCCTCGATGTCTTTTCTCTTATTCCGAGAGCCCACTGGTGCATACGGCCGTCCGGCTTCAATACGCACGTCAGAAATCAAAGCAATGGGGGAAATAAGCCAAAGAAGTGAGGGCAGGGATATACAGAGAGCCACGGCTCCACTCTGTAGTCAGCCCAACTCCCAGCTGTCAAGTTTTTTAAGTCATGCTGACACAGACATTATGCACACACTGGCACATGCTGTACCCACAAATACATTCAACCCTTCACCCTCCCTGCCTCCACAAAGGCGACTTTTATCAGCTGCTTTTGAAAGAAGTTTGGTGAAAATTATGATGGAAGACGACTCAGTTCACACTAGGAGGTGTCACGTGTTATGGATGACATCTTAAATTGCAGATTTAGTCAGTTTGTTCACAATATTAACATTTTCTCAAAAATTTCTTTTTAGATGAAATAGCAAGATGGAAATGTCTAATGTTTAGCAAACACTGAATTAAGTACCCAAGAAATTGAGATATGTTTTCACTTTACTGCAAAAACCCTGTAACGCAATTTACTTCAGTGTTTATCAATTAACATTATGAAAATAACTACCTCTACCTGGTATATAATAAAATACATGTCTTGCAATATATCAGTGGGTCACACTTTTTCTGGCCCTCTGTATGACAAAGCTTCATACCCGTCCCCTTATCAACCATTAACGATAACTGCAGAAGCAACTAATAAAGAAGGTCGACTTTTCCAAAGTCAATTTGAATTTCGGTGAAATAAAGAGTCAAGATGAACTTAATAGTCATTTTACAACAGGTTGTGAATGAATTACACATTATAAATCCCTTCTTATACTACTAAAAACAGAAACTATGTGAATGGATTAATAATGAGATCATAAAAATAAAACTTTTTTTTTTATTTCAGGGTGTGAAGGATGCATTAAAAAGTTTTACAGCCGAAGGAAAAAGCTGCCCTGCAGTGGTGGTGCAACAGTGGATACTTCTGTATCCCTTTCCAGATGGATGAAGACTGAACAGGCTGTGGCTGGTTGGGTTTTGTCCTTAATATCCTTTGGGCAGGCACCTCACCTCACTGATATCACTGAAAGCTGTTTGTGTTGCCTGATCATCTTCATGGTGGTTGGCTTTTGTGCGGGCTGGATAAAGTAAAGAGCATTGACCTGTCTGACATGGAAAGCCTGCTGTTTAATCATCTGATACCAACTTAACATAATTTGAAGTTATCACGCCCACATTGTTAGAAAGCTCAGCCAGTCATAACCTGTTTACATTCACCTTCTCTTTGTCATTTTCACTTTCATGAGGATATAAAGCTGTGGTCAACCTGTCTGTGTTCTCAAGTCTCGAGCACTGACTCACTGTGTACGCTCTTGAACCTACCAGTCAAACTTTAACCAATTCATCTGCGTTGTGCCAGAAATTGAACCATCCTCACCTACGTACTGTTGCACAAATACCTTAAACACTGCAATATTCATTAATTGCTCTAGTTGTTTATTTACCAGGGTGGTCAGATATTAGTCCTATTTTAATTACATCATCAGGTAACATCAGGATAACACACACACACACACACACACACACACACACTTGTACATTCTTCTGATAATCTAGTCAATCCTTGTCTATGCAGCACAGACTTTCTTGGTAAACAATTGAGCAATAATGTGAAACTGGTGATGTCTGATAAAAAGGAGATATTGAAATCTGTGTGTAGTATTTGCAGTATTGTTAATGTGCATTCATTGTGCGTTTGCATAGCTTACAACCAGTTCTGGTTGTGCTCATGGTAAGTTGGACTGATGGTATTGATTCTCTGACTTTTCATTCTGCTGCATCAGACTGCCCTTTCTGGACTCTGGAGGTTGCACTCTGATTTTTGCCAAATGTCTGTTGTCCTCACAGCTGGTGACCCTCGAAATACTTCCATGGCCTTTCCTCTATTTTCCAAATAAGAACAGCAAACAGGAGGACGTTCTCCTTCATCAGGGCTTCACAGTTGGCTGCTGCCTTATCTGGTAGCTGTCAGACATGAGAAGGCACACATCCATGAGCGAGTCTTACAAGCTGTCAATGCAGAGAGCATGACAGACTTTAAGAAAATGTATTGTGATATAGGAATCAGTTTAAAATATAACAGTAGTCATTGTTGGACTGCTTAGTTCTCGATTTCCTAACCTCTCCATGCAGCAGCAGGCACCTCTAACCGTAATGTCATTCAGTTTGTTACAAAGTTCTTTATCCGGCAGGCTGCTGACATCGAATGATAAACAAAGTGGGAGTCCTACATTTCTCAAAGTCCCCTGCATGCTGCTCTATTTTTGGAAATCAACAGCTTATCTTGGCAGACCTTTGTGTGCAGAGTGAGGTTTAGACAAGTAAAACGTGCTTAGCCCTAAAACTGTCGAGGTCAGTAGTATTACCACTGAAGCCTGATGTTTGCACTGGTTTTCTAGTTGAGGCGAAACAGGATGTTTCATTAATGCTGTCTGGGCTTAACCATGTTGTACAATTAATATTTAAAAGGAAGTCATTAGGGGTGAAGATTCTGCTGAAAGCCTTTAAAGTCATTTTAGGGCTTGTCATGCCTGGCAAACTACAACGAGAGGGGGAGAGAGAGAGAGAGGGAGAGAATTTGAGGAAGCTTTATAATGCCAGCTTAGTGGCCCAAAATAGAGAAAGGCAGTCGCCTCACTTCCTAAAAGAATCAGGAAATGTTGAATGGAGGAAGGAAATGGCGAATGGTAATAAAACAAATCTTTATCTATAATAAGATCTTTTGTTTTGGCAAATCAGCCAAATGTAAACAGTCTACTTCTTCAGTTTGTTTTTGAAACTCTGCTTGACTCTTGAATATCAGTCTTATCCCCATTATCATTAAATAATATTAAGCAGCAGGAGTTTAAGACGATGACAACAGCATGAGCACTGCCGATTGCATGTGCATGAGCTTACAAACAAAACATAATTTTGCAGAAAAAAAACACTAAACACAAGGCAAATATGCACAGATAAACATGCTGTCATAGATACGAAACATATGCATATGCTCGCATTAATGAAGATGCAAACGTAAGCATACACAGATGGCCGGATGTGTGCATACCCACTCAAAAAACCCACTCCATTCTTTTCACATGCTTCACAAGCAGTCGCAGCCTCCAGCTCTCTGTCACTTTGGCCTGTAGGGGTCACTGTAGCTCCACAGCCAGAAGTAAGTGCAACAGCAGAAGTGAATGAAGTGGCTGATCAATGAGTCCCCTGAGCACTTCTTTTTGTGACTTGGCCATTTTTTTGCAACACACTAAGAGATTGCTGCACTGAGTCCAGATGGAAGCAGTTTGAGTCGAATCCTCCATCTCCTATTTTTTGAATGAAATCAACTGCAGAGATGTTTTGAGCTGTAGACATGTTTCTGCTTTGACGCACAGAATCTAAAGGCATAGTCAAAATAATATCTAATGCAAATTAATCTTAATATCTTGGTGAAATATTGTAAAAAAGTTTCAATCACAATTAAAGGATTGATTCCACCAAGCATGTGCAAACTTAGTCCAAGAGGACTCCAGCCAGCCGGCCACAGCTGTGGCTCTGATTAAGTCTAAAGCAGACAGTGAGGGAACAAAGCACAGTGCATTGAGGGTTTATTTGCAGGAGCAGCATGAATGGAGCATACTGTATTTAACCTGATCAGCCTCGTCACAAATTGATTGGCCTTACTGCCACACATTCATTGACTGACACTGAGAGCGGGCTGCAGATCAGCCAGTTTGCACGGAAATGATCTCTCTCGGATCAATGTCCTGTTGGACAGCAGCGGATGAGGCTGCTTTAGTGAGCCTGTGCTCGTTTCTCTCGGCTGTCTGATCGATATGATTAGCCTTGCCCTCGTCCCTCTGATGACTGGTTGAAGCGTGAAAGCACTGCTGATCTAGATGTGATGCAACAGGTCACCGTAAAAGAAGCTATGTGTGCTTTCATGCAAACATGAGTGGATTAAGTCTTATATGTGATGTAACTTGCATGGCAGTCACATAATGATATCAGCATACTTTTGCATGTGTTAGAAGTGCTGAGCTATGATGTTTTTCTCTCTGTGCCTCTGAGTTTGAATACATTGCTCATTAAAATGCAGTGATGGCCAGGGCTATGGAACAAATAAATCCTTTATATTTGTACATCCTACAGAGAAATGTCTTGGAAGACATGAGACAAAGAAACTCCTTTCACAGCAGCATTTTTGAAACAGTGGACATGTTTTCATTATGTTTTGCTGTGTGGCATCTTTTTAACAAAAATAGCGTAAAGCAGCTGTGTTCAGTGGTCAAACCATGGCAGCAGAACATGGAAGTGTTTTGTGGGTTAGTGTACACCCACGTCATTTGTGCACTAAAGCATGTACATACACACACACACATACACGCAGAGGTTTGTGGAAGAGCAAAGTAGACCCATAAAGTGCGTGTTCAGGGAGCTGACCTTGAACAGCTGTGTTTTTGCAGGTGTGTGTGTATGCACATGAGTCTGTGTGCGTGTGTCTCGCGCCTTTCAGCCCAAAGAGGTCTCTGTCTGCTCTGCAGACTGGTTCCTACCAGATGTTGGGGAAGGAAATTCAAGAGGCGTCTTGAAAGTAGCCCCGTTGTGATGGAAAGCAGCTGCTGGTTCCCTGCAGCAGACACACACTCACTGACTGAAGTGTGAATGGGAGAAAAGAGAGGAGGCCTCGCTGAAGTGAAGCTAAATGTGCTTCATGTGGGTGGTACTGCCGAGACCTTCTGTATGGAGGAGTTGGCATGAGCACTGGTCTCTGTATGAGTTTAGCATGAGCGTTGGTAGGAGGTTAAGGAGCAGCATAATGTCTTTAGGCAAAAATTTTTATTTACATGTGCTCCCACTGGATCAAGACTGTTTGTGATGAGCCACATTACCGTAAGCTTAAGTCTTCACACCACACAGAAAACAGATTTGAGGAAAAAACTAATTAAACATCCAAATTCGAGATGATTTTAACATATGTGCTAACAACATAAATATACATTATCCTGGGAATTGTACAAAACATGTTATGGCTTATTAGTTTTCCTCCGAGGCTTCAGTCTACACCAAAACAAATCTGGGATGTTCCTAGGTTTCTGCATTCCCTTTGACACAATGACTCTAATGACACTGTAAATGTGTTAACAATGCTTGAGCTTGTTTTAGCTGCCTCATATTCTTCAAAGTGCTGACAGTCCCCTATTGATGTGTCACACTGAAACCTGCAGGCTCTCAACTTAACACTCGTTCTGGGAGTATGCCAGTCATTCCCAAAATTCAAGGGAAATGCTCCAATATTGTTCCTCCCCGCTTCACAGGAGCACATAGACACTCTTTTACATTATCTTAGTGTGTGTGTGTGTGTGTGTGTGCTCATGTAAGGCAAATGTAGACGCTGTGTTGTTGTGGTTGTTTGAAGGTGAAACAGACCAAAGGGGAGTGGGTGTTTATTTGCCAACATGTGCCACAGCAAGGAAGCCTCAGCTGAAGGTTCAACCTAAAACACACATGAACTTTACTTCAATACCGTGACCTTAAGCAACTGGGCATGTTACTCAGAAAAAAAGGCTACTTACACACAGTGCGTGCTGGTGAAGTGTCCAGTGAGACTCATTGTATGGAAAATACGAGAAGTGAAAGACTCAAGTGTTTTTCTTAAAACAATAGGCACTTAGAAACCAGTTAGATTCAGTCATTTACATCATAACCATGGTGATGCAGCAGCTCGCACTGGGCTGTTTTTGTCCTCACTTATTTTTATTTTAAGAACCTCACATGTCCTGTCAGCAAATGTTAAAACTCTCCTCCTTCTCTACACGCAGTGGCCCACTGACCCAGCTACCAGCCATCCCCATGTGACCTGCCTCTTGCAACTGGCTGTCCCGTGTGCTTTTAGCACATAACCAGCATACGCGCATAATCTGAGAAGCTGCGGCACGTGAGGAGACTGATGATGCTCACTTGGTCCTCATAGTGTAAAGCCGAAAGATAAATTTTAAAAATGCAGATATTACAGTTATTAAAAAGCAAGCATACTTGTACTTTATAGATAAACGTGTGATTTGACGTATTTGTGTGGATGTTGCTAAATAAAAATTGTGTGAATGGGTCAAGTGCAAGTGAAAAGAGGTAGTGTAGTTGATAGTGATGAGGACTGATAGGAAGGCTTTGCTTTAGTGAGAAAACGATGAAGGGCGAGAGGTTAGGATGATAATCTCATATTTCTCTTTCTTCCTTTTTCTTGCTTTATCTCTTTCTGAACAAAGGCATAAGAGGAAACACCCAGGGTGCAGGCTGAGGCTGGAACCAGCTAGATCAGACCGGTAGCTGTTTGAGGGAAGGGGGAGGTGAAGGAGAAGGGAGGAGGAGGAGGAGGGGGAGATGAGATGAAGTGGAGCAGAGGATGGAGAGGGAGTTGCGGGTAGAGGACAGGGATGGGAGAAGAGAGGCTGGAGGAGGGGAGAGGTGGAGGTTAAGTGATTTGGGCACGAGTGGAGATGGATGATCTGGCAGGCAGACAGCTCGGGCCCCATTCCCTCAGTGATGTAATGCATCAGGCAGATGTTATTTTTAGCCACGGTGGTACAGTTAGCGAGGTTAGCATCAGCACACAGGGCTATCGATCAGCTGCAGAACTCTCTGGGAGGATGAGAGCTTCAACCAGCAGCAGGACGAAGTGGCTGCACTAAAACATTGTGTTTGCTGTGTGCGTCCTGTTTTTGCAGCATTTCTCTCATCTGCTTTGCCTGTAAGCAAACAGCTATTAGGTGGAGCTAGCTTTATTTTGTTTTGTACTTCTTGCTAATGCTTCGTATGTTATATTTGTTGTAGTTCTTTGCAGTTTCACTTGAAAAGGCCCTTTTCAGTTGTGCCTGTTTCATCATTTACCACTGCCGACTTAAGGTTGGGCAAGCAGCATTAGGTTTCTTTCAGAACTACTTATCATATCAAAGTGAGGTTAAATCTTGTCTACAGATGAGTAGAATCGTTCCCAAGGTAGTGGAAGATCTGGAGCAGTCTCCTGGGTGCCTTATGGCAACCAAACAAAGGCGAGCTCTCTGATTGGACATTTAGCTCAGGAGATGGACCAATAGTTCAGACTTAAGTTCTTAGGCCTGATGAGAGGGCTGTAGAAAACTCTCTAGAAGAAGAATGACTTTGTTTTC
>MDSQ01000191.1_pt1 | contig 12697 bp, 8 predicted proteins | sample 1008251 | NCBI WGS metagenome assembly MDSQ01 (sample SAMN05526597, study PRJNA338239) | gut metagenome | isolation source: Hindgut content | host: Naso unicornis | place: Saudi Arabia: Red Sea | collected 2016-05
TCAACTTCTGGTGCGCACCTGAGCACAACTGCTGCATTCACACCTGCACAAACGAGCCGCACCAAATGGGGGAAATGCATTCAAGTTCATTTCAACCGAACTAAATAAGGCTGGTGTGAAAGCGCTCTAGGTTATCCTTCCTCCATTACAAATCTTTGTCACAAATATCTGATAACCACATTCAGCCAATCTTTGATTTATCTTATATCGGCTGATGTATCAGATATAGAGTTGTTCCGATACTGATACCAGTATCTGAAAATGCCTCCTATACTGCCAAAAATGCTGGTAGTATGCAAGTCTGTGCACTGACCCGATACCATTTGATTTATTAGCAACTACACAATACCCAGCTACCTCTTAGTTAGCTTAGTTGTACACTGTTAGGAATTAAATTTTCGATTACATCTTAGGTTTTAAAGGAACTGTTATTTTTATGCGCAGTTATTGGATCAGTACTCGTGTTGGTCGCTTCCTTTCCAGGAAGGAAAAATGGTACTGGAACATCTCTACTGAGATTTGGGGATTTTCTTGCTCTCAAATATCAGTATCGGCCCAAAAAAGTCCCTTGTCTGTCGGAATTATTGATGTGTGACTCGATATGATGTGCCACACTGTACTTTCCCCTTAGGGAAACTTGTCTTGGACTTTAAAAACACATTTCGCTGCCCTTACAGTATGCTGATGTTCTGTAAATGTGGCTTTTTACACACAATGAAACGAGGATAATGAGCAGCCAGAGACCCTGAGAGAAACATCTACCATGACAGCAACAGCATAAGCCGGGAAACTAAAAACATACTCCACATGTGCATACAACAATTTTTATCATGAGAAAACTGAAAGTTATCTCACTGTCTGTGGTACCAGGAGAGAGTTCCACCTTCAATTACCACCCAATGGGATCGCCATCCAAGAAAGCGTGAACTCTGCCACATGAAGACATATAAAGTTAACAACAGCTACACTGTGTGGCAGAAGTAAATCATACAAATGTATTAAAATAGAACGCATACATGAAGAGAAAAAATGTTTTATAATTTACAATAACACTTTGAGAAAAGAAATTCATAAAACTGAAGCATAAAGCGTCTGAGGGGACTTTTTCTAAAAAATAATAATGATACTGTGAGTTGAGTAACAGAAAAGAAGTCAAGTGTATATCATCAAATGTGGAGGAGTCTGAACAAAAACACTGGCTGACATATTAGGCGTAAAGAGCAATGCACTTCAACATCTGGGTACCTTCCAAAGAGGCCCTTCAATCCTCTGCACCGCACTGTTTACGTCCTATGCGGGAAAAACAGTAATTTTCAGACATGTGTACAAACAAAGCCAAATTGACAGCTTTGTAGAGTACTAAAGGAGAGACAAGGACAAGTATGAATGACAGGGAAAATCTGCACAGTTTAGAGCTAAATCAGAATATTTTTAATTTATTGTAATGGCTTGGTGCTTGGCTTTTTCAAAATTTCCACCAGGTCTATAAAATGTTCTGCACTGACGCTGAGTCAGGTTCATCAGACATCAGACAAGCAAAAGCAAGGACTGGCTTTTTTCGCCACAGTCACCAGACAAAATGTGTACAAGGAGCAAGCACAGAAAGATAGATTTTGGCACCCATGTTTTAGGGCAGGTGCAGGATAGCAAAGTCCACTTTTAGACACACTAACAGGTAACTCTCAGTAGCAAAAATTAAAATATTTTATTGTGTTCTGAGTGAGGACACAAGGTTACTAACATTATCATACATTGTGGACCATGACTTAAATACAAAGTTTACTTTGTGATCTGGATGTAATAGCTAAAGTTGTGAGAAACTAACTGAATCACACCGACTCAGAGTATACGCTCTCCAAGATTTTCATTACATCTAAGAACCTGGGCCCAGACCTGAGACTCCCACACACTCCACTGAGTGGACTTGATTCTCTCGGTCTGGCATTGCGCTGTGAAACTGTGATTCTCCTGTTTTCAAAAAGCCATTATCCAAAGAGCACCGCAGGTGGGGAGCCACGGGAAGGACTAAGATATCTGTCGAGAAATATCCAAAATTTCAACCGACAAAGCCGTGTTACAGGACCACTGCCTTTCATCTGAGTTTTTAAAAATGCCGACTTTAGCCTACATGTGGAGAAGAAGCCGCTATCTGTCTGTTTGTGCCAATGCTTCATGCAGCTCTGCCGTCAGGAGACTCGTACGTCCTCAGCAGAGAGAAGCAGGAAGTACGGCTGTAGGTCCCACTGTCCCGTGTTTACTCACGACAGTGATGTGATGCCATTTCAAGGGAAAAACATTTTTCTCTTTCCAGGCTGAATGATGGCTCAGATACTCAATCACAACACAATATAACAACATCCATGTAATTATTAAACAGCTTTTGGAGACGTTTTTGGATTTCGGTTGTCTCGCTTAGCCAGACTTCTTTCCACACACACTCACAGGAGGTGAAACGACCCCTGGCAATGTAACGACCGTTCTCGTGGCTTAAATTTGAAAAGGCAACGACCAATGAGAAAGGGTTAGGGAAAATCTAATCCCCTCCCTCTCAGAATCAGCCACAGTGGAGGCATTGCCAGACTAAGAGAATCAAGTCCACACAGTGGAGTGGGCGGAGTCTCTGGTCTGAACCCAGGCTACTACTGTACCATAATTCTTGTAATATTACCTTTTGTATTTCTTCTGAAAAGAGTCTACCTTCATATAATTAACAGGATGTTTCACACTCACTTCAAGTATCTTCTCTTACCTTGTCTTCATAGGCTGCGAGAATCAGTCTCAGTTCATCAGTGCGGACCAGGTCCAATGCTGTCTGGCCTGCAACACAACCAGCCATAAAAGAAATGATCACGCAATACACAGAAACAAAACTAGCAGAGCTTACTGTAGTATTTACAACAATGTGTATTCTTTGAAAACAAACTGAGATGGGCTCTAACATAAGACTGTAAATATTAGTGCAGTAAGGACACTTTAGTCAGAATAATAAGAGGCAACATGAAAGTTAAGTGATATACCACTGCTGTTTTTAATATTGGGGCTGGCTCCAAACTTAAGCAGCTTTATGATGCACTGCTTCTGCCCTCTGTAGGCTGCACAGTGTAATGGCGTATTCCCCACAGAATCCCTGCAGTGAATGTCAGGAGCTTCTTCTCCACTGAGCTGAAGATCAGACGACAAATGAACAACAGAAAATAACTAAAAGAAGCAGAAAACAAGACAGTATCAAAACACCACAACAATGTATTAGGGCCACTGTGGGGAAAAACGAAAACAAAACAAAAAAACTAAACTCAAGATTTTGGAGATTTAAACTCAGAATTTTCAAGTTTTAAACTCACAAGTTTATGAGAAAAAAATTCTAATATTCTGACATTATAAAGTCACACAATTGCGCGTTTCAAATTTGCAAATTTGCGAGTTTGTTACACACAAATGTGCAAGAAATAAACTTGAAAATATGTGTTTTTCTAACAGTCTACACTTTGCACCATTGGACAGATGTTGCGTGGTTTTGGATTATGCCTGCGGTGGCAGATCTTATCAAACTCTGCTTTTTAGTGTGAGGATGGATAGATTCTGGCCAGAGAATCAGGTAGATGATACTTTAATTTCAAATATAGGGATATAAAAACAGTGAAGGTGACTTGATCACTTACACACACACACATCAAAGGGGACAGGAAAAAAGGCTTTAACTACCTGTGCTGAACCTGGCTATGCATGTGTCCGTGTGCACCGACGTCCACATCAATCAGCTGAGGGCACCTAAATTCGCCTTAAGGGTCCATATCCCAGAGAGCTTCAGCCATTTTGTTTTGTCTCTTCAAATTCCAGATGCTTATGATGATTTGGTGATTGTGAGTGTACACAAGCCCTCTGAGTTTAAAACTTAAAAATTCTGAATCTAAAACTCTGAAATTTACTCCCCCTCCTTCCAGCCTTTTTTCCCAGTGAATACACTGTTGTATGATTTCCGTGGTTCTAAACAAAGAAAACAGATTATAGTATATTGTGAAATGACATGAATTTAGCATTCCCTTAATCCACTTTAAAGTCCTATTATTTTCAAATGATGATGTCAAACTCACAAATCACATTATTTAACAAGTAGATCAAAGAATGCAAATTATCTTTACTCTTGATATCATTTCTTAACTCACCATGATCACAATAAAGGGAAAGAAAACACCACTTACGTTAAAGGTAAATCAAAAGGCACATGGCAAACACTTGAATAAGTGTGTTCCGAATCACATACTTTTGCTTTTTAGTTGTAGTACGTACTGCACTTGCCCTCACCAAGAACATACTGTAGTATGCATACGATTGGGACATAGTACTCCATCATGACAGTGCGCCTTGAACTGTGGCTCTGATGATCCTGTATCCATTGCAGCCTTAGTGCAAAAAATTTGGAGTACAAATGGAGCAAGAATACTTTCTAAGCCTTTCTAAGGTAAAATTCGTTCAAATGTAACTTACCATTTGCACTCATTGATTCACTTGGCTTTGTGCAGCAATAGTAGGCCTATATTAATATTTTAATTGTGCACAGGAGTCACTAAACATATAGTACTTGCAATTAAATGTCCTGTCATCTTTTTGCTCCACTTGTCTTTCTGTCAATCATCTGTCATCTGTCTCAGATTTGTTTATATCTGAGTGACACCACGTGACATATGTGACATATTTTCAGCTGCACAGAGGATTGTGGGTCAGAATAGCCATGCCGGCTCGCATGCTGCAAAATCCGACCGGATGTAGAACATCCTGGTACTTCTGGCATACTGCAGTTCACATACTACATACTGGGACATACTAAATCTTTTTATAAATAATAAGATAGTATGGGTATTGCAACACAGTGTTTGGAAACAAAGGGAGGAAGTTCCTCTCCAGACCTTGTTTATTAAGGCGGGGAGGAGGCACAGAGGCCTGAAGCACCTGTATCTTGTGGAGTGGAGAAAAACAGGCCAACAGTTCTCCACTGGGATAGGAGGGGATACAGACTTGAACTTTATCACATTGTGCCTTTAGAATTATTTTAATTCTATTATAATAATTTCACAATATTGGTTAAATAATAGATCTTTTAGAAATGGAATTAGAATAGACCAAGCAAAGCAAAAACTACGAGAGGAGACAATGATACAAATACAAAAACTGATCAGTAAGTGTTACGCTGTGAATCTGACCCTGAATCAATAAGTTAGGGATAGGCTATGGAAATGACTTGGTGTGTGGGTGTGCGAGCTGTAGCATTAAAATATATTGTTTTTTAAAATAAGTCTGATAAAATTTCCACCCATTTCATGAATGCATCCCCTGGCTAAAATCTCTTCTTTATATTGAATGTAGGAACTCCTGTTCCACCCCGTCAAATATATTTTCTGGGTAGAATAAGATGGCCTGGTCTGTATATATTAATATTTAAAAATGCGTATTTGTTGCGTATTTGTAGGGGCTTGTCTGTTTATAATAGATTCTGTTTGGTTGAGACTGATAAGGTTTGGAGAGAATCTCTCCAACCTTCGCCAGTATCATACAATCGACTTCAGAGTTTTCCAGACTTTGTCAGCTTGAGACCTAAAAAATCTTTTTTGTCTTCCCAAGACCCAAACTTACAGAAAATACATCATGAATTGCCATAAAATCTACATTTATGCAAAAACCACTATTGAAGAACACAACATATACAACAATATAAAATGAATATAAAATGTTTTTATTTCAGTATAGAAGTTCATCACAGCAGGAGTCCAATTTTCAGTGTAATGACAAGTTTCTCATATCTAATGCAATATGTTCATACATTTATGTATACCTCTTTTGTATAAGATGTACACAGACGCTTAGCTGAACACACCATAGCAAAGAAATCAAAATGCTTCTTCAGATTTGTCAATCCCAGAAAAACTGGTCCACTCCAAAGGAAATGGCAAACATATGATTTGAAGCAGTTGTCATCCTGAAGTAATAATTCATATCAGCAACAAAACCATTATTGTTGGTAACACATGATACAGCAAGTACAACAAACAGCTGGAGAGGACGTTGTGACAGTGATAACTGTCGGGTGCAGCTTGTCCTTCCATGCTTCCCAGAGTTTTCCAGCTGTTTTGTGTGTGTGTGTGTGTGTGTGTGTTCCTGTTGTACTCGAGTCTGTCTGTGTCCTTGTTTGTGTATGTGAGGGTGTGGCGACCTTTTTCGCTCCGTAGTTTCACCTGCACAGCTGGTTCCACCTGAACAGCAGTATATCTACCTGGCTTAGCTCTCCAGTCACTGGCAGAACATCCTTTCCCCCAGCGGTAATGGTGCTATAGCCAAACTGCTTCCTAGTCTGTTTTGTCCATTCTGTTTGTTTCCGTGCCTTACAGACTTTGCCCCTGCTCAGGTTTATTATGCTCCATTCCCTCCAATTCATCTGCCTCGCCCAGTTCTCCACTGATCTGCAGTAAGAAACCTTTTTCCCCCCTGCCTGTCAGCTTTGCTTTGTACCACTATCCTCCTGCATTTGATCTAAAGCTTTCCCACTCCCACTGCCATTTAATCTATGTTTGTAATAAATCTCTTTTTCTGCCTTCAGCTAATCTTGACTGATAGCAAAGAGAGCTGCAGTCCATCATGGGCATGAAAATGGTTTAGCGCAAAGCTGCACACCTGAAGGAACCTAGAGTAGGGAGGTTTTGAAATATTGTCTATTTTTTTCAGCAGGTTTTTAAAATGTTGCCACTGTGCCATTGACAAATCAATCACAATAGAAAACAAAACAAAACTGTGATTCATTTTACCATGTATTAAAATGATCAGCTCCAAGTAATGCACTTTATCAGACTGTGGTTGCGACATAAGCCAGAGGCAGTTTTTATCAACTCCATCATATGCACAACTGGGTGTTATTTTACAGTAACTGTGACAGTCTGTGAGTAAGAAAGGAGGACAGTAAAGCGGAGGTGTGGAAAAAGTGATGAAAAGGAACTATTGTGAAAGAATGTAAAAGCACTTCATAACGTTTCCCACTGTGGCCTTGTATGGTTCCAGAGACAGTGTTGTTGAACTCAGATTTCACTATCCAGTTTTAAACAATATAAACTCTGTGTGTGTGGTTGGGGTGGAGGTTCAGTTATCCAGCAACTCCAGCTTTCCTTGGATAGACAACTTACTCAGCTGTCTCAGACATTTGTGTATTTACTTAAAAGGGGTAAACTTGTCTGTTTTCAATTGACTCTTCCTTTCATAAACCTCATAATGCAGACGAATAACTTGCATTGCTGTAGTGTAGTGGCCAGGCAGTCAACAAGAATGTTGTGAAACAGTTACTGAATAAGAGGAGAGAGGATTTCTCACCCTCCTCCCCGTTCCCTTCACTGTGCTAATGTGACTCCTCTTAAGGTGAATGCAAAGCACCACACACATTCCAGGAAAAACAATCATGACTGGGCCCGTCCTCCACTAACACACTCACACTCACACACACACACACACACACACACACACAACCATAACCTGTGATAATATTAACTTCTGTCTCGTGTGAAAGCTGAAGATGTTTGGTTCGGAGTGTGCGCATTGTGGTCATGTGACTGTTTGTACAGTGAACTTCTCTACCATAAAGATTTGATGGGAACTAAAAGCTCATGAGTGGCCTGGTGATAGGCTTTTAACAGGAAGTGCAGTATTACTGGATGATGGAAGTGCTTTTATGCTGTAGTCAGCTGCAGACATAAAGATAAACAACACTGGACTCCTCTACAACCCCACCGCCCGAGAAGGAGGGACACAGGGAGCCTATATACTAAACTCCCATGGTGCATTTCCTGTAAATCCCCTCTGTTCATTATCACTGAATGGGAACTGTGAGCTGATCATGTCTGCTGGCATATATTGTTTCACATTTTATTATCACTGTTTAGAAATGTGGATAAATAACTGACTATACTCTGATTTAAGAAATTGTAGTTGGTACGGTATGTGATGCCTTTTTCGTAAAGCTTCACTTGACAGATTCAGAATATCCCGAAAGTTTGCCAGAAGATTGTGGAAAGAACTATGTATCTGTGTGTGTGTGTGTGTGTGTGTGTGTGGTCACAATCATTTGTTGTTCTAACACTCATTTCGGCTTTAAAAGCTTAAATGATATATTGGTGTAATTTATATGTTAAAGATAAATAAAAATAATACATACACAGAGTTTTAGAAAGATAGGGAATAAAAGAATCGCTCCCCTTATTGCCCCTCTGATTGTGAATTAATTATTTAAAAATTTTTGTCAAGTCCAAAATGATTGTTTTGTTTACCACTGTCGAAGTTGGCAGAAGGCTTGTGAACCAGTGGTAAAATGGTGTTAGTGCTGCGTGGTATCTGTGTTTCTTCAGTGATCGAGTTTCTACAGAGTGATGGTTTGAAGTTGTCTGCAGGACCTTTAACTGTGCCACCAACCTATACTGTAGCTATGACAAGGCACATGTGAGAAATCTAAAGTAAAGTAAAAAAGGGCCTGATTCATAAATAACGGAGTAAAAGTTACTTTCCATTTTAATGTCAGTTTATTATTTACTATTCATTTTTCATTTGAAAGCCTAACAGACCAATTCAGCTACATAATAAATTAATGTCATTAGAATAAAATTAAAGATTAATGTTACACAAAAAAAGTTTAGCTTGCCAGCTAACTGCATTTTTACCTTCAGCATGTGCAAGATGTGCTTAGAGGAGTTTTAAAAGTGGAGATCTCATGTAACTTCCAAAAAATGTGGCCATATGTGGGCAGAGATTGCCACTGAAGGCTAACTTTTGTTTATTATTGTACTGTGGTCAAAACACAGGTGGTGCTTTTTTCCCGACAGGCAGCTGGCAACTTGTCGTCTGCAGTAGAGGTGCCCGTCGTGCGCTCTCCACCCATTCAGTCATTCCCACAGTAACACAGAGACTCCCTGTAACAAAGACATAGAGGCAAATTCAAAACAGCGATAATTATATCACTGATTGGATAATATACTTCAGTGAAGAGTAGAAGTACAGTTTTTTTTAAAGGAACCAAAAAATACTTGTAATACAAAAAAACTTCTTTGTTACTCTTGCACATTACTTGTAATGTGTTGCAATTCACCTCTGCCTGCACACAAGTGCAGCTTTAATCAGGTGAGATGTATGGATCAAGTACCGGTTGTCCAACCGTCAGCTGAAGGACGGATTAAGCATTCGCCTCAAACTGTTATTTAAATATCTGAGAAATATCCAACTCCATATTATAAACATAAATAATAACTAAGAAATATAAATTGTTTAAATCAAAATGCAACAAAAAAGCTTGTGCTGTTGCACATAGCTATCATTGAATGTGCAAAATTATCCAATGTCCAGTCCTGTTTTTTAGCAGGGCTTTTGATGTCAGCTGGCAGCAATGATGATGCTACTAGCAGCAACTGGTTTTTCAGGTTCGAGTCAGTCAGTAGACTTCAGGTTTTTTAGTCACAACAGCAACCATTCGGTAGCAAATGTGTCTGGTTATTTTTGTTCATTTTTCATGTCCTGAGAACCTTTCGCTACATGCCTAATGGAGTTGTACACACTAACCAGTATGTTTAGATGTCATAGGAGGAGAGGCACCGTGTTAACCTTCTAGTTGCTTTAATTTTTCAAATGATTTCACATTTGAAAGCAGGGAGCTGAGAAAGGTTGAGGTTCAGTTATGAGAGGTACTTGGTGATATTTACCAAACAGTGCTGAAAGGTCAAAGGCTGAAAGGCAGCCCCTGCTGTCGCTGAACTCCATGACAGGCTTTCCTTGATTCCACTGAATTCTTTGAGACGAACTGACCACTTTGGAACAATTTGCTTGCCTGCATAACATTGTCTCGGTCTGTCTGTGAAGCTGCTTGTTGACGAACCAAACTCCACAGAAGAGCGCTAATTTTATCCTACTTGGAACTCATCCCTTTAATCATGTTTTGGGCTGTAATGATGCACAGGGCTTGAGTAGTATTAAGTTATTACAGTATACCCGATGGTATGATTTTTAATACGGTCAAAACGCTATGGCATGGCACACAGTGTTTTCTGAGTTTTTTTTTCTAAGTCTGCTCTCAGCACGACGTCAAGCTAAGCCAGACCTCTCTATATGGTCATGCCACTACATGCACGGCGTTATCCCTGCTCACCCTGCTGTGCCCGGAAAGTGACACTGCTGTGCTCTGCCTCACCTTTCACAGCGTCAGTACGTTGTTCGAGATGGCTCTCCTAAGGAGGCAAGCACCAGACAGAAGTAGATAGAGTTCCTGTTCCCTGGCCAACAAAAGAAAAATACCTCTGTGTACATTTGTTTATGGCACTTTGTGAAGGACTGTTTCATCAACATGAGCACTATGGTGAAGTAAGTTTTAGGTTGGATATTCAATATATTCGACCTAAAACTGACTTCACTGCAGTAACATGAGTCAGTCTGCAGCTGGGTTAGCGGCGAGGATGGTGCTACTGGACAGCGTTGTTTGGTGAGTAACATTATGTCAGTGCCTTCACTGCATTTATTTTGAGTCAATAAAGGGATAAAATGGGTTGTGAACACAGTGTTAGTGTAAGTCACATACATACCATTAAAAAAACAAATAAACAAAAAAACCAAACCAAACCAAACAAAACATAAATACTGTCATATCCCAGTGCACCGTCAGCAAGTTATGGAGGCATAAAGAAATAGATACCACCCAACCTTAACGCACAACATTGGCCTTTTTTCTTTTTCTTCTTTTATCACTGTGTATGCATCTTCCGTAAATCTAACATGCACAAAAGCTTGCCTTTTATTTCAACAAAAAACAATAGTTCAACCAGTTCTCTTGAAAAGTGCAACACTCTGCACTGACAGTTGCCATGATGCATGTGATTTCATCAATGACACCTAATCGCTACATGTATGTTGCAATCAGGGATCACTCTTGGAGGAGGTGTCAGTGTACTACCAGTTTTTTTTAAGTTATTTCTTTCTCTCAGAAAAGCAAAGAAGAATTTTTGGTTCACCTCCCACAGCAGCTTGTCAGTAGTAGCAGGAGTCAGTGGCGAGCGCTTCTTTGTCGGTGATGTCACGCACACTGTGAACTGCAAATGATGATAGATTGAGGAGGAATGTGTTGTCTCATAACAGACGACACGTTGCTCTCGGCCACGACACAACAAAATGTTATGACTCTTTAATCACCAAACCTGACACAGTGATCATTTTAACAGACAGAAATATCTTGTAGTCTGACCCCAGCATTAGAGTAAAAAAATGTAGCGATGTTTTTATTTAACCACCAAGTTCTGTGTTTCTCCACTGCTCTCAGGAGATACTAAAATCTCTAAACATTGACCAGTTAGTTAATAATTGACATAGTGCCCCTTTGGCATGTGTCACTAATGGCCTTGGCAGATGGAGACAATCTGCTGGGTTGTAAAACAGGCAAAAGAGCTCAGTGTTTATTCATGACAAAAAATCTGAGTTGAATGAGTATATGCTTCATGTGGAATTATAATTTAATGGGGTTTTTTTTTTCATTCAATTAATGACTTATGACTAACTGTAGTATACATTACATTTAGGCTGCTGAATGACGGTAGAGGTTCATGTTTGTAATATGTGTTATTGACTGTGAAAGATTACTCTTGAAATAGTGGTTTTCCAGAGACAGTGGACAAGATAATCAAAATAACAACTGAGCCATCTGAGACAAGAGTGAAAGCTTCAGGAGAATCTAGTAAAGTGGTTCTTCAGTAAGTTATGATTTTCTTTTTTTGTGTCAAGTGTTTGTTGTTGAAGATCAAAAGTGAAAGAAAGCCTTCCAATGTTTTTTTTTTTCCAAATCTAATCTGATATGATCTCAGTACAGTTACTCATTGATCATGAACAGTTACTTTACAACAAGACAGGAGTACAGCACAACTGTACTTTAAGCTAATGCTAAGCTAATGCTAAGTTCTGCCACTTCTAATCATCTGCTTTTTCTATTAACCAGATGTGGAGTTTGGGAGCTTGTTATTCATTCCAGTAGTCTATGATAATGGAAAGACACAGTGGTTGTTTGTGTGTGTGTGTGTGTGTGTGTGTCTGTCTGATTGTGTGTCTGTGTGTATGTGTGAGTGTGTGTGTCAGCGTGTATATGGACAGACAGTTTTAGGGCTGCTTATTGTTAAATCAACTGCTAACTGCTGTGACGGACCCGGACTCAGTAGCCTCCCAGTCATCATGACCAGATCAGGACCAAAGTCATTCTCCAACACAAAGTGTCAGTGCTGAGATTGTTTAACATGAAAAACCCGTTTTGGTGAGTTTTTTATTGATGATATCCTGATGTCCCATTGAGGTACAGAAAGCCGATAGAAACAGGTCGTTTCAGTAGAAATACACCATCCCATGCAGTTGCATTGGTTTAACAGTCAGGCTGTTGCTCTACAACACATTCTTTTGCAAGAATTGCAAGTCTAAATTAATCTCTTTGTGAATCTTTGGTGCATACTTGCTTAAAGGGGCATTATCGCAAATTCTAATTCTTAGTTCGGCCACTAGATGGAGCCAGTGGCGCAGCATATCAGATATAAACAAGTGGGTGTTTCACCTCCGTACATGGATGAGCACCCCACACCCACACTTTCACTGACCTTACGTACTCAGTTGAAATCAATGAAAACCATGTCGGACAAAGTAAGCAGATGCTCAGTAT
>MDSQ01000192.1_pt1 | contig 12693 bp, 8 predicted proteins | sample 1008251 | NCBI WGS metagenome assembly MDSQ01 (sample SAMN05526597, study PRJNA338239) | gut metagenome | isolation source: Hindgut content | host: Naso unicornis | place: Saudi Arabia: Red Sea | collected 2016-05
CTGAGAACACGTGAGTTATTCTCACCTGGAGGGTAGTCGTGTTTTCGGTCTACAATCCACTCCAGCACGCTCTCCACCAGGTCCATGTTGATTTTGTCCAGGTCCATTGCAGCGATGGTCTTCAGCACAGACTTATTACTATCTGCGTCAGCGACAGCAGGACAAAATGTGACAGCTTTTAAGACCAAGAAGTTAGAGGAAAAGAAATCAGGAAAGTTTATGATATTTGTTCATTACACACCTTTGTATCTGACTGTGAGCTCCTGAAAGCTGAGCTGCTGATCAGGAATGGAGTCTTTGACGAAGTCCTTCTTACAGAAAGACATGAAGTTCCACATGTCGTCACCTAAGTCGTCCACCATGTCTCTCGGCGGTCCTCTGCCTCCTCGTCCGCTTGTGGAGGATGAATTCTGTTTCCCTGAGCGCATGTAAGGGCTGCCGTCCTCAATGACATAACTGGGTAAAAAAAAGAAAATTGTGCTGTTTATAGCCACATACATTTTTAGACACAAATTTTAAAAATATTGATCAGTTGAGTTTGCTTAAATATCTGTAGGATTGAAGTAGAATGTGGTTACCGAGTTTTAGCGATTGCATCTTCGAGAAAAAATTGGTCAACAGGAAAAGTACGCCCTGAAATGAGAAAAGAAAAATCAGTGAGGAAAAGTCTTCAGCTGGACATTTCATGTGCGCATCATGTCTGAAACAGATATGACTGATTACCTGGTATGTGGACAGTGGGACAGTTGTAAAAATACTCAGAGAAGAGGTTGGCGTTCAGTGTGGCGCTCATCAGGATGATCTTCAGGTCTGGCCTCTGCATGAGCAGGTCTTTTAAGACCAACAGCAGGAAGTCGCTGACAAAGAAAGATCAAACGGACAAATGGACTCGAGAGCGAAAAAAAAAACCCCAGCTGCAACGAAGAAGCTTGTGAATAAAAAGCTGGAATTAAAAACATTTTAAACTTCAAGGACAACTCTAAGTGCATGAAGAACCTGAGCGAACTCACCTCTCTTCCGTTCGCTCATGCACCTCATCCACAACGATGTGTGTGACGCCTTCGAGCTCCGGGTCCCCCTCCAGCCTCCTCAGTAACACACCTGTGGTGCAGTACAGCAGTCTGGTGGCAGACGTCTGACAGAGGAGAGCGGTCAAGGATAAAAGAGGTAAAAGTAATTATGCTGTGATATAAAGCAGGCTAAAGTCTTAGCTCTGAAATAAGCAGAGATTCTGTTGCATGTGTTTCTAAGTCTTTTAGACCCAGTGACTAAAAAGCTAATGGCTACATATGCTGCACAGGAGATGTATATGTCGAATGTGGCCGTACCCGAACGCTCTCCAGGCGGATCTGGTAGCCCACTGAGTTGCCCAGTCTCTCTGCACGCTCTTGTGCCACTCTCTGGGCCACGGAGATGGCGGAGATGCGGCGTGGCTGAGTGCAGATGATGTTGGCCACCTGCCCTGCTGGACCACTCAATGAGGCGTCCAGGATAAACTGAGGGATCTGAGTCGTCTTACCACACCTGCAGAGGAAATTAACATTAGATAGAATCATATCCATTTAAAAGAGCCGAGAATAGGCTGGGCAAGGAAATACAGACGTTTTTCTTTGTCTTTTAAAATCATTTTTCTTTTTTATCTAACAGATATTTGGTTTGTTTACAACTTTCCACAATGTTTATTTTGACAACAGAACGCAGAGGGTAAAGCGTCAGTCCTATAAATAAAGTCATTTTTAGGGGTCTTCACATCAGTAGGACATCAATGTCGGATTTGGTCACTTAATGATCAAAAACTGAGTCCTGAGGAGCAGAATGTAACACACCAGTCAAAATACAAAATATATGAAGCCACTTCAAATTACTCATACAAACTTGTTAATTCAAAACACTTTGCTCTTCAAAAGTATCCCTTTCCATCCTCATATTAGTTTCATCTCTTCTTCAATCAAACCAAATCAAGACTGAATAAAATTCATTTTCCCATGTAAGTCTATTTGAGATAGACTTTCAGGAAATAGCCGAATTCTCCAGAGTCGTCAACCAGGGAACTAAAATCACCGCCGCACACAGATTCAGCCCTCAGAACATCATGCAAAAGCAGCAAACAGACTGGCCCATAAAATCCTTGATGACATATCCCTCCCTCTCCACTGATTTTTTTGAGCTGATGCCATTAGGACAAAGATTCAGAGTTGCGTGTGCACAGAAGCATTGTTTTAAAAAATCCTTTCTCCTCACACAAAGTGGAACCAAAGGGCTAAGCCAAGCAAGCATGCAGCACTTGTACTGTTTAATCTTTTGTATGTATTTGATGAGCCAGGAAACAAGGAAAGACAAATTTCCATTTTTTGCCTGCATTAATGGACAATAAAGTTTTTTAAATCTTGAATCTTGAATTCCTTAAATCCAAACCTCTGTGCTGCCCTGTGTGACCCACCCAGTCATCCCGCTGACCACCAACACCTGGCACTGGTCCAGCAGGTCGAGGATGTTTTCTTTTTCTTGCCAAGCCGGCAGTTTCCCCCTCTGCTCCAGCATGGATCTGAAACGCCTGGATGACTGAATGAACAGAGGAATGAAGGACAGTGACGCATTAAAAATACATGCATCACGTTTGAGAGGAGGTCGACCAAGATCAGATGTGAATTACAGCCTCCTTTACCTGTTTCTTCTGAAACTCTCTGCACAGCTTGCCGTTTTCTTGCAGCAGGTTGTCTACCTTCGGTTTGTGCTTCTTCACCATCTTCCTCCTCAGATTGACGTAACTCTCGGTCTCGACTGGAACGACCTCGTCCTCGTCCTCCTCATCTTTCTCATCCAGCTCCTCTGCCTCTGCTGCCTCTTTCACTTTAACGTCAGAAGTGACAGGATTTCAACTCATACACACGTAAATAAATTCCCGAAGTCAATCTACTGACATGAAAACAAAGTTATAACCTTGCTGACTCACAATCTATGGGTCTCTGGCTGTGAGTTGGCGCAGTCCTTCTGCTGGAGGTGTGATTACTGCTACTGGTGCTACTGCTCCTGCTTTCCTCAGAAGCACTGCTCCTTGCACTCTTGCTCTTTGCTATCGCCAGAGAGGGAGGTGGAAGCACCACAACAGGCGGTGGCGAGCTGTACTTGTGATGACTGACAGCCAGCAGTTCAGTCATGGTGCATTCATCCTCACATAAGGTGATGAGAGTGTAAACAACAGGCTCGCTGCTCTTTGCTGCAGCCAAAGCTTCTCCAATAGAGTGTAATGCAGAAGCTGGATCGATGTCATAATGCACAATCTGGCATATTTACATGTAAATGTTCACTAACATGCACTGTCCCTTCTTTTAAATAAATAAATTTTAATTAAATTAAAAATGCACATTAAAAAAGGCTGACGGACACCCACATAGTGTCACCTTGATTTACTGACACAGCCAGTCATAGTTTATTAAAACATATGAGAAGAAGAAGAAGAAGAAGTAACTTTTTTGATCCCCTTGCGGAAATTGATCCTCTGCATTTGACCCATCCTATTCAGTTAACTTTATGTTGACTTAAGTCAGTTAACCTTCACAACACACACTAGGAGCAGTTGGCTGCTGCAGTACAGCACACGGGGACCATCCCCAGATCCTATGCCAGTGCCTTGCTCAGGGGCACCAACAGGAGTGTTAACTCTAACATACATGTCTTTGATGGTGGGAGGAAACCGGAGCAGCCAGGGAAAACCCACACAGAAAGGACCCGGATTCAAACCCAGGACCTTCTTGCTGTGCGGCAACAGTGCTAACTACTAAGCCATTGTGCAGCCCCTGTTACTTGAACCTGCATAAGCCTAATTTAATTTTTATGGTCACTTTGTGGCAGCACAATAAGCTTTAAGTGATATGTCTAATGTGAGCATTAATTTGAAATCTTTTCTGGCAAACTGTCTTTGTCCAATATTCACACTCCTTTTAGCTCTATTTTGGTCTCAACCAAGTCCAGAGAGAAATATCTGCCTCTTTAGATCTATATGCTCCATATGCTCACTCTTAGTGCACTGCTGCAGTGTGTGGTGGCTTTTCTGACTGTGGCGCCTGGAGAGGAGCTTGAGCTTGTATCTCACCCATTTAAAACAAATGAAGCATCCTCACATTAAACAGGGGTTAACAAAAGGATTCTTTTTCTCTTAAAGGATCCAAATCTTGCCCAAATGCATCTGAATAGTTTAAGAAAAAAACAACAACAATGGCTCCTGATTGTGAATTGATCCAGTAGATGTTAGTACAGCTGTGTGGAAGCATGTTTTATGAGCAGCAGGATGAGATGGCAGCGTGTTTGGGGGGCAGGTGGTCGACCACTGGTAATTACTGGGCAGTGCTGCTGCACAGTCAGTGGTCCCACACATCAATCTGTCTTCTTGTAGCCTCAATAAAAAGCCTTTTAACATGTGATTAGCTCTTAATGTCACTCTGTGGGTGTGGTTTGGATATGAGAGAGTAGGAGAACAGGCCCTTTATGGAGAAATATATTTGTTTTTGGTTTAGGAGCCTGGTGATGCAGGTGTAGAGAATTGTGCTGGAGGACTGTGATGTTTTCATCTGTGTGTGTTTGCATGTTTATATGGGCTATTTAGTGGTGGCCTTTCATTTTTGTCTGCATTCAGCCCTCAGAGGTGTCCCTTTGATGGATTGTGCAGATAAAGTATTTGTATTCACAGAAGAGACAAGGCCTATTAGAAATTCATCACAAATTATCCTCACAAATGAAGTGATAACGGACATCAGGGATATAAAGACTGTCGGTGGTGTTTTCCACCAGTTACTGTGCCATCTTCTGCTTTGTTCAAACATGACTTTATTCTGCTTGTTCTCTCTTTCTCTCCTGACTTGAAAACAGCAAGTCCTCAAAGAGCTGCTAACAGTCCCATCTCTGTATTCTCCTTTATGCCAGCAGCTTTCATCTGATCCTCTCGATCACATCACTGCGCCAGGAGTTGCTCAGTAGAAACGGGCTCTTGTACTCTATCAATGCCAGTTCCTTTTGAAAAAAACTTTCCCTGTCAAAACAATTCTTGCTTTTTCTCAGTGATTTCTGAGCTCTGCACTTTCTCACAGGTGTTTGACAAAAAAGTTTTCATAAATGTCGGTAAGGCTTTTATAGTGTTTCTCACCCAAGACAACACATTTGAAAAAGATTTTAAATGATGGATGCCTTGAACAACTTGACGTTTTCTTGGTGAAGCGGTCAAAAGCTGTCTTGTTCTTGTGTGGCACTGCATGCTGTAACATCTGACTGTACAAGCTTATCATTTTGTCAGAGGGAGCCATGTTGACTGTTTTCAGAGTATCTGCTAGACTATTCAGAGATGCATCTTCAGCTTAAAGTCTCTGAATATGCTGTGTGAAATGTGTTGTCAATGAACATCAACTGTTGTGGTTGGTTCTGCATGTTAGTGAAGCAGCTGTTTCAGAGAGGGCTGAGAGGCTGTGCCGAAAACTTGCAGATGAGAGCTGAGGCTTAAAGGTGAACCTTAGTTATTACAGCTTGCTTTTGTTCCTGTTTGTGTAGTTTGATTAAAAAAAACAAAAACAAAACATAGACAGATGCTTCGTGGTTTGACTGGTATCTAATGGTGAGACGCAAAGCTGGTGCTGCCCACTTTCAAGATACTGGAAGTTTAAAGGAAAACTACACTTTTTGGGGGGTTTAGACTATCATCCATTCACCCCTATGTAAGACAAGAGCGTAGACGCCTTTCCCTTCTCTGTGTGTTTAGTAGGCCGCCAGATAGCCGCCTTGCGCTGGCAGTTTTGCACATTCAATGGAAGTAGTGAGGATACGCTATTACTGCCCTCTAAAGCCCCTAAAATACATCCTAAAATCTCCAAAATGCTCCATTTACATGCTATAACCATGTGCTTACTTGCTTGCTGGATGTCCATTGTATCCAACGATGACCATCATCTCCTATTTGTGAGTCCTCTGGTAGCTTATTAGTCCAATCCTGCTTGCACAGCTACGGTTACAGATGGAGCATGTGTAGGTGGTGTTGGAGGGTGTAGGATAAGCTTTGCAAGCATGCCTTCTTGCAAGTTTTGCTTGACAGTGCTTTTTACACTGGCTTTCCATAGACTTTACTCCCTGTGAGCAGTGGGAGTGCCAAAGGGTACGACAGGAAGCAAGTTCCTTCAGTAAAGTGGGGTTGATCAGACATTTCTTCATTGTGATCTTCATTTGGTTCCTGAATCGCTGTTTCGGCCCACCAGCAATGCGTTGGCTGAGATGTAGCTGGCCATAAAGGATTTTGCAAGGGAGTCTGTGGCTGGGCATGCGTATAATTTGCCCAAGCCATCTGAGTTGATGGCAGTATAGAGTTGACTCCACGCTGCAGTTGCCTGTTCGTTCCAGCACCTCTGTGTGTGGCACTCTGTCCTTCCAAGTGATGCCGAGGATCTTCTAGAGGCATTTGACTTGAGAGGCCTCCAGGCTTCTAAGATGGTGGCAGTAGATGGTCCATGCCTCACATCCGTACAGTAGTGTAGAGATGCAGACTGCTCTGGAAAAAAGTACTTTGGTGTGGAGATTGATGTTGCTGTTTTGGAAGACCCTTCTCCTTAGACAACCAAATGATGTTGAGGCTTGTTTGAGGCAATTTTGTATTTCATTGTCCATAGGACAAGTGTCAAATATGATGCTTCCTAGGTATTTGAAGGTAGGGATGGTAGACAAAGAAAAAGAAGAGACCGCACATTTCTGCTCCCTTTATGTGCATCTATTAAGCACATCCAAATAACAGAAGAGCATTACGCTCGAAAAGTCACTGTTATATGGATGTGCTTAATAAATGCACATAAAGGGAGCAGAAATGTGTCTCTTGTTTTTCTTTGTCTACTTATGATTTATTTTGAGTCCAGCACCTGTTCAATGGATGTGCACGACTTCTCTGCTTTTTACAAGGTAGGGATGGTAGCCAGCTGTTTCCCGTCTATTGTGAAGACTGTTGGGTGTTGTGCACTCATCTGACAGAGTACCTCTGTTTTTTGGGAGTTGATGGCCAGTCCCATTCTGCTGTATGCAGTTACAGCTGCAGAAAGCATGGCTTGAAGGGCCTCCGGTGTATGGGCTACCAGGGCACAATCATCGGCTTACTGTAGCTCAATGATGACCTCAGAGGATAACTTGGTGGTTGCCTGCAGCCTCCTGATGTTAAAAAGGTTACCATCAAGCCTTAAGTAGATGGTGACTCCAGCCTGCTTCTCTATTCTGTTGCATAGCAGTGTTGTGACACAGACAAGGAAAATGCTGAATAGGGCTGGAGCTAGCACACTGCCTTGCCTGACTCCAGTCCGCACACCAAAGGGCTGAAAACTGTGGCTCCCCACTACCACTCTGGCCATCATTCCTGAGTGAAGTTGTCCAAGGATGGTGAGAAACTTGGGTGGCCATCCAAATTTCATGAGGACTTGCCACAGTAGGCCCTGGTTGACTGTATCAAGTGCTTTTGTGAGGTCTATAAAAGTTATGTACAGGTCCTTGTGCTGTTCTCTACATTTTTCCTGGGGCTGACGAGTGACAAAGATCGAATCCACTGTTCCTCTGTCCTTCCGGAAGCCACATTGTGACTCTGGTATGATCTGTTCAGTTGTTGCTTGAGTTAGACAGTGGAGCATGACCTTGGCTAAGACCTCTCCGGCAATGGCCAGCAGAGAGATGCCCCTGCTGTTGGAGCAGATGGATTTATCTCCTTTGTTTTTATAGACAGTCACAATATTGGCATCTTTCCAATGTTGTGGAGCACATTCACGACTCCATACCTCTAATATAAAGAGGTACAGTGTCCGCGTGCAGAGATATCCTCCCTTCTCAAAGATTTCAGCAGGGATGTTATCAGGTCCAGCAGCTTTGCTGTTTTTTAGGGTTTTAACTGCATGCAGGACTTCCAAGAAGGTTGGTGGGAGGTAAGGTCTTCAAGGGTGGAGTGTTCAGGGAGCTCTACCAGTATAGTTGGGTCCACTGGGTTGGGCTGGTTGAGCAGGGTGTTATAATGCTCTGCCCAACGCTCCATTATCAAGGCCTGATCTTCAATGAAGGTTGTTTTGTCAGTAGATCTAACAAGTGCCAGGGAGCAGTTTCTAGGGCCGTAGATGGTCTTGACTGCACCGTAGAAACTGAGCATGTCGTTCTTATCTGCATAAGCCTGGATTTCATTGGCTTTCGAGATCCACCACTCATTTTGCAGCTTTCGCAGAGTTGCTTGGGCCTTAGAGCGGAGGACTTGCCATCATTTCTTAAGAGATTGGGATAGTGGGTTACTGAGGACAGCTCTGTGTGCCTCATGCATGTTGTCATGTTGTTGGCATGGTGTTTTTTGGTCTTGAAGCTAATGGTGTTTGCTGCAGTTTTAAAGAGGAGGTCTACTTTTCATCCATCCCGCATTCTGAGTTGATCATCTGTTCAATGTCCACTAGTTTGTCAGCTAGAGAACGATGAAAGGTGTTGCGAATATTGCTGTTGAAAAGTCTGGCGCAGTGGAGTGGTTTCTTCTTTGGTCCACTTTGGCATCTCAGGGGTCGGATGTGCACTCTAAGTTTACTTAGGATCATGCGATGGTCTGTCCAGCAGTCTGCTCCTCACATAGCTCTTGCAAGGAGGACATCTTTGAGATCAGCCCGCCTCACGATAATATAATCAATCAGGTGCCAGTGTTTGAATGTGGGATGCATCCAGGACACCTTGTAATTGTTCTTCTGTTGGAAGATGGTGTTTGTGATGGTGAGGTCATGTTCCAAACACAGACTGAGCAGTCTTATGCCATTGGAGTTGGCTTGTCCGATGCTGTGAGCGCCAATCACCCCATTCCAGTTATGCGTGTTCCTACCTACTCGCACATGAAAATCACCAAGCAATACTACTTTGTTGCATCTTAGGATGCGGTTAAAGGTCTCACTGAGCACCTGATAGATGCGGTCTTTCTCCTCATCACTGGATGGTAAGGTTGGGGCATAGGCACTTATCAAATTAAGGTGTCTTGATTTTGCAAGCGGAATGCGGAGAGTCATAAGCCATTCACTAATGCCCACTGGTGTTTCTGGGAGTCTAGATAAGAGGCTGTTCTTGATTACGAAACCAGTTCCATGCAGGTGTTGACCGCCCAGGAGGTATCCTTTCCAAAAGAATGTGTAGCCCTCTCCCATTTCATTGAGTGAGCCCTCTTCCAGCAGCCTGGTTTCACTGAGTGCTGCCACGTCCATGCTGTAGCGCTTTAATTCACTGTCAACAAGTGTGGTTCTGAGTTGAGGTCTATCTGTACCATAGCTAGTGTCCAGAAGTGTCCTTATGTTCCATGCTGCAATTCTGAGTGATATGGTCCTGGTTTTTCGACGACATAGTAGAATGGCCTGACAGATGTGGTTTCTTGCCCAGGCACGAAGCTGAGTGGGCAATTTGAGCAGTGCAGGTCCTAAATAGGACTGCTCAGATGCACAGGGGTCTGCCAAAAACAGCTGCCACTCAAACCCAGCTGCTGACGACCATTATCCTGTGCCGCTGACATGCAGAGTTCCAGCTAAGAGCTCCCAGCTCATTCAAACCTGCTCTCATCAATGGATACTTTAGCGCTGCGAGACTTAGTGGGTCGGAGATTCAGGTAGCCGGAGAACATACTTGTGCAGAGATGGTTTTTAAAGTGGCAAAGGGGGCGCGCCTCACCAGACGCCACTAACTTGGTTGCAGAGGAGATGAATCCGATGGCAAGGGGGACCCTAGACAACCGGCACCTCCTCACAACTGCAGAAGGCTGCCGGAAATCCAGTTTATTGGATGATCGCCTCAAAGCATGCCCCCACAGCTTGCTTTTCTGTTGGGGTTTGCTCCCTTAACCTATGCCCTCCCGGATTGCCCACAAGGCAATGGCTGAGCCATTCTTAGTCTGCCCTCCATACCTGAGACCAATTTTCCATGGGTGACCCTACCAGGAGCACAAGGCTCCAGACAACGTAGCTCTCAGGGTCACAGGGACACACAAACCTCTCCACCATGGTAAGGTGATGGTTCCCGTGGTGACCGTGTGGTGACTGCTACATTCATGACTGTATGGTCTGACTGGTCACAGTGCTGTAACCATGGTGCTGTGACCCAGGTACAGTGTCACTACACCCAGAAAAGTAGTTCTTTTGCACTTGCTTCCACAGTAACAATGTCTCAAGCGTAGCTAATATGCAGGTCACAAAACATAGATGGAGCGTTTTGAAAATTATTTGGGTGTGATTTAGGGGCTTTAGAGGGCAGTAATGGTGAATCCCCGCTACTTCCACTGAACGTACAAAACTGCCAGCGTGAGGTGGCTGTCACACAGAGGAGGGAAAGGCATCTATGTTCTTGTCTTACATAGGGATTGTGGATGATAGGCCCCCAAAGAGTGCAGTTTTCCTTTAAACAACTGCCAATATCTTGAAAGTGGGCAGCACCAGCTTTGTGCCTCACCATTAGATACCAGTCAAACCACGAAGCATCTGTGCGTTGAAAAATAAATACCCAACAAACTTTTAAAAAAGGAGAGAGTCCTGTGAAAGGAAAACTGTGTATTACAAAGAGCCCTCAAAGTATAACAACACAAAATTTAGCCAGAGGTCAGATTTTGAATACAGACAGTGATAATATAAACAATTTGCCTTGTGCTTAAAATACAACTGGTTTTCTCAGAGTTCGGATTGTATGACTGCTTGTGTTGATAACCCCATCTTACTTCTTTCTTCACAGTGTTGCCGTGTTTTCAGATCACAGCATTAAACTGGGTGAGAACTAAATGTGTTGATAACAACTGCTGTTGAAGATAACCATGTTATATAAAAAATAAAATACTGATATTGTGTCAATAATGCACCTATGATAGTATCCCTTACAGCTTCTCTTATACTGTTTCCATCTCTGTTCTTGCTTTGTCACAGTAGATGGCAGTAATGCACCTTAACGCTGGTTGCAACCTGGCATGAAACAGAAAAGAAAAAGTGTTATTGTTCTTTTTGTACAATTTTGTACAGCCATGGTTACAGACTTTCTTTTCACCTCCCTGCACTCGCATTTTGAGTGTGTTCATTGCCAAAAAAGAGGCAAAATGCACAATAAAAAAGTTTCAGATGAATTTCACTGACAGCATTATTTTTTTTAATTTTTTTAGAGATATTGTGATATAGTTCCTGTTCATTCTTGAGGCCACTATAATCATGTGATGAAAATGTGATATGTTATTAGTGGCAGGAAAGTTGACAAACCTCTGGAATGAAAACCAGGTTGTAATAAACCTGATTTATCCTTCAAGTGAGGTGAGAGGTGGCTCTCAGCAGCATGTGGCCAACATCTTTCCACACAAGATGGTGAAGACTCATTAAATGCAGCCTTGCCTGTGCAAACAAACATCTGCCGTCTGTTGTCTGTGCATCAGTGGACCCTGTTCGGCACCCACTGTGGTCATCCAGCAGCACTGCTGCATCTCTCAAGGTGTGCACCCTGGCATGCCAGCTTTTATACACCATGCACAGCTCGCCAGCAGTTGCTGACGCAATGTACCAAAACAAGCACTCACCTCCTCCAGTAGAGAAAGAGGGCTGATGTGACAGAGACGAGCTCTGGATCCAGCACTGAGCCTGCTCTTAGCGCACATATGAGAGAGCATATGCTTAAATGTTTTGACAAAAGCCCTGGCATAACAGAGACGGGCTCTTGTCTTCTCCCCGCAGAGGCTGACATCACAGGCTTCAGGAAGGCAGATTTCTCTGTCGAGGATCCGCCTCTTAATCTAGCTACTGTAGAGCTGCTGCCTGAATCCTTACAGGACACACACAGGTGTCCTTCTTCAGAAGCCAGCTTTTATTTCTATCAGTGCTGAAGTGATTACATCAACCTGCTGTATGTGAAGCATCTCCTTAAGCTGAAACACACCCTCTTCTGAGATTTGAGCAGTTAGTGTCAGCCCAAGAGGCTTTATTCTTTGAAGAAAACCCTGATTCAATTAGTTGGTTCAGAAGGCCGCTTGAAGAAGTTTGTTTTCCTGAAATGTCCAATGTTAACACCGTTTCGAAACCGGTAGTTACACATTACATCTGGACACCTTAGTGCTGTGACAGGCTGTCAGGAGATACAGTTGAAAGCTGCTCACGCTGACTCTTAGTGGAGTTGAAGGCGACGGTACTGACGTGGTGTCAGAAGTAGTGCCAACACAACACCTCAATTAAACATTTGAAGAACCTCAAAAAGGTTATTCGCATTGCTCTCACAAACGACTGGTTAAAGCGAGATCCATTTATCGGTATTCAATTTAAGCATACCGAGGTTCACCCCGAGTTCCTAACTCAAGAGGAGCTTACTCGACTTATGGATAAGAAGTTTGCAGTTGAGAGGATAGGCACTATTCGAGATATTTACTGTTTTTGCGCCTTTACAGGACTTGCCTTTTCCGATGTAAAACAGCTTCGTAGAGAGCACATTGTGTCGGACAATTCGGGGGCGTTGTGGATCCGCAAGTCACGCCAAAAGACGGGTAATATGTGTAATATCCCTCTGCTCTCTGCGGCGATTACTATTTTGGAGCGATACCGAGATCACCCTAAGTGTGTCGAGAGTGGCTTGCTTCTGCCCGTGCCAAGCAACCAGCGTACTAATGCGTATCTCAAGGAGATAGCCGATCTGTGTGGAATCAATAAACGCTTGTGTACTCACACAGCAAGA
>MDSQ01000193.1_pt1 | contig 12690 bp, 15 predicted proteins | sample 1008251 | NCBI WGS metagenome assembly MDSQ01 (sample SAMN05526597, study PRJNA338239) | gut metagenome | isolation source: Hindgut content | host: Naso unicornis | place: Saudi Arabia: Red Sea | collected 2016-05
AGTCATTACTGACACTTTTCTTTGCTTCTTTTCTTCACACTGTTCATGCCAGGTCAGTGTCATTCAGTATGCTGTACAGCCCAAATTTGAAATCAGCCTGAACCAGTATCAAACCAAAGATGAGCTGATTAAAGTGGCATCCCAAATCAAACAAATGTATGGTTCCTCTACCAACACCTTCCGTGCCATCAAATATGCCAGGTTGGTGTTGCCTTTTATTTGTGTATGTATTTATTTACTAATTTTATTAGTTTCTATCTTTCACATGTAATTTGTATGTTGCTCTACCTATCTGCCTGTCTTTCAATCTGCCTGTTTTTTTCTGTTTTATTATTTTTTGATTGGGACTGAGTGACTATTTGGACATTGAATTTTAACATCTTACAATATTTTGATAAATCCACAAAAAGAAACTTAAAAATGTCCATTGTGCCCGCTCTCTGCAGTGAGCAGGGCTTTCATCAGAACAACGGCGCTCGCCCAGGTGCTGCCAAGGTGATGGTGGTCGTCACTGATGGGGAGTCACACGACGTGTCTATCAGAGATGAAGTCATTGCCGAATGTGAGAGACTAGGAATCACCCGCTTCGGTATTGCTGTAAGTGTTAAAGTCCTATTATTTCATGTACTGCAGTAGTTGTGTTTTAATACAAACCAATCTATACCAATCATTAGATTATTACTTAATAAACCATATTACAGATTTAAGCTTAAAACCTCTGATTTTATTCTCACTTTGAGTGCGATTTAAAGGTTCTGAAGCTTAAATGGAAGCAGAGATACAATGTGGTTATGACTTTTGATGGCTCCCAACTACAATTACTAGCAACCAGCAGTTTTGCAGTTAAACATGCTTTATGTAACATTTCTGCATCACTGAGAGTACAATTACTCTCAAAAAGTCTCACGACTTGGTTTGAGTGGCTAAAAACTGTGGTCAAATCTGCTTTAAATTATTTGACCCAAAATGAATCGAAGGGTCACAATGTAAATTGTGTTTATTATGGGAAGGTCTCATATGGTTCTGTGGTCAGGATTCCTGGTCTTGACTCAGTCTGAGTTTCACTTCCAGCATGGGAACATTTTCATGTTTTTCAATTCATGTGTATTTATGCTGCCATGCACTCTTGTACATATAAAGAGCTTCAAGATATAATGCCTCCTGATTTCATTACACTGAGTAGCTTTGTTAAATTCCGATGCTAAAACCTACATTTACCTTTCTTTTCTGATTTATTTATTTGTAGTATTGAGGATGGAGCCTTAATTGAATGCCTCTTCAGTTATGTTTTTGCATTTTCTTAATATGTTTAGAAATCGTGGGAAAGAAGGAGAAAATAACTTATAATAGATAACCTCCACAAAATTGGACTGCAGATTAGCATGTGGTCTATATCATGTATTAAATTTTTGGTACTTGTGGATGTAGATGTAACTTTTTGTTTTGTTAGGTTTTGTCTTTTGTGCTTGGGTGGCTGTGTTTACGTTTGTATATCTGTTCTTCTGGGATACATTTATTTATTTGGGTGCAGTCTATACTTGGATCATGTCTCTGCTCAGACGTGGATGAATTGAGACATTAGATGTTGGTGTGTTGACATGCTGGAATGTTTTGTTTATTGTTAGGTAATGTCTCTGAATAATTCCACGCAGCATGGGTCATGTAAAAGACCAGACACACAAAAAAAATTCATTAATTCATGCATATTTGATGTTATAATTTGCCAGTTTTATCACCTAGACTTCTTTTTCCATTTGTAATCCTGAATTTGTGTCGTTCCCGCTTTCTTCCCAGGTCCTGGGTTATTACATCCGAAACAACATCGACACAGAAAACCTGATCAAAGAAATCAAATCCATTGCCAGTTTACCCACAGAGAAGTACTTCTTCAATGTGTCGGAGGAGGCGGCCCTCTCCACCATCGCTGGAACACTGGGGAGCCGCATCTTTAATATAGAGGGTAAATATTATTCCACTTCTTTGGCTTTCCGTCTTGATGCTGCATGTTCATTTATCATTCTCTTTCAAAAGAAGCTCATCCAGCTTGTCGCAGCATGTGTGCCACAGCTGAAGATCCAAAGAGAGATCAAAAGAAAATGTGTTTCCTTAATACATTTTTGTACTTTGTCATATTCTTGATCGGTTTCTCATTTTTTGATTCTGTTTTTTTACACAATGCTGTGTCCCACTAGGCACTGGAAAAGGGGATGATAACTTCAAGATGGAGATGTCCCAGGTGGGATTCAGCGCTCATTACTCCAACCAACAGGTACAAAACGCTGCCTTGTACACCTCTAAACTCTGTCAACTGTTACAAAGGAAGTTCAAGCTTGGCTGTTTGTACAGCGAGGTTTGCACAAAAAATAAGAGGCTGTGCATCACTGTTAGATGTGTGAAATGTGGTAAAGGAAGTCTGGTATCTCAAGACTTGTCAGATGCCAGGGCATTGTGCAGGGGGTTGTACTTCTTTGAGAGAGATTTTGCAGTTCCAAATATCAGAAAAGCAATAAACTTCTCCTGAGTGTCAGATAATCCTTGTAAGGAAAACAGTACATTAAGAACAATTCCAAAATTTGTGTGCTAAATGCTGTTCTACATTACCTGCTCTGTGCACTTGCATGTATTTGGCACAGACTTCTTGGATGGTCTACAGTTAACGGAGCAGCAAGTCATATAATTTGTCTGCTTATTGCATGAAAATAATTGCCAAAAGCACCAACACCCCAAATGGCAGTTAAGAGGTTAAATTCAGTGGCTCAGATTAGCTGAGGTGACACATATCAGGTAGCTTGCAGCTAGCTGTCACACAAAGCTGCCGTTTCCTTAACTATGCATAGCGTTAAACCTTAATGTACTTTAAATAAGGAAGCTAAATCAAATTTCTCCTGGTACAGGGATAGTAACTATAGAGACCAAAAACATTTTTTGTACCAGGCTGTAAACATGTAAAACATGTAAAATTCAACATTTTAATATGGGGCTTTATGGGAATAGACTCCCTTTTGAGGTGACCCTTTGAGGAACTGCAGTTTTTGGCATTTCTCCTTGATTACACTTTTCAGCCCCAGAGGTTGCGGCTTGGCTGGCTATTTAGCCAAAATAGTGTGTTGATGGATGAAAACAAAAGTTGATCCAGCGGCTAAAGTTTAAGACTGACTGCTCTTCATTTTTAGTCTGTTTTTACTGGAGAATCTATCACAGATTAACCAAATAATGACCAAGTGTTGTTAGTTGTATTTTCTCTATCTTCAGTACAGACATGTACACCACCAGTTCTGCAATCAAAGCTATAAAAGTATGTGAAAATAGCCAAATACTGTTTAGCAACCATTTGTCATGACAGCTATTTGAGGTGACAATAGGTTGGTCTGTGCCCCTTTCAGCAGCCCTTCTGCTGTACCAACGCAGCGTTCTCACGGAAAGCAAAGAGGAACCTGCATTTTCCCACCGCAGTCTGACCACGATTTTAACCAACGCAATGCAATACTAACTTTGTATGTCTGTTATGGTTAAAAACTGTAAACCAGATTCAAAATAAACATGACGTGTAGCATTTCAGTAGAATCTGTAACTGGTCCTTGCTTTCTAAGGATGTGATGATGCTGGGAGCAGTGGGAGCCTACGCATGGAGCGGGACCGTCGTCCATCAAAAAGGATCCAAAGTAGACATTCTCCCTTTCTCTGCCTTTGAGGGAACACTTCAAGACAATAACCACAGCTCATTACTGGGTAGGCATTTACAGCTGTCCTCTGCATTTATTTGACAAAATCAATTTCAAGTCTTGATTCTGTTTCACGAGACGACACAGGATGGTTGCCGCTGTTGCTGTTGACCTGGTAATGCTGGTAAATACTAGTAACTCTGCTTTGGCAGCCATCTTGGACATCCTTGGGCAAAAGTTTCTCAAAGACAAATTTCTTAACAAATTTTCCATTCCAACAAACACTGTGTTGCGAGTGAAATTGTCAGCTTCTCAGCCTGCTAACCACTAACCGCTGCGTCTGTCAGCGGATCTCAACTTTACTCTGTCAACAACTCTAAGAAGTGAAACATCACAGAAAAAAATCAAGTGATAATTGCATTATCTATACAAAGAATCTTATAGCGACATTCTCTTTACTGCAGATGCTACAAGGTTGCAGGCCGCATAAGTGGTTATCATGATGGTACCCTGTGGTAACTGTCAGGATAATTATGGTGCATCTTCAAACCTTAAAATTAACTTCAAATATGTGTTCAAGCAGTAAATGACTTGTTTGCATTTGTGTTGTAATTTCAGTTTTACTGGGTACTAGAAGTATTATTATAATTTCAGTGGCTTGCAAAGGATCCATGAAGTTACAACAGTAACATTACAATATTTTTGAGAAATCCCAATATGTATAACGCATAACTGATGCATTTTCAGCACTTGTTTGGTTGTTCAATCAGTTGTTTTCACTCCCTAATTCCACTCTTTTTAGGGATAGTGTGTGCATGTGCAAACTGCTCTTCAATGATATCGCCCCCTCAGGTTTTTCTGTACCTGTTGGGGCCGAACAACTCACCATGTCATCAGTCTTACAAGCACATAGAGTTTAGTGGATTCACTTAACTCCCAGCATAGCTCCACCCAACTCACAGCTGACTACGGGTCTAATTAACCAGAGTTACAGAAAACAACTGTGCGGGTTGCAGAGTCGTTGTTGCAAAGCTGTCTGTAATTCTACCTTTCCAATAAATATAGAGGGGGGAAAAAAGCTAAATGTTCCCTTCTGAAATGAAGTAAGTGAAAGTAGCGTAATATGGAAAATATATTACAGTTCCCGTAAAATGTAGGTTGTTACATTTCACCACAGTTGACGTGAGAAGATAGCCCCCCAGTTTCATTTATCAACTGGTAAATATGTAACTTGCTGTCATTTCCAGGTTACTCTGTCACCACATTGAGTGATGGCTCCACAGAATACTTTGTTGCCGGTGCACCTCGCTCCAACCACTCTGGACAAGTGATTGTCTACACCATCAACGCCCAGATGCAATCTGCTATCATTGATTCAGAAAGAGGCAAACAGGTACTGATATTGGAGGATGTCGTATTCACATTTTCCCCTGCAACCCACTGTATACATGCAGCCAAATATAACTCATCATCAGCTGCCAATGCTTGTCCTAGATTGGCTCTTACTTTGGAAGCGTTTTGTGCTCCCTGGACGTGGACAGAGATGGAGTGACGGACCTCCTGCTGGTTGGTGCACCCATGTTCATGAGCGAGCTGAAGAGAGAGGAAGGCAGGGTTTACCTCTTCTCTGTCACTAAGGTAAAAATGCAACAACGTGGTGTGGATTTCCTTAGCAAAGATACGATCATTTATACTGAGTCTATACTTAAGAATAAGACGGCAAATGTCAAAAGAAGAGTCATTCTGCATGGTTGCAGATCCTTTTGCTATTTAAGAATCTATCAATACTGGCTTTGGATTGTTTTCTTAACTTTAGAGGAGCTATAATAATGACGTTTAGCTCTGCTACGCCATCAGTGACATATTTTGTCTTATCATCTGAAGGGTATACTGAATGAGCAGTGGATCCTCAGTGGTCCGTCCTCAACTGAGAATGCACGTTTCGGGATGGCCATCTCTGCCGTCCCTGACCTGGACCAAGATGGTTACAACGATGTTGTGGTCGGAGCCCCACTAGAGGACGCACAAAAAGGTGTCATCTACATTTACAATGGAGACAAGAAGACTTTGAAGAAACAGTTCTCACAGGTACGAAGAGAAATGTTTGTGCTTAATGACTGACTGACAAAGAAAATTGTTATGAAAGTTTTTTGTTTTAGTACATTATTTGAATTTGGAGCCAAGTCAGTTTGTATCTTTCTTTATAAATTTACTGTATATCATTGAGTTAATTAACCCCTGTGACAATGAGAGTGATCTTTTTTATCATCTGTTTCAGAGAATCCTTGGCTCCAAGTTGGATCCTCAGTTGCAATATTTTGGAAGGTCCCTTGATGGCTACAAAGATCTGAACGATGATACAATCCCTGACATTTCTGTTGGTGCATATGGCAAAGTGGTTCAGCTTTGGTAAATTTAAGCATTACAATGAGTGAAAACTATAAAGATAGCCTGTAATAAAATGTGAATGAATAATACTTGAAGAAGTAATGTTGCAGTAAATAATATTTATGGAATCAACAAATCTAGTAATAATTGAAAATTGCACTTTTTTTTTCCAGGTCCAGAGGTGTGGCATCTGTCAACGCAAAAGCTTCCTTCAACCCGAATAAAATAAACATTTTCAACAAACCCTGTGAAATTAATGGACGCAAGCTTCCATGTTTCAGCACCAACCTCTGTTTCAGTGCCGCATTCAGGCCAAAGGACCCAGTCGGACCCATCGGTAAATCTGGTTACCTGTTAGACTTTTCAAGAATATGTACATTCTTGTTGAAAGAATCTTTTTTTTGGAATATAAGCTAAGCTATGCTAAGATACTTTCTTGTTGAGAGTTACATGAGAAGACCATTGACAATCTCATGTCTGAATGCTAAATATGAGGCTATAGCTGGCAACTGTTAGCTTCCACAAAGCTGCTCTGGCTCTGTGTGAATATAATCTGCTCACCAGCACCTATAAAGCTCAGTATAATAAAAATAAATTGCTGTTGGCAGGTATGCGTTTTTTTTAATCTTAGGATAGAGCCAGGCCAGCTGTTTTTTTCTTTGTTGTTTTTTTTCCCCGTGTTTCCGGTCTTTATGCTAAAGTAAGCTAACTGACTGCTGCCTGTACCTTATATTTAGCCTACAGACATGTGAGTGATATCAGTCCTAAATGTTTAAGAAATCTTATAACAGTAGTAATATAAGCAATAGTAAACTTTATTATTGCTTAAATGACTATTGTTTCAAAATATTTACATCCCATCCTTATGATTATCACAAAAAACATCCTTGTACTCAGTTATTAAAGAGTTTCATGAACAGCACTTTTTTAACTTCTTTCAGATGTATCGTACACTTTGACGCTGGACGCTGACTTGCAGGCTTCGAGAGTGACGTCAAGAGGACTTTTCACTAAAAACAATGAACGCTTCCTCACAGAAAAGGCAAAAATATCACTCACGCCCCTGTGTCAAGACTTGCAGGTTTATGTTCAGGTAAAGGACAAAATCATCTTGTTTCTTGTAATATTTCAGCTCTTTGTGATCATCAGCAAGCATCAATAAAACAGTTTTCATGTGGATTGTAGAGATAATGCTTAAGTCAACCATAAATTCTTTGAAAATGATCTCTGGCTTTGTCCATATGTGTTTTTTTCTGCAGGAGGCACCAGACTTTGTCAATTCCCTCAGTCTAAAAGTGGAAATTAAGCAGCAGAATGCAGACGTGAACCCTGTCCTTGATATGTTTTCCCCAAGTGCCTGGGAGTTCTTTGTAAGTGACTAAATCACCACATGATATTTCTGAATCTTTGGGGTTGTTTTTAGTCTTTGATCTACAGGAAACATAAGATGCCAAAAACCTTTAGACATGGTTGTTATGTTGCAGAGGTGTTTGTGCAGTCATTTAAAATGACATGTTGTGCATGTGCTGTGATGATTACTGGCTTTTACAACTTAGGTCATTCTCTAAGTCACGCAAGTCCTCAGATTGAGACACTTTGAGTTTTTCCAACAACATGATTAAAGTTCATGCGAAAAAGTAAAAATACATGAATTTCCATGTGTATCATGCCTTTTAAAAACTTATTATATTATTGTAAATGTTGTTTCAGATTCCCTTTACGAAAGACTGTGGCTCTGATGATGTGTGTGTCAGCGATCTGGTGCTGAGTGTGAAGACAGACAAAAAGGCCTCCAGGTAAGAATCACTGACCTGTGTCAAGGGTGTAGTGCAAGAAACAACATGTCATCCATGGCTGTTTCATGCACAATCTGCACTATCAGATTTACAGTATACAGTGTCAAAGCAAAGCTGAAATCTGCCCTGTTTCATGATTTTACTGGATGTGAGATGGTATCATCGGGATGAAGAATTTTGTGTAACAACAAGCATGGGCAAGTCTTCATGAGTCATTTTTGAGATGAGGACAAATCTAAAGGCCCTGAGGACTGAATTTTTGTTTCTCTGTCAGCTTCTCACTGTAATCAATGAGGCCTTACAGTACAAGATATTTTTATCTGCCAGTTAAAACACTCCTGGTTGGTAAACTTGACAGATTTCTATATTAGTCTTTTTGTTTATGCTCTTCTCTTCCTCACTCACTGTTTTGAAGTGGGCAGAGCTATGTGAGATAAAGACAAGTTGTGGCTGGCAGAAGATGAAGCTCTCCAAAATGTTTTTTTCTGACCCTTAACTTTTGAATGTTGCATTAATATAATCTCACAAGAAGAACTAGAAAAGAAGTAAAACTGATTTTTAATGTCAAAGTCAGTGACTATAATCATAAAATCTTCATAACAATGCTTCTATCTCATATCTCTGCTGTCATGGTACATCACTCATTTATGGTTTGTATTTCTATACAGGCCTGATCATGTTAAAGCCTCTCTAGCACCCCCTAGAGGCTGTACTGAACTCATCTACTGACGTGTACTTCCCTGTATTTCTCTAAAAATCTAAATCTAACTGATTGTGACATGGTTATGGTCCCGCATGGACGTGCCAGTTGTGTACACATCTATATAACAGGGAAGAACAGATTTTTTGCATTGTGAACTAGTTTTTCAAAATGGGCAATCCTCTATTTATTGTCATGCCTTGTAACTCCTAACAGCCATGATACCATTTTCTATTTTCTCTGTTTTATGAGTCAGTCTTATTTGCACAAATCAGAGTTTTTTCCAGTTTGTACAGGAACTAAAGTGCCCATAAAATGGGTCAGATTTTATGAGCTTGGAAATAAAACTTCTGAAACAAAACTGTTTGGGTGGTTCACGCTCAGCAGTCGGACTGACTGGATCTACACTTTAGTACGAGCCTGCCATTCAGCGACTATTTTAGTTGGCGTTCTTCACCCTTTCCTACATGATACTGTTTTGCAAGAGCACGTCTCTGCATTCTCAGTTAAGTGCCTGCAAAGATAATGGTGATGGATACAGATAAATACAAACAAGCCAGAGCATTTTCCCCTACAGCAGAAATGATAATGTCTGCAGCCTGAACTTTCTCTCATACTAACACAGAGCTGCGGAAAGACGACTGCCTGTGCAGAACTACAAGCATGATTACATCGTGAACTAACTCAAATTTAATTACATATTCAACAACTTTACAGAGACCATACATCAATTTCTGAAACATAATCTCACATTTAGATACATCGGATTGGCGGTTGCTGATTTACATTTTTGCAGGCTTGGCTGTGCTATACATTTATGCTTGTTAATTATAAGGAAATCCCTGTGATTCATTCCTGTATATAAATATTGCATTTTTGAGTAAGATACTGTTGTGTCCATCTAAGTAACTTCACACTGTAAAATACTACTTTAAAAGTTGAATAAGCAGTAAAATACAAGGTGTTTTGCTGGTAATAAATTTAAAAAAAAAAAAAATCTCTAATGGAAAATGTGAAAATTTCCTGGCAAGGATTTCATGAAATAAAATGTGATGTCTGCTGAAGATAAGAAATGCCACAGTTCACAGCTCTCATCCTTATCACTATGGTTTATTAGACAAAGCTTTTATGATTTGGCTCCTTCATTCTGTCACATTTACAGAGTGCAGTAAACTGATCTCTTGTGTTGCAGCTCCGCTCTCGTTCTGGTCAGCGCAAATAATCGAGAACTGTCATTTGAAGTTGTTGTGAAGAATAAAAAGGAGAACGCGTACAACACTCAGGTGTTGGCAACATTCTCCAGCAACCTCTACTACTCATCTGTCTTTCCTCCTGTGAGTAAATAAGATTCAACTAAAAGCTGTTTATTGACATGATACTAACGAGGAAAAAGTCAGTTTTTCTTCCTGGGAAAGCTCTAGGGTTGGTCACCATCATCATGATGAAATCATTAAATACATCTTTTCAATTAATCTAACCACTTTGTTAGCATTTACTTCATCAGTTAACTAGAAAAAAAGATGTAATGAGAATATTTTCTGGACTTTTCTGTCTGTGCTTAGTTATGTGATTTCATTGTTCTAAAGCCTAATAGCTAGTATGCATGTGCTATTCTGAATTCTACACTTACAGACGGATGGAGTCAAATGCACCTCAACGCAAACTCAAACAGTCACTTGTCAGGTGGGATACCCAGCACTGAAACAAAATGAAGAGGTAGGAAAAGAAAAAGAAAGAAGACACAGTTTCTCTACTCATGTGAATTGTTTTGAACTTGTGGCACAAATCTCTAAGTTTGAAGCACACTGTCATGTTATTTCATTTCAGATGAAGTTTCAGATCAATTTTGATTACAATCTTGATCAGCTGCAAAACCAAGCTGAGGTGAAATTTGAAGCCAAGAGGTACGCTGAAATTACTGGAAATTCCACACAAAAGTGTGACTTTAATAAACTTAAATAAATTAACTCTTGACATGCAATAATGTTCTGTGCCTTTTGTCTTTACAGTGACGGTAAGGAGGAGAGACCTGCAGACAACAAGGTGGACATCTCCATTCCTGTCCTGTATGATGCAGGGATTGTTTTATCAAGGTGATTTTTTTTCTTGCCTCAACTTTATTTCTTCTAAATAAAGTCATGCAGTGTATGATTGACAGTCGCTGATGACAAAGGCCATTAAATGTTTATTCTTTGGGGTCTCTCTCCTAGGCAGTCAAATATCAACTTCTACGTGGCGGATTCGGCCATTCCAGTGGTAACATCAGTGAAAACACTAGATGACATCGGCCCAGAGTTTAACTTCACAGTAAAGGTGCATTAAATTGACCCGTCTCTAAAACGTCATCACCTAATCTCTGATTTTAAAAGACTTTAATTAAACAAATTTCATTTAAAGGTTTCAACAGGTAACTTCCCTGTGAACCTCCTGTATCTGACCATTGCTCTGCCAATGAGCACTAAAGGTGGAAACCAGCTCCTCTATGTCACCAATGTGGACACACAAGTGAGTACCAGTGACTCTTACAGTGTCCAAGTACTCAGCAACAACGTGCTCCAAAAATGTGTCTTTTCAAAGCATAAGTAAAATGTCTTTTATTAAATTTCAACTATGATTTGGAGTGTGAATGAGTGATGAAAAGCTTCTGCACCTGCAGGGAGGTTCTGTCAGCTGTGATTCCAGCAACCTGGTTGATCCTCTGAAGATCGGCGTGAAGAGCAACGAGCAGAAGTTTTCAGAGGAGAGCCTCCGAGGGATTGAGAAGCTGGTCAGTCAACTCTGTTTTTGCATCTTTTCCACTAATGTGTTATTGTTCCTATTTGTTTCTTAGCATGTTTGTTTATATGTTAGGGAAGTCCGTAAAATATAAATCTGTACACTTGATCCATAGCTCATTTTTCTTTTTATCTGTAATAAAGCTGCAGATATTTAGATATTAATTAGGACTTTATGTCTTTTGTCAGGGCGGGGGGAAAGTTCGGCCCCCTGCCTGTAGGGGGCCTGTGAGACGGTTTGATCTGACCTGTGAGACAATTCATAAATGCAAAAAAACGACTTAGAAATACAAAAAACCCTTACAGCGCTATGACTTGTTTTCTGCAACAAAGAAAGTAACATTAAATGGTCAGTAAGAGCAATGGCTCAGTGTATAGCACTGTCACCACACATTCCTTGGATCGATTCCTGCTGCAGTTCCTTTCCGTGTTGACAAGGGCCTGACCAGTATTGGCCCATCACAGATATATTGGTATCTGCATATATGCTCTCAGATATGCTCCAATATTAAAAACAATTTTTTAAGGCCAGAAATAATGATTGGAATCAGTGATTTTAAATGGTGTAACTATGTAGTTTGTCCAGCAGAGGGTGGTCCATTATTTAATAAATAGTAAGTGAAGTGTTTACTGTTAAGTACACTGATGTTTCAAATCCCCAAAAATCCCATAACAGTCGGGCCCTAGTGTTGACTCTGTGTGTGCACATGTTCTTCCTGTGCTTGTCCATCCAAACATGGACATGTAGGTCAATTTTCCTGTCAATCAGTGTACTTGACCAGACTGGTAATTTATATTTACACATATTATTTACACTGAAATTCTGTGTTTCTGAATACTCTTGCTGTCGTTGTTCAAACTGACAGGACTGCGACAGTGCAACATGCGAGTACATCAGATGCATCCTCAAAGACGCCGAAGTTAAAAGCGATTACTTTGTGAAAGTAAAAACAAGGATCTGGAGCGGCACTTTTATTACGGTAAATATGATCAATAATGAATTTTAAAATAAGGGTTGTTTTTTGTTTTCTAATGTTTTAATGAGTAGATGCTGATGCGTTCAGTGCTTTCATTGGTATAAATTTGTCATGACAGGCCACCTATCAGACCCTCGAGCTGACCTCCAGTGTTGATGTTGAGACCTCCAACCCTGATCTGCTCATTATCAGCCACAAACAGCTGCCAGTAAGATCATATTTTAATATTTAGACTTGGTGCTTCATGTAAAGAAACTGAAGAAGAGAGAGACTTTTGATGCTGATCACATTTTATCTGTAACTGAGAGCATGTTAAGTCCCAGTAACAATCATAAAACTCACATGTGATAATACACTACAGTATTAAAAAGGTACTTTAAACCCTTTAATTGC
>MDSQ01000194.1_pt1 | contig 12685 bp, 8 predicted proteins | sample 1008251 | NCBI WGS metagenome assembly MDSQ01 (sample SAMN05526597, study PRJNA338239) | gut metagenome | isolation source: Hindgut content | host: Naso unicornis | place: Saudi Arabia: Red Sea | collected 2016-05
CAGCGTGGTTAAATTCACCATAAGTCTTGTTTAGCCTATGCTGTTTTGCTGTCATTTTAATGCCACTCAGTGCGATCGCTCATATTTTATAAATATTACACTGATATAATGGAGAAAAGGTATTCTCACTTCTTCAAGGCCTGAATGTAATGAGAAAAATATGTAAAACAATGTAAAAAATAGCTTACATAGTTATAAGTCATCAAATTTTAATGGGCAGGACGCACCAAGCCTCCAAGCAGCTGTTGCTTCCTTCACATCCTTGGTCTCTGACACATTAATACCTAAAGAGAGCCGGTGAACTCACCGTTGACCATCGTGAGGATTTCTTTTGCCAATAATGGCAAATTGTCATCATCAAATCTGTGTTAAAATAACAGCACGAAAAAAACGAAAGTCTTTTTCAAAAAAAGAAGAGAAAAAATCCACTGACCCATTTTTCATAATTTCTGTTGCCCTCATCTAGAAAAACGTGAAAGTATTAGGATTTCACCCTCACTTTCAAAGATTGACATTCTTCTTCTTCTTCTTCTTCTTCTTCTTCGTGTTTTACGACAGTTCATACAAACTGATGAATTACCAGCAAACTGTACATACTGCTGTCTGTTATCTAATTAGTTGCGCTGATGATATTTAAACATTAATATGATGTGATCAATTGTGTCATTTTTAAAAAAATCAATAATTACCCTTATTGTGGATTTTAATTTTTTACAGTGAACTGCTGTTGTAATATCTTCCAGCAGTTTTAATGAAGGTAAAGCTGTACATGGACGTGTTTGGAAGTCATACTGACTCTCAATCAGCAGTTTGCTCTTTTTAAGAAAGCATCTTGCTTTCTTTCTCAGTTTTCAAAGCATCTGAGAGAAAAACAAGGACACTGATCTGTAGTTCGTAAGACTTCATTTATTTCCTGTTTCAACAAGTGAAAAAAACCTTCAGCACCTTCAATTTGCATGATTAAGCCCAACAAAACAAAAAAACAAATAAATAATAATTAAATTCATTTACTACATTCAGATTTTTTGGTTTTGTTCTTGTTGTTGATGACATAATTGGAAGATCTGTTGACAGATCTAAAAAATGAAAAGCTCATTTGTTTTACTTTTGTTAAGACTAAGGATGGCTGCGCCTAAATCAATGGCACTAAATTTATTTGGGTGTCCTTCAAAGACTTTTCTTTGGACTTTTCCTCCTCTCAGGCTGCAGACACTTTCTGAAATGAATTTAATTCCTGGACGGACCTGCTGTTCTGGCAATGGGTGCAATGATACGGAACAATATGGAGGCTAACATTTCTTAACAGGAAGTCCTGGATGAAACAGTCAAGTCACTGGATGTGACACCATCTCCAGTCCAGCCAATATTCAACCTGCTGAGGACGGCACAGATGCAGGGGTGGAGGAGTCAGATGAACACATCTCTCAATTAGTGGCTGTTGAGCGTCATTTCATTAGTAAAGTATCCTATTTAAAATGTTCTGATTTTGATAAGAAGAAATATACAAACTGTGATATATCACAACCTGCCTTAATGTGCTGATCTGCTCTTATATCTGGAAAGTATTTAAAATATGTGCATTACATGTTTTCAACAAGCATACAATGAAGTTGTAATTTAAATGTAAAGCCTATCACTTCAAAATGACTGGTTCACATGTTCAAGGTAATAAGATGATGCAAATGGCAGAAAAAATGGTCAGGAACATCCATTTATGCACAAATCGCTCTTCTTGCAAGTTATAGATGAGGTCTATTATGATTTGGGTCACAACAGGTCGTCATTTTAAAAATGTGCGCCTGTAGAACAAAAGTTTGGGAACCACTACTGTAGAAGAAATTTAAAGAGGGTCTGTCGCCGCGTTAACGACCAAGCAGAAGGGCACGAGAGATTGATGACAGGCCGTGAAGTCACTGTCAGACTCTGCGATGCAAAGCTTGAACTGGATCTCGAAGAAAAGGAAGGAGCCCAACGGGGCAGCAAAACGACCACCAAGAGGGGTAAAAGCAGAGGGGGGTGCACGGGGGATGTCAGGTCCTGTAAGCTCAACCTCAAAGCTGAAACCTTGCCAATGAGATAACAAGACAACCGTAAGTCTAGCCAGGGTAACGCCCGGGTCACACACCCTGTGTGTACCTCAGCAGTGTGTGTGTGTGGTGGAGCTTCTGTGTCTCACTTGTGTGTGTTGTTCCTGCTGCAGCGCTGCTTCTGCCAGCCCTGTCTTTCCACATCGACTTTTCCCATCAGTAGTAAAATAAAATAAAATCATTCTACAATAAATTTTATTCATATTGAGTTTTAACAGAAAGGTGTGTGCTGAATTGTATTAATTAATAATAATAAAAAAGAAAAAACAGCAATCCCTCTTCACTTGGCTGGTTTATTTAAAAAAATATTTGCAAGTCACGTCTGTATTGAAAGTTCATGTTGCTGGTATGATGTCATGGATGTTTTTGTGACGCCACATTGTACAAACCACCAAAACAACAAAATAAAGTGTCTTAATGGCAGAAAACGTGTCAGAAGTACATTATGTGGAGGTTCAGTGAGGTGGTTGTATGTGTCAGGATACAATACCTCGAGCCATTACGTGGGGTCGTTGGTCCACTTTGATGGACACAGGCTGAAAGGACACTCAACAACCCCTATTTCCTTCATTTGTTCAATGTAACGATGCCGATCATTGATCAGCAAAAACATTATATAAGAGTTAGTCGGCTAATCATTCGTATGTGTGCTCCTAATACCCAAAAGAAACGCAGTATTATTCTTTAAGGCAAATAAATTCGCAGTATCGGATATTTGGAATTTACTGCCAGTGTTCACCCAAACAAGGACGTGGCCAGGAAGCATTGCTCTCATGCATACAAGTGTAGCCCTTAAAGGGATAGTTCACCCAAAAATGAAAATTTAGTCATTATCTTCTCACCCTCACACCGATGGAAGGTCGGGTGAGGTTTTTTAGTTCACGAAACTCTGCTGGAGTTTCACAGAAAAAAGGTGTTGCATTCATCTCCCAAACAATTAAAGCAGTTGGTGACTAATTTTCAAATGTAAAAAAAACCAAACAGACATTAAAACTATAAAATGCCTCCATAGTACCAAGTAATTCAAAAGTCCTATAGAATGGCACTTTATGGGAGGACCAAAGAGTGCATTACTGTGGCAGGAGTCAAAACATCACACACTTCCATGGAAAGAAATGGATCACATTATCCAACCTGGAGAAATTCAAATAAATACATTTCAAATATTTAAAAATAAACAAATCCTTTGAAGGTGGACTGCTAATTTGCATGTTCTTTGATGAGGTCACATTCCATCCATCATCATGTTCTAAAGGAAGAGTTGGGTCACCCTCAAAGCCAGACACTCACTCACTGGATATCAGCAAGACTCTTAAGGTATCTGCAGGTGTTTCTAACTTTCAACAATTGCAGAAACTTCAACAACTTGATATCTACCGTGTTTGCACAACATCTGGATGAATCCAAACTTCAGAAAAGATCAAGGTAAGTGTGAAGCCTCCAGTAAAGACTCAAAGTCTTCTTGTTGTTGCTTAATTTGCCAGGACTCACTGATGGAAATTTAGTGATTAACAGTTCATTTATTAGCCAAAAGGTCAACATATCAACATATTATATAGCAAGATAATGATATTTAATAGTAAAGTGATAAAAGAAAACACGTCCTCAGTATTTCCTGCGCACACATCTAAAACTTCAATTCCTACACAACAATGTTCTGTTCCAACATTTTCTGATCAATATGCTGCAAAACTCAGACTCTCTTTCCTGTCAATAATCATCTGAGATCATTTGAGATATGTTTAAATTTGACATGGATGGGATGAGTTGTAGGGTCTTCTATCAATCTTCAGTGTGCAGCAGGTGCCATTTTAGGTCGAACCTTCTAAGTTGACTTCTTAATTGATCTTTAATATACCGACAATCGCTGCACACAGCAGATAGTTAATTCAGAGTTTAGTTCACAGGATAAGCCTTTTCCTTACAATAAAGGCTTTCAGAGCAATATTTAGGCACCTGGTGCGTGAAAGGCCTGAGATCTTTCATTTGAACCCTTTCATATACACATTAACGTTGCTGGCTCCCCTTTATTTGATCTAAAACTTAACGCATGTTTGTCATTTGCAGAGACCAAAACACTCATGGATCTCAAAATGAGGAAGAGAAAGCGAGAAGACAGTGATGTTGCAGGATCTCCCCAGACAAAGATTCAGGGTAGAAGCAACTTCAGCCACTCCACTGACCCCAACGTGCCGGAGGATGTCAGCGTGAGAAAGAGGAGGGCTGATGACGAAGGAGAGGTGCCCCAGAAAAAACTCAGGTGTAGTAACCTCACCGACCCCACTGACCACAGTGAGGGGCCACAGGAGGATGAAAGTATCCAGAATGGCAAGAGAAAGGCCTGTGGTGATGCCGGACCACTGGAAGAGAAGACCAGGTGTGGCATCACCAACACCAACGGCACTGACTCCAGTGTAGTGGAGGATCACCTGGTGGGGCCAGTGAAAAGAAAGGCCAGTGATGAAGGTGAGGCACCTGTGAAAAAGCAGAGGCTTAGCGACAGCAGCAGCAGCAGCGGCAGCAGCAGCCGCAGCAGCAGGAGCCGCAGCCACAGCAGTAACAACAACAGTAACAGCAGCAGTAACAGCGGCAGCATTGAAAAGAGGGAGGATCTGAGTTCTGATGACGATGAAAGTGACGTCAGCCAGACCTCCAGCAGTGCCTCAACCGAGGAGGACAGAATCTATCAGATGTCCTCTGTAAGAAAAAAGAGAAGTCAAGGTAAGCTGACAGTGGGAAACAAAATGTCTTGATTGACTTGATTCCGAAACCTTTAGATTTCATGTTAACTTAAAAGAAAAAAACAACAACAACTTGAATTAGTTAGACCAGTAAGTTTAGCAGCAGAAATGTAATCACTGGTATAAATAAAAATGTCTGTTTGTGTGGTTTTAGGTGGTTTCAAAGAAAAATACTCTCAGCTGGAACCCATTGGCTCAGGAGGCTTTGGCTCCGTGTATGCTGGCATCCGGAAATCAGACCAGTTACCAGTAAGTCTTACAAACACAAGCTCACATGCATTCATTTTACCATGGGTAAATACTTGCTTCTGATTGGCTGCAGAGTGTCTATTAAATGCTCATAAAGGACAAGTGCAAAGTATTTCCAGCCAAACTGTTCATTGTTCTAAATCAATACAGTGCCTAAATCACGCCCCTTCCAGTGGACCCCGTTGGAACTTAGTACAGAAAAATAGGAACAGTGGTCAACGGGGAAAGGAAAATTATTTTTTGATCCTGTTTGACTTGTGCTCTCAAATACACATCTGATGTTTGTCGATTTAAATGGTAATTTTCCATGTGAAGAAAGTCTATTTGTCCTCAGTTGATGTATTAGCTTGTGAAAATACGTAGTTATAAAGACCACAACACCGGTCGCATAACTAACGTCAGAACATTTTCTTCCTCTGACAACAGAACCAACTCACTCTCCCTTCGAGTAGCTGCAGCTCTCAACATGAGCCGATTTATGATGGTTTTCACCTCTTTTAATACTTTTCCCCTCGTCCTGGAAAAACACTGAGAAATCTGGCGGCCATGTCCGTACTGATGACGTGTATTGTCCGAGACGAGACATGTAGTTCATTGAGCGGCCCCACAAAAAACGTTATTTTACTTTATTGCTTGACAACTTTCTTTACATGAAAAATTATCTTTTAAATTGCCACCCATCATATGTGTAATTCAGGGCACAAGCCAAACAAAACAAATTGTCCCTCCTCATTGACGACTGTTCACATTTTTTCTGACTGAGGTCCCATGGCCCGGAAGTAGAGGGGTGTCACTTAGGCACTCTATGCACTGGTTCAGCCTGTATTTGTATCCAGTCACCTTGACATTAGAGATATGTTAATGACTAAAAAAGGTAAACTTCATTTACAAAAGTGTTGCTCTTCAGTGCTACAGTAACTGATATGAATAATCATTGCACATCCTGTTAACTATTCGCCTCGCTACATCAGGTCTTGGCTAACGATTCACTCGGCCTGTCATTTGTGTCTGGAAATCATGTAATTGATTTGGGTACATAAACATTGTTGGCTAGCTTTGTCGTTAAACATGCTGTCAGATTATATTTACTGTCTATAACCTGTAAGCCATGTTATTGACTTTGGATCTTGCTAGCATAAATGAGCTTTCTGACTCATCCATAAGCTGAATAGTTAATGAGTTAATCACAAATCTGCTGTAACCAAGTCCCATCTAAGGTTCATCCTGTTTATTTGAGGAGTGAACGGCGTTACAATGCAGCAGAACCTTACGGGATGGCATTACTTAAAGTTGATAGTTCCAGATATTAGTTAAAAGTCAGGCATTACTGGGAAATGGAGTTATGGCTCATGAAAAACTTTAGATTCTGATCACAAAACATCTGAAAATACCATTTTATTAGGCTTAAAAGACTCCAGCATCTGCTCCCTGTGGGACAGTTCTAACCTCCGTGTTGTCCTTTAATTCCTCATAATAGACACTTTGTCAGGCATTAACCCTTACCTCATCATCAAGAAGTACTGACCAAATTATTTGTATTCTGTCTTGCAGGTGGCCATCAAGTACATTCCAACGGAGAACGTAAGGTGTGAACAAGTGGTAAGTAAATGTCATCTGATGTCAAACATCCAAACACATGCTGGTTAGATATAAAAATGAAATAGATAGAAAAGAGATAGAAAAATTGCATTCTTTAAAATAGTGACATTTATTGCATATCATTCACCACTTTGCATGGATGCATTTATTTTCTTTAGACTTGCAATGGAAAGGAACGTAACATCGTCACTGAGGTGGCCTTGATGCTGAAAGCTGCCGGTCTGCAAGGATCAGTGGGACAGTCTGCTGCGGTGTCCCTCCTGGATTGGTACATCCTGAATGACAAGGTAATACTGGTAATGGAAAGACCAGCCCAATCCGTGGACCTCCAGAAGTACCTCCAAATGCGTGGAGGATCCCTGGATGAGCGTGAGGCAAAGGTAAGAAAGCTGGGTGGAGAATGTTTGTTTGCTTGTTTGACTTTGTTCAAATCCCAGCTGAGAATTTGAATGTGTCAGTTTTTTGTTTTGGTGTGTGAGGATTCACTTTTTATCAGAAGGTAAAGACCCAGTCACACAAGAAAGTGGCGCAGCAAAGTTCATTCAATAGTTGCTACAAAAGAAATCGCTGGATTCTGTAGGAAACAATTGCAATCAATTAACAGCTGTAGCTAAAGCTAATGGCTAATCTGACAATCCGCCAAGAAAAAGTCACCGCTTGTCAGTCACAATAATGGTCACATAGTCCTGTGTGCTAGCTAGCTTTCTAAATAGCTGAAGGAAAACTTGTTAGTGGAGTGAAAAAAAGAGGTAATGACCATTAAATAACTGTCTGACTTCTTTTGTGAACTTTTTTATACCCTGACAAAGGAGGGTAAGGAAAAGTGATTCAGCAGTCCTGAGAGCTGGAGCTCACTGCTGATGTCACCGTTAGCTGAAAACGAGGGAGGAGCAAGTGCACTCAGACAATCAATGGAATAATACAATAAACGCTCGTTTTAAAAGACGTAAAACTCACCAAATGTTTAATGGTGACGCTAAAACACAAAGTTAAGTAATGATATATAACCCGGAATCGGCTGTTTGTTTGTTTCGTGAAGCAGCTGAAAGAGCCGTTTCCAGGTAATTTATTGGTAATTAACTTTGTGTGTTGGCGTCAGTCCATTAGGGGACACCATTAAACATTTGGCGAATTTCACATCTTTAAAAAAAAAGCGTTTTGTATTTTTCGACAGATCGGCTGAGTGCAACTCTGTTGTTGTCAGCCAATGGTGACATCAGCAATGAGCCCCGCCTCTTAAGAGTGCGCCCTTCATCATAATAATGCTGTAGAACATCGTACATGAATGTAAATATTCTTGTTATAAGGCTAAATGTGCAAAAACCCAAACTACTCCTATTTAAATGAACCAGTTTTGTTGCAAAAGGTTTATTTGTTTTAAATCGTGGTGTGACTAGGCCGGGAAAATCTGAGCTCATGAATGAAAATCAAGTAGAGCTCATTTATTATTTGTATATTATGCCATATTTTTCCACTGTAATCATTTCTGTACTGTTTCAGAAAAGCTTCTACCCTTTGGAGAATCAAGAAAGAATAATTTGTTACTGTGTCTTTAAACCATGTCTCTTTCTATCTCAGGTGATCCTGAAGCAGCTGGTGGACGCTGCTGTGGACATGCACTCAAAGGGCGTCTTTCACCGGGACATCAAGTTACAGAATGTCCTGATTCAAACGGACTCTGATGTACCGAGAGTGCGTATCATCGATTTTGGCTGTGGTACCTTCTCGACGGACGTGTCCTACAGTCACCTCTGTGGTATGAAATCTGTTTTCTGTTCCTCACACATATAATTTTGTGAAAGAATGACTTTGACCATGTTTCAACAAAGCTTTCCCTCAACCTTTTTCTGTTTGTCTTCTTATTCCTCCAGGTACTCCAGCATTTTTCCCTCCTGAGTGGCTGGATCATCAGTCATACTGGGCCCGTCCCACCACTGTTTGGCAGCTGGGTGCTGTTTTCTATTCGCTGCTGACGGGAGAGCCTTTTAGCACCAGGGGCTTCATTCAAAACCACATTCAGATCAGTGGTACACTGTCCACAGGTAGGACGCCCAGAAAGTTTTGTAGAAGATAGTGTTTTTCAGACGTATTTTTGATAATTGTGTCACTGCAACTGCCCACTAACACCCTGGATCTCCTTGTCTCACTTGCTTTTCAGCTGTCAAGATTTTGCTGTCTATGTGTCTGACCAGAAAACCAGTGTTTCGAATAACTCTGGAGGACCTACAGCGCAGCCCGATCCTCAGATGATCCTAAGCTTTCATGACTAGCAAAAATTATTACTAGATACAAATTATAACTAATGATATAATTAATAATAATTTAATATATAATAAATAAATTATCATAAATAATATATGAAGAAAAATAATAAATAAAGAAAATAATCAAATTATTAATCCTGACTTAAACTGATCATTACTTGTTGTTCTATGCAAAGCTCTTCAAAATGACCTTCATGTCAACCTCAGTACAATCATACTCTTACATGATTTCCTGACCAATAAAAATCTCATGATATGTAGAATAAAGCAACAGGCACAGGAGACATTTTTCTGAATTGAGTCCTTTTACTTTAATACTAAAGTACATATTTTTGATTAAACATACATACTTTTTCCTAACAATTTGAATGCTGGCTTTTTTTCCTGAGTGACAGATTGGAATTTTGAGATTTGTTTACTTACTTATGTAAGGATCAGAGTGGTACAGAGCCTATCAGTTAGGTATTTGCAGTTCAGTCTGCATTTGTCTATCGGAGAACTTAGGCTGCTATTTGTGTCACTAGTGTTCTGGCGGCAGTGCTAAATAAATAAATCTTAAGACCAAAGGGACTCAGGTTTCAAATCATAAACTAACTTAAAGGAACCTGAAACACCTCAATGATCAAACTCGTCTACATGACTCGTATCACAGCACCATATCTGATGCTACCAAGATTCCTGAGGCAGAAGTTGCCTTTATGTCAGTTTATGAGTGTTTTGAATTCAATTGTTGACTGACATGCACCCTTTAAGAAAGTTAAGAGTAAAAGCCATCTAGCCCACGGTTTACTGATGACCTAGCTGAGCTTTTTAAGTCTCGAAACAGAGTTTGGGCTCAAGCTAAACGGTTCAAAACTCCTTCCCATTGGCTTCTGTTCAGACAACTTAGGAATGGCTGTACTACTGCACTAAGAAAAGCTAAGTCTGACTACTACTTACTCTCTTTCACCAGCTCCTGTCAAAGCACAAGTAAATTTTGGAAAGTTGTCAAATCATTATCGAAAAGAAAAAAACAACAAGAAAACAAACAACAAAACCCCCCCAGCTCCTTTCCACCTCATATTGACAATGGAAACTGTATCTTAACTGACCAAAAAGATATTTGCACTGCTTTTAGCGATCACTAATACAGATATCATGCTGCAGATAGAAAACACTGCTGCTCTGGCCGTGTTAACTGCGTGCACTGGCACTGTGTAGAGAAGCCGCCTGCCATTAGTGTGTAAATCTGTGTGTATCTGAGTGAATGCTAACTTGTGTTGCAAAGCACTTTGGTTTTGTCAAAAGAGCACTGTGTTATCGAATTTCATTTTAATTTCAAATTCAATTTTCACTTCTGCAAACCTTAAGGATAAAATCACAGTCATACTTACACCTCTTAAAAAATTTCAATACAGGGCCCATCCGTGGTCCTGTGAACTTTCACGCCACTGTCCTGTTTCCAGTGTGGCCGCCTCTGGTGCCGTTTTTCTTCAGAGAAAAAATTGTTTGGTTCAGAGAAATATATCTCTCGGGCCGTAGCAGTACTTTTTCTCTGCATCTGTGTCATTATCTAACGTTACTCACCTTTTGCTGTGGTCGTCTGTGGTTTAGAACTTTGATATTATTGACAGCCTATTATTTATAATAGCATTGATAACCATAGTCACATCAACAACGGATGAGGGAAGATAAGTTATTGAGCTTGAGAACTACCCCGAGCTCTTTGAGTGCAAACCTGGTCAGTGGCCTTGTGGTTATAGAGCGTCCACCCAGAGACTGGGAGATTGGAGTTTGATCCCTGATGGACTCACATAGCTAAACCTATACACATAAAAAAAAAAAGACATTCCACTCTGTTTTCGCGCGGTGTGACTGGTCTTTGTGTTAACTTGCTGCAGCGTAACTTTTCCTACTGACAGGGGCAGGACTTGATGTGTGTCAAAATACGTGCCACAGAGCTGCAGTGTCAGTGTGTCCTCAACCTAAGGGGACACGATAAAATAAAAAAATGTTTGAAAACAGTTCATAAAGATTCTGGTTACCATGACAACAAATCACATGCGCATGAAAAAACATTACGTGCGTGCGAGAAACGTTAAAAAGCGAAAGGTTTCTCGTTATCACATGAAACATATGACGTAAGAAAGTATTTCCTGTTTACAGGTCACCTGGCAGGCAAAGACGACACGACTTATCTGTTTGGAAATGAAAGTACAGGAGTTATTTCAACATTGGACTTTATAACAAGGACATTATTGTTTTGCTAGCAAGTCATCACTGTTTTATTGTCTCTGAACGACATTTCAAACAAATTCTGAAGTCGCTCAGTTCACGAGCATGGTGGCGAACTTCCGCTTGCGCTGCGAACCTGCAAACCTATTTCCAGTTTATGTCCCATCTTCATCCACATTGTATTGCAGAAAAAATGTCATGTTTTTTGATCCCCAGAACCATCAAGTATATTTAAAGAACAAGCCTATAACTTTAAGGATGCACAACAAACGTAGAACTCCTGAGGAGAAATAGCTTTAGCCTAAAGAATAGATGTTTTGGCAGCTGAACAGAAATGGAGAAGTCTTCATGACCAGTTCGTTACGTCCGTTAATCACTCCGTTAGCTACAGTATAAACTTGATTTATTAGCAAAACATGTAGTTCACAATCAGTGTTTGTGTATGTGTGTGTTTGTGCGTATATGTATTTGAGACATGTTCAGAAAGGGGAAAAAAAGGATGAAGGGTAGGAGTGGAGATGCTGGGGGGAACATAGACTCACTTAACCACAGACTGGTGACACAACCCCAGCTTTCATCGCTGAACTGGGTGGAGAAATTACAGAGTTTACAAGAACCCTTGCATTGCAGAATCGATCCTAAGCCTTTAGGGCGGTCCTTCATATTGGGGGTGGTGACTTGCTGAAGTCTTGTGCTTGTAAACACTGTCCGACCAGCAACACGTGTACCATGGGATAGCTCAGTGGTGGTCATCAAAGAAGGCTCCTTTAAAGTTTGTCGACGTTTGTCGCAGTTGCGGTGAAACATTTCCATTGGTTAAAAACAAACAGAATCTTTTATTAGGACATGATTCATCTGTCTGGCCGGACTATGCATTGGCTTTGGAGGACATTACAGGACGAGTTACACCGGGAGACAGACCACCCAAAGCAGTACGTGGGAGCTGTGGCAAGCTTTTGCGACATATATGGATGTAGCAAAGCTGACGTGGAGTGTATGTGGAGCACACATTCAATAAAACAGCATCAAATAACCTAACGTTGCTCTGGGCATTCATTTTCAATGTTTTAAAAAGTTCTCTCCATGTTACAAAGAGATTCACTCTATATCTGGTCTGTTTCTCTACAGAGGAGAAAATGGGAGAACATTATTTCCAGGAAGGCGTCTCCTTTTCAAAAATGTAAGGGGCGTTGCGTTGTTGGCGGCACTTCTCACCGCTGTCCCAGCGACTGCCTTGCATTTTGACGCTCCCAGAAGATCTCCGACTGTCTGGTATCGCAAGATTACTGCAAATTTGACTCACCAGCTTCACTGCACAGGTTGTCGCAGCAACAACTATAACATGAATGTCGGTAATGTGATCAAAAATTAATTGGCCCAGAATTACGTTGACAGCAGGATTATGACGGACATCAATAACCTGTTCCACACTGTTATCAATCGTTGACACTTCTCATGGTTTTTCTACTCTTTTTGTATTTGTTTGTTTTTTACACTCTGTTAAGCATCTTTGAATGTCCTGAAAAGTGCT
>MDSQ01000195.1_pt1 | contig 12656 bp, 12 predicted proteins | sample 1008251 | NCBI WGS metagenome assembly MDSQ01 (sample SAMN05526597, study PRJNA338239) | gut metagenome | isolation source: Hindgut content | host: Naso unicornis | place: Saudi Arabia: Red Sea | collected 2016-05
GAAAGGAAGTGTGCTATGAAACGATGGCTTTATCCAAAACAGTACGTGTCGTCAATATATGACGTAGATTATGAGCAGTTGAAAAAACAAGGGATAAGAGGACTAATTTTCGATATTGACAATACGTTAGTGCCTTATCATGTTAAGGAACCTACACAAGAAATATTGGATTTAGTAAGTAAGTTAAAAGGTAAGGGATTTAGAATAACATTAGTATCTAATAATACGAAAATTAGAGTTCTGAGATTTAATCAGCAACTAAAATTAAATGCTATATACAATGCATACAAACCACGAAGGCTAAACATTCATCAAGCAGTAGAACGTATGAAATTGAATACTTCTCAAGTTGCAATTATCGGAGATCAAATATTTACTGATATTTTAGGTGGAAATAGAGCAGGCATTCATACAATTTTAGTAAAGCCCGTCAGTGAGAGAGATGAGCCTATCACTAAAATGAAACGTGGGGTTGAGAGAAAAATTATAGATAGTTATGTAAAATCGATGTCACAATAACCATTCACTAATAGAAAGGAGGTCACAAGGAGCGAAGGAGTAATTCCAGCACTTAAAAGAGCGTTTGAACACTCGTTCCTTGTATAAATTTTATGAATAATAAAGGATTTACTCTTTTAGAGCTTTTGCTTGTGACCACTTTGACTTTTTGTATTGGATCAGTTAGTCTGTGGAGTGTAAACTATATCAGAGATTTACGGTTTGAAGTAGTGGTGGATGAAATTTATCAGTCATTTGTGCAGGCTCGAAATATTTCTTATGCTACGGATAGTTCAGCTGTGTTAACTTATGATGAACAGTCACATTCAATTGTAATAAGGACTTTTAATGAACATCATTTGCCTTTTGAAAATATTCTTATTGAATTACCATCATTTGTGGAGGCAAATTTAAATCAATCGCTTAGATTTAACGGTAATCTTTCCTCGGCTAGTAGCGGGACACTTACGCTTACACATGGAAACAGAACAAGAAGCATGACCGTACGACCTGTTAGTGGCAAAATAACACTGTACTAAATACTAGCTGCTCAATTTGTGAACAGATTAGACTTATTTTATATGCAGTTATTAAGAATGGAAAAAAAGTAATTTAGAAGTATCATAAAAATGTTCCGATAATTTTACAAAATGTGTTAAAATAATAATATAAATCACTAAGGCCTAATGCTATATAATGGTTATCAACATATGGGATTACAAGATAAAGTACTTGACATCTTTAAAATATGCTATATAATCAAAATATGACAATTTGATAGCAAAGGCTCCGTATGTGGGCCTTATTTTTTTATCAGGTAACGATAACCAGTCACCTTTGACTAGTTTGGATTTCATTTAATGAGGAGATTATTAATATGATAGTAATTTTAAAAAAGAACGTAACATCTGAGGAAATTAATTCGTTAGTAAAAAAAATTAAAGCATTAGGGGTAGATGCGCAAGTATCAGAAGGGACTGGTCAGACAGTAATCGGCCTAATTGGAGATACTACTAGGGTTGACCGTTCAACGCTTCAGGCTAATAAGTATGTTGATAGAGTTATGTTAGTGCAGGAACCTTTTAAGAGAGCTAACCGTAGATTTAAGGAGGGAAATAGTGTAATTGATATTGGTGGTAAAACTACTGTTGGTGGTACTGCCTTGGCAATGATTGCTGGCCCTTGTTCGGTTGAGTCTGAGGAGCAAATTGTGGGGATTGCTAAAGAAGTACAGCGACTGGGTGCGACTGCTTTACGAGGGGGAGCTTTTAAGCCTAGAACATCTCCTTACAGCTTTCAAGGTCTTGCAATGGAAGGTTTGGAGCTTTTGAAAGTGGCTAGAGCAGAGACGGGATTACCTATTGTGACAGAAATTATGTCCACTAATATGATTGACAGATTTGTTGATGAGGTTGATATTATTCAAGTTGGTGCCAGAAACATGCAAAACTTTGATTTGCTAAAACAGTTAGGAACTACTGATAAGCCTATATTATTAAAACGTGGTTTGGCAGCTACGATTGAAGAGTGGCTGATGTCAGCAGAGTATATTATGGCCGGAGGTAATGATAATGTAATTCTTTGTGAGCGTGGTATTCGTACTATTGAGACGTTCACTAGAAATACTCTTGATGTTAGTGCTATCCCAGCAGTTAAGAAATTGAGTCATTTGCCTGTTATAATTGACCCTAGCCATGCGGCAGGTATGTCTTGGATGGTGGATCCTCTATCTAGGGCAGCTATTGCAGTAGGGGCGGATGGTCTAATTATTGAGGTTCATAATGACCCTGATAATGCTCTTTGTGATGGTCAACAATCTATTCGTCCTGAAGAGTATGGTGTTTTGGTTGATAAGCTAAGGGTTATTGCCTCTGTTGTTGATAGAGAATTGAAGTAATACTATAAGAGCACTTAGAAATTCTAGTTCTTTGTGCTCTTCCATATAAAAATTAAGCTATATAATATGAAAGGATTGAATGCCAATTGAAAGTTTTAAATATTGATTTAGGAGAAAATAGCTATCCAATATATATTGAAATGGGTGCAATTGATAAGGCAAATTTGTTAATTAAGGAACATTTGGATTGCAAGCGATTATTTATAATCACAGATACTAATGTTGCAAAACTTTATTTGGGTGAATTAAAATCAGGTTTAGAGCATGAAGGTTATAGTGTTAATTATACTATTGTCGAAGCTGGCGAAAAAAGCAAGGATATATTGACTTTGCCTAAGATTTATAAGGAATTGGTCAATTCAAATATTAGCAGAAGTGATGCCATTATTGCCCTTGGTGGAGGGGTTGTGGGTGACCTTGCGGGGTTTGTAGCTTCAACTTATTTACGTGGAATTAAGTTTGTTCAAATTCCTACATCTTTATTGGCACAAGTTGATTCTAGTGTAGGGGGAAAAGTTGCCGTTGATTTACCTCAAGGTAAAAATTTAGTTGGTAGTTTTTATCATCCCAAACTAGTTATTATTGACCCACAAGTTTTACGCTCCTTGGACGAGAGAGCTTTTAATGATGGTATGGGCGAAGTTATAAAATATGCTTTCATTAGGGATTATGAACTATATTCACAACTTTTAAATTTTCAGGATAAGGATGTTTTGAGGAGCAATCTGGAGGATATTATCTATACATGTTGTAATATTAAGAGAATGGTTGTTGAGAATGATGAAAAAGATTTAGGCGAGCGAATGATTTTGAATTTTGGACATACATTAGGGCATGCTATTGAAACTGTTGGGGGCTATGGTGAGCTTACTCATGGCGAAGCAGTGTCTATTGGAATGTATCAAGTTTCTAAAATCAGTGAGAAGCTTGGATTAACTAAAGAAGGTACTAGTTCTCAGATTGTAGAGTTGCTTAAAAAATACGATTTGCCTTATAATATGCCCGAAGTTGATTATGATGAAGTGTTAAAAGTTATGGGTATAGATAAGAAAAACCTTAACTCGAATCTAAATGTAATTTTATTGAGTGAGGTAGGAGACTGTTTTATCCACAAAACTAATATTGGATTTTTTGAGCAACTTATTAGTGATTGAGGTAAATTAGAAAAATACGCCTCTAGTTAAATAAATTTTTTAAGGAGACATATATGAGTAAAGTGAAAATTCTTCCTAGTAAGTTACAAGGAAATATAAAAATTCCGCCATCCAAAAGTATGGCCCACCGTGCAATTATTTGTGCATCATTATCATCTGGACAAAGTACTATAACTGGTATAGATTACTCTGCTGATATTATAGCAACTATTGAAGGAATGAGGGCTATGGGTGCTGAGATTATTCAAGATGGTAGTACTTTAAGTATCTGTGGTGCAAACTTATTAAATCCAAATGAAAACAAAATATCTAGTGAACACTTAAATCCAGATATATTTTGTAATGAATCTGGCTCTACACTTAGATTTTTAGTTCCTATTAGTTTGATTTCACAACGTAAAGTTAGATTTACAGGGAAAGGAAATTTAGGTAAACGGCCTTTAACTTCTTATTATAATATATTTGATAAGCAGGGAATTAATTATTCGTATGAAGTTGGTGAATTAAATTTACAAGTTGATGGCAAGTTATCTGCTGGTACTTTTGAACTTGAAGGAGATGTGAGTTCGCAGTTTATCACAGGCTTACTATTTGCATTACCACTACTGGAAGCTAATTCTGAGATTATTATTACTACACCGTTGGAATCAAAAGGCTATGTTGATTTAACTTTGCAAATGATGGAACTTTTTGGAGTACGTGTACAAAATAATAATTACCAATCTTTTATTATAGAAGGTAATCAGACTTATAAAGCAACTTCGTATGAGGTTGAAGGCGATTTTTCTCAGGCAGCATTTTTCTTAGTAGCAGGAGCTATAGGTAATGATGTAACTTGTACTGGTATGAATATTCAGTCTTTGCAAGGGGATAAAGTAGCGTTGGATTTTTTGCGTGAAATGGGTGTTGATATTCAAATAGATGGTGGTTGCATCTGTGCCAAAAATTCTGGTGAACTTTCGGCTATTACTATGAGCGGTGCTGAATGTCCTGATATTATCCCTGTTATGACTGTGGCTGCGGCACTGAGCACTGGTACTACTGACATCATTAATGCTGGTCGTCTTAGAATTAAGGAGTGCGATAGACTAACGGCTATTTCCACTGAGTTAAATAAGCTTGGTGCTATCATTAAGGAAGGAACTGATAGTATGCAGGTTCAGGGAATTGATGAATTTGAGGGAGGTTGCACTGTTTCTAGTCATAAGGACCATCGAATTGCAATGAGTTTGGCCATGGCTGCTACTAGATGTAATCAACCAATTATTTTAGAAGACCCTGAGTGTGTTGAGAAATCTTACCCTAGTTTTTGGGAGGATTATAAACTTATTGGTGGTAAAGTTGAAGCAATAAATTAATATTTTACAGTAGTATTAACTTATCTGTTATGAAAGGGTGGTGAATATGAGTTTTGGAAAGAACATAAATATTTCTATATTTGGAGAGTCTCATGGTAAAGGCATTGGAACTGTAATTAGCGGGCTACCATCGGGAATAAAACTGGATATGGATGAAATTGCTTGTGAAATGAGACGACGTGCTCCTGGGCAGAACAATCTTTCTACTACAAGGAAAGAAAGTGATATTCCACAAATTCAAAGTGGAGTATTTGAAGGATATACTACAGGAACTCCTTTAGCTGCAGTTATTGCAAATACTGATACACACTCTAAAGACTACTCTATTTTGAAGTCCCATATGAGACCAGGACATGCTGATTTTGCTGGCAATGTTAGATACAATGGATTTAATGATTATAGAGGTGGAGGTCATTTTTCTGGTAGATTGACAGCACCTTTAGTATTTGCGGGTGCTATAGCTAAGCAAGTATTGAAAACTTATGGAGTGACTATCGGTGCTCATATCAGTCAGGTAGAATGTGTAACAGATGCTAGATTTGATGCTGTTAATGTCGATGAAAAACAGTTGCAATCATTACTCAGTAAAGAACTGCCTGTTCTGGATGATACTCAGATTGAATTTATGAAAGAAGCTATTTTAACAGCCAAAAATGAGTGCGATTCGGTCGGTGGCAAAATCGAATGTGCGATAGTGGGACTTAAGGCTGGCATTGGCAATCCTTTCTTTGATTCACTGGAAAGTATAATTGCACATTTAGCATTTTCCGTCCCAGCTGTTAAAGGAATTTCATTTGGAGTTGGCGAACAGTTTGCTCAACTTAGGGGCAAAGTTGCAAATGATAGTTTTCACTTAGTGCAGAACAATATAAAAACTATTACTAATAATAATGGAGGTATTACAGGGGGGATTTCTACTGGTATGCCTATAATATTTGAAACAGTGATTAAGCCTACACCTTCCATTAGTCAGGAACAAAAAACTGTGGATATTCAGACTAATACAGAAACAACTTTAAAAATTGAAGGCCGACATGACCCTTGTATTGTACAAAGGGCCGTTGTTGTAATTGAAGCTATTGCAGCTATTGGGGTGCTAGAACTGTACAGATAGACAGAGGGTCATAAATAAGAACGAAGGCTACAATGACCTTTCGCATGACAATATTTATAATAGGGCTTAGGAGGATATAATGATAATAGGATTTCAAGGAGTACCTGGGTCGTATAGCGAACAGGCATTAATTGCGTATTTTGGCAATAAGCAGGAAACTGAGCATTTTCAAGAATTTGAAGACGTGTTTGTGGCACTTGAAAATGATAAGATAAAATATGGGGTATTGCCACTTGAAAATTCAACAACTGGTTCCATAACTAAAAATTTTGATTTGCTCAAAAAATATAGCTATTATATAGTAGGAGAAACAAGTATTAAGATAGAACATCATTTATTGGGACTAAAAGGTGCCACTACGGATAATATGACTCAAATATATTCACATCCCCAGGGATTTGAGCAATGTAGCGAGTATTTAAAAAAATTTCCAAATACTCAACAAGTTGCGTATCATAATACTGCAATCAGTGCAAAATATGTTAAGGAAAGTAATAATTTGACATATGCAGCAATTGGAAGTAAAAGAGCAGGACAATTATATGGTTTGGAAATTTTAGCATCCAATATTAGTGATGCCTCGGAAAACGTGACTAGATTTATAGTGGTATCTAAGACTTTGGAAACTAGTGCTGATTGTAATAAGATGACATTGGTTTATAACCTACCTCATGTGTCTGGTAGTTTAAATTCTATATTAAATCTATTTGCAACAGAATCGATTAACTTATTAAAAATAGAATCTCGTCCAGTAGGCAATGGTTCATTTTCCTATTATTTTTATGTTGATATAGAAGGTAATCTGGAGGACAAAAATGTTCAAAGAGCATTAACTAGCGTAGAAAATGCTACTGAGAATTTTAAATTATTAGGTTGTTATAAAGCAAATATTTAGCTTTCAAACTGTGATGAAAATTATTACCCCGATAATGTCAAAAACATAGGGGGCTTCAATGCTAGAAGAATATCGTAAAGTAATTAATGAAATAGACGACCAACTAATGGAATTGTTTGAAAAGCGTATGAAAGTTGTAGTAGATGTAGCACAGTATAAGCAGGATAATAATTTGCCTATCTTTCATGAGCAGAGAGAGAAAGAGGTAATTGAGAAAAATTTAAGGCTTATTCAAACTGAACAGCTTAAGCCATATGCACATACTTTATTAACTACGCTAATGGATGTGAGTAAAGAGTTTCAGAAGCAACAAATTAACTATCCAGTCAAGGAAGCTACTCCTAGACCTGTGAAGGCCAAGTATGGGTTAATTGGCAAAACTTTACACTATAGTTTATCTCCACAAATTCATCATTCCTCGTTTAAAATGAACCATATTAGAGCGGAGTACACTCTTTATGAAGTAGAAGAAAGCAAGGCTGGCCAAATTGTGCAAGCATTAAAAACGTTGGGCATTAACGGAGCTAATGTTACGATGCCTTACAAACAGATTGTTATGGAGCAGCTTAATGAAATTTCGGATGAGGCAAGAAAAATCGGTGCGGTAAATACTATTACAATTAAAGATGGAAAAGCGTATGGCTATAATACAGATTATGCGGGTATTTTATCAATGTTAAGACATGGAGACATTGATATTGCAGGGCATGATTTCTATGTATTAGGGGCAGGTGGCTCGGCTAGAAGCGTAGTTTGGTGTTTGAAAGATAACGGAGCGGATAAGATTACTTTAGTATCCAGAAATGTTGATAGTGCGAAAAAGATGATGCATGATTTGCCTGTAGATATTATTGATTATGAAGCTTTTAATAATGTAGGTAGTGGATATGGTATTGTGAACACTACTCCTTGTGGAATGTCTCCTAATATTGATGATATGGCTATTAGTGAGGAGAAACTTCGTTGTTTCAAGGCTGCTATTGACCTTGTTTACAATCCAGAGGAGACTAAGTTTCTAAGAATTGCTAAGTTGCATGGTCTAAAGACTACGACTGGACTTCATATGTTGGTAGCACAAGCAATTAGAGCACAGGAAATTTGGTATGATATTGAGATTGCATCAAAAATTGAGGACCGTATTTATGCGAATATTAGTAAGTATTTGATTGAATCTAATCAAAGTATTTATTTAATTGGATTTATGGGTGTGGGTAAAACTACTGTTGGTAAGCATTTAGCTTCTATATTAGGTGTGCCATTTGTAGATTGTGATACTTATATTGAGAGTAAATATAATATGAGTATTTCAGAAATTTTTGAGCGTCATGGCGAAGGGTATTTTAGAACAGTTGAATATGAAGTTTTGGTTGAACTAGGCCGTAATTCACCTAGCATTATTGCTACTGGTGGAGGGATTGTTACTTGCCCACAAAGCTATGATTTTCTTAAGCAGCATAAGTGTGTGTATTTAAAAGATTGTGTGGATACGTTGTATGATAGAGTTAAGGATGATACTAACCGACCTTTAGCGGATGCTAAGGAAAGTTTTGAGCAACGATATAATATGCGTATTCCATTATATGAAGCTTTGGCAACTCAGACTATTGACCGTTCTTGTGCAAATGTGTATGAAACGGCTTATAAGATACTAGTTGAAATAGGACTAATTTAAGTTTTGTTGAATATAGCCGTCGTATCTTGGCAATAATTTAAGGGATATTAAACTATTTATGGAGTTGATATGATGCGCTGTTGTATAATAAATGGTGTTAATTTAAATATGTTAGGTGTTAGAGAGCCACATATTTATGGTTATGAAAAGCTTGAGGATTTGGAAAAAATGCTTACAGAATATGCTGTGCCTAAGCAAATGGAGCTTCGCTTTTTTCAATCAAATTTTGAGGGTGAAATAGTGAATTGCTTGCATGAATGTTATAAGGAAAAAGTTGATGGGATAGTCATTAATCCAGCGGCCTTTACTCATTATAGTTATGCTATTGCTGATGCAATTAAGGCTATAGATATTCCAACTATTGAGGTACACATCTCAAATATTTATAAGAGAGAAGCATTTAGACAACATTCAGTGACGGCAAGTAGCTGTGTTGGCTCAATAAGTGGATTTGGGCTACATGGTTATGTACTTGCTCTTGAACATTTTCTGTATAGTAATAGCAAAATGGCTCATAATAATTAGGAAGTAAGAATTTAGAAATATGGTGAGATGGTTGCCAAAATTAAATGGAGGTATAGAACGTGATTTCAGCAGGTGATTTTAAAAACGGTGTTACAGTAGAATTAGATGGCAACTTATGCCAAATTATTGAGTTCCAACATGTTAAACCAGGTAAAGGGGCAGCTTTTGTCCGTTGTAAAGTAAGAAATGTTAAGACTGGCGGTGTGATTGAGAGAACTTTCCGTCCTAATGAGAAGCTTCCTAAAGCTCATATTGATAGAAAGGATATGCAGTATTTATATTCAGATGGTGAGTTGTGCCACTTTATGGACAATGAAACTTATGAGCAAATTGCGGTTAATCAAGCTGAGGCTGAAGCTAGTCTAAAATTTGTTAAGGAAAACGAGATGGTTAAAGTCCTATCACATGATGGCAAAGTGTTTGGTATTGAAGCTCCAATAAACGTGGATTTACAAATTACTGAAACAGAACCTGGTATTAAGGGTGATACTGCACAAGGTGCTACTAAGCCAGCTATTGTGGAAACTGGGGCTAGAGTAATGGTTCCCTTGTTCATTGAGCAGGGTGAAGTTATTCGTATTGACACTCGTACGGGTGAATATATGGGACGAGCTTAATATTTAAGGAGATTGATTTTTTATCAGTCTCTTTTTTTGCAAAAAATTTAGGATTGAGGAGAAAGTGTATGTTAAAAGAGCAAGCTTTGAAATTGCATGAAGATAATCAAGGAAAGATTGAGGTCGTAAGTAAAGTTAGAGTTGAGTCTCGAGAGGATTTGAGTCTGGCATATAGTCCAGGGGTTGCTGAACCATGTCTAAAAATTGCTCAAAATCCAGAGGAGGCTTATAGGTACACTGCCAAGGGAAATATGGTTGCAGTTGTAAGTGACGGTTCAGCAGTATTGGGTCTTGGTAATATTGGAGCTGTGGCTGGGCTTCCTGTTATGGAGGGGAAGAGCATTTTGTTCAAAAGGTTTGGGGGCATTGATGCATTTCCTCTTTGTCTTGATACTCAGGATGTAGAGGAAATTATTCAAATTTGTAAAGCAGTTGCACCTAATTTTGGAGGAATAAATTTGGAGGATATTGCCTCACCTAGATGTTTTGAGATTGAGCAACGTTTGGAGAAAGAATTAGATATTCCTGTTTTCCATGACGACCAACATGGGACTGCTATTGTAGTTACGGCAGCACTGATGAATGCGGTAAAGCTGACTAATAAAAAGTATGAGGATTTACGAGTTGTAGTAAATGGGCCTGGAGCAGCTGGGGTAGCTATTGTGAATATGTTATTGCACACTGGTATAACAAATATAATTGTGTGTGACATTACTGGCATTTTATATAAAGGAAGCAATTTATTAGAACCTCATAAAATTGCGTTGTGTGAAGTGACTAACCCTGAAGGTTTGCAGGGTGAGTTAAAAGATGCGATTGTAGGGGCTGATGTATTTATTGGAGTGTCGGCTCCAAATGTTTTGACCGCTGAAATGGTAAGCACTATGAACGAGGACGCTATAGTATTTGCATTGGCTAATCCTGTCCCAGAAATTAATTATGATGTGGCTAAGTCAGCTGGGGTCAAAATTATGGCGACTGGCAGAAGTGATTTCCCTAATCAGGTCAATAATGTTCTAGCTTTTCCAGGGATATTCAAAGGCGCATTGCAGGTACGTGCTCGTGACATTAATTATGAGATGAAAGCAGCAGCGGCTAAGGCCATTGCGGGGTTGCTTAGTCCAGAGGAGTTAACTGCTGAGTATATTATTCCATCAGTTCTGGATAGTCGTGTTGCTGAAACTGTTGCTAAGGCAGTTGCTCAAACAGCTATTGCTACTGGTGTTTCAAGGATTTAATAAGAGAGGACAGGATAAGATGGAGTATAGAATTGAGAAAGATACAATGGGTGAAATTAGGGTTCCAAAAGAAAGATTATGGGCAGCACAAACTCAACGTAGCTTAGAAAACTTTAAGATAGGGTCTGAGAAGATGCCTATGGAAGTAATTAATGCATTTGCTATAATAAAAAAAGCATGTGCACTAACTAATTGTGAATTTAACAAGTTGGAAAAAGAAGTTGCGACACAAATTTCACAGGCATGTGATAAAATCATAGAAGGTGCATTAGACGCTGAATTTCCGCTTGCAGTATGGCAAACTGGTTCTGGTACCCAATCAAATATGAATGTCAACGAGGTTGTAGCAAATTATGTTAACAACACAACTACAGGGCGTAAAGTTCATCCTAACGACGATATTAACAAATCACAAAGTTCTAATGATACGTTCCCAACAGCAATGCACATTAGTGCTGTCAAAGCATTGAATGAAAAGTTATATCCTGCACTAGACGAATTTACGACTACATTGCAAGCTTTGGCAAAAGCCAATCAGGACATTATCAAAATAGGAAGAACTCATTTACAGGATGCAACGCCACTAACTTTGGGTCAAGAAATTAGTGCATGGGCAGCGATGGTGACTCAAGCAAAGTCAATGATTAAAGATAGCGAACAGTATCTTTATGAGTTAGCATTAGGAGGAACTGCTGTTGGTACTGGACTGAATGCACCAGCTGGATTTGATGCTAAAGTTGCTGAGCAAATAGCTAAGGTTACAGGCTATCCATTTGTGACTGCTCCCAACAAGTTTCATGCGTTGACAAGCAAAGATGCTATAGTTTATGTACATGGTGCATTAAAAGCATTAGCAGCTAATCTTATGAAAATCGCTAATGATGTACGATGGTTGGCAAGCGGCCCCAGATGTGGAATTGGTGAAATCACTATTCCGGCCAATGAACCAGGCTCTTCTATTATGCCTGGAAAAGTTAATCCTACACAAGTAGAGGCATTGACTATGGTTGTTTGTAAAGTTATGGGTAATGATGCGAGTATTGGATTTGCGGCATCGCAAGGAAATTTTCAATTAAATGTGTTTATGCCAGTTATTATTTCTGACTTTTTACAATCAGTGAACTTGTTGGCTGATGCAATAGTTAGCTTTAATTCTAATTGTGCGAAAGGAATAGTGGCTAATACTACTAATATCAATTCTAATCTTAATAATTCGCTAATGTTAGTCACGGCATTAAATCAGCATATTGGCTATGAAAATGCAGCTAAAATTGCTAAATTTGCTTATGAAAATGACTTAACTCTAAGGGCAGCAGCACTACAGTTGGAACTAGTCACTGAAACTGATTTTGATACATTCGTGGATGCCTCTAAAATGATTTAAAAGATATATTAATCGCCATAGCATCACACTATGGCGAGATTACTAAAAATTTACTTATAATTAAAAAATATCTATAGAAAGATTTACAACACTAGTAAAATTAGTGTATAATTTAAGAGAAAGAGGAAAGGGAGATGAGAAATGAAAAGGCAAAAATTAGGTTCACAAATCAGAAAAATATTTAGCATAGTGGTAACATTTTTAATATTAAGCAATTCATTAATACAATTATGGAGCACAATACAAACAGAAATAAGTATTTTTGGCACAGCAATACGAAGCAATGCAGAAATAGCAGTAGGAT
>MDSQ01000196.1_pt1 | contig 12625 bp, 8 predicted proteins | sample 1008251 | NCBI WGS metagenome assembly MDSQ01 (sample SAMN05526597, study PRJNA338239) | gut metagenome | isolation source: Hindgut content | host: Naso unicornis | place: Saudi Arabia: Red Sea | collected 2016-05
TTACTACATCCACACCTCTGATGATGAGATGAAAATGGATAGCTTTGAGTTTGAGGTGACAGATGGTTACAATCCTGTCTTCCGAACATTCAGAGTGTCCATCACTGATGTAGATAATAAGAAACCTGTCTTGACTGTAAACAAACTAGTCGTGGAGGAGGGAGAGACAAAGCTCATCACACCATTTGAGCTGACAGCTGAGGATCGGGACACCCCAGACAACGTATTGCGATTTATAGTCACCCAGGTGCCAGTGCACGGGCAACTGCTTTTCAACAATACTAAACCAATTACAACCTTTACCAAGCAGGATCTAAACGAGAACCTTATCAGCTACAAGCATGATGGCACTGAGACTAACGAAGACAGCTTCTCCTTCACTGTCACAGATGGCACCCATAGTGATTTTTATGTCTTTCCTGACACTGTGTATGAGACACGCAAACCCCAGATGATGACCATCCACATCAACACTGTGGACAATGGTGTGCCCCAGATTCTTGTTAACAAAGCTGCTGCCTCACTGAAAGTCCTCCAAACAGGCCACATGGGCTTTCTGATCACCAACAAGGCCCTTCGATCAGAGGATCGCGACAGTGCCCAGAGAGTCCTGAAATACAGGGTTTCTGAGGCTCCTCTGCATGGCTTTATCATCAACACTGCCCTGGGCAATGACAGCGTTAAGACCTTCACACAAGGTAGGCCAAAACACATTATTCATTCCTTTAACAGAGTTTTGTAATGCTAAGTTCCACTAGTACTTTTTTTAATTTTACTGGATTAAATGATCAGTCATCACTTTAACAAAACATTTATCATTATACACTAACTGTATTGGTTTCATTGCTTGGATCTTTACTGTTGGGTTTATATATCTGTAATAGCTATTTTTAACTAAAATGCTTCAAAACATGTCTCCTGTGGCCCATATCACTCTAATTACAGCCTAAGGGCTGTAACTTAAACCTTATAAAAATGGTTTAAGTCGTCACAGTTATCCTCTGTAATGTTTTCAGCTAACTCTCTATCCCTCCATATTTGTCATACCAACAGCTGATATCGATGACATGAAGATCTGTTACGTGCTGTTGGATGGGAGCAATGCCACAAGTGATATCTTCTACTTTACAGTTGAAGACAACGGTAGGATTCATGTAATATTTCATGCTTGTGTGCACTGACACCAATATGGAGCTCATTACTTAGGAATCATTTGCCCGAAGGCTTTCCTCAGACTTTACCTGTCTTTTAAGGACTTTTTAAAATTGAAACTTCCTGCCCTCTGTCAATCTCCCAAGTGTTTGCATCACAAAGACTTAAGGCAGTTGACCATGACTGACACAGAGTCCAGAGCCACCATCTCTTTATGCCCCACTGAAAAGAGTACCTGGTTTAAAGGACAGAGGTCAAAGAGGAATTAAGCCAAACTAAACTTTCTTGTAAAAGAACAACAGGATCCTTTCCCTTGGGATACTTTTCTGAGTTTTCAAATGTCCCCTTTCATCCTGTGCTTAAAGTGACACTGGGAAAAGTATAAAGGTTTGTTTAATGAGCTCTGCAGTCTAAACTTTTGGGAATCAATTGAAGAGACTCTGTTTTCTAGTCTCTCTGCTTTACAAGCCATAAACACCACAGTGGGTCCTTTCCATTTGAAGTTAGATTGATTCCTTCCATTTATCAGCTTACTCTGGCATGACGCTTTGGTTTTCAGTAGCTTTTTTTTTCTCTATTTCCTGAATATTATATTTCATTATAGCCACATGAGCCTTTTTTGCAGAATATAATTAATATCTACTTGTATAACATGACAGTCTGGTGGTTTATTTGTTTACATGTTCATATCCTGTTTATCCATATGAATTCTCTGATATGGACCATACATGCATGGTGCAGACACGATATACTTTATAATCCTGTCGATTCTATTTTCATGGAACATACTTGAACTGCATATAAATCTAAGAGAAAATGCAAAGCATTAAAATTCAACAGGTGACATATGCTATTCTAAAATCAGCTATAAAATACAAAGCACGATTTAGAAATGCAATCAATGTGGCAGAGAAAGTTTAGTTTATAATTTTGCTCAATTTAGGGTAATCTTGGTGTAACACCACCCCATTAGGGCCATTGAGAAGGAAGGAGTGGGAGGATGTGTGATTCCGTCAAATTGCTGTATTTTTGGTAGCAAAGTGAAGTCTCTCATTAGCTTTGACTGGATCCCAGTAATTAACTTCTCCCCAAGACTGTAAAAAGTAGGCCTTAATTTATTATAATGAGCATCAGTAGCTCTGACATTAGCTCTGATTAAACCAAATAACACAGAAGTTATCACTCTTTAGCCTGTACCTTCCTCTATTGCTATTATTTCTTCTTCTTATATTTTTTCAACCATTAATATGGCCCAAGCAAAGGTTGGCATTTCTGTCTTTAAACACAGGAAGGGAATGCAATGGCTTCAGTTAGCTCAACAGTCTCTTTTCTGTTGGCTTACATTTCCTTCCAGCCAAGTCAGCTGAACCAGGTGCGGTGGTGCAGACTGGGACATAAAACAAAACTGTGTTTCTGCATGACCACGGTTCACATGTAAAGGCCACGGACAGTGCTGCCCTCAGCTCACACCACAACATACATGTAATTAATTCTACACATATACATTATTTCACATTCTAAGTAGACTAGTTATTGTTTGCTCACCTACACACTCACCGTGCACACACACACACACACACACAAACATACACAAACACATACACAGGCACATCCGGAAAAAGATCAAATAACAGATAAAAGCCATTTAAGCACACCGTTAAATCACTAATGTGAAGTGTTGAAGAGGTGACTCCTGGGGGGAGGTAGCATTATCTGGGACATGTAGGGACATGCAGGTGGAGAGCACATGCTGATGGTCAGCCTAATAAATCTAAGAAGGTGAGCTGTTTGTGTGGAAAGCAAAGCTCTGAATCTTCAGAGATTTGAAGCCAAAGTTATTCCCTCAATTAGGAATGAATTATAATAAAATGATAGTGGTTTATAGGTGGTGATTACTTTTTTGTTTGGCTAAGCTAAAGACAGAATACTAAACTAATACTGATACAAACAGAGACTATCCTTCCCTAATGATCTATTTTGCTGTAGGCTTCAGTCGTGGACAGTAAAGTTTTATTTTAACCCATAATTGAGCTTAAGCATTCTGTTTCATTGACAAAGCATTTTCAAAGCTATTTAGCTAAGTAGGTTCTTATGTTTAACACAGCTTGAGTGTAACCTCGTTTTCAGAAATATCCCTCAGATACACTGATATGGACAGCTGCTTAAGGGTCTTAGCAGCCTGTTAAAGGTACCTGCCACTACATGCACTGCACTGATGCTTCCTCACAAGTCAAGAATACAAACATACAAATACACATCAGTTAAAATCATTATCCTCAAAGAGTATAGTATAGCAGATTGGCATACTATATTAGGTGGAAGTGTTGCATGATACATGTATGTCTCTACAACTATGTATGTGTGCAGATACAAAAGATCTAAACAAGAGGCTTTCAAGGTATGTGTCTGAAGTAGCACTAGCATGTGTGTGGCCAGCCACAGCTGAAGTGTGTCTTAGTTAAAGGTCAGGAGTGGACATTCAGTTTCACACCAAGGGTCTCACTATAGACATGCTCGTCAGCAGTTAAATTCCAGACTCAGAGGAGAAAGTTAGTATAGCTTTATCAAGTTAGGACACATCAAGGGAGTTTTTTGGCTCATGACCTCTTTGTAGAAATGACACAAAGGTGCATTAATCATTTAAATGACAGAAGCTAAAAATCAGTCAATCAGCCTGAGGAAGCTGCAGCATTCACTTACAGATTTGATGGGTCATGCGACCCATTTTTGTGCAACGGAACATTACGGTCGAAAGCTAAACGTGGCCTTAGCAGAGAAGTCTTTCCAAAATGTTGATGTTAGGCACTAGTGATGCCACCTCCAAAGTAAAGTTTATCATTTTAACGGCATTTAATAATTTCTAAAGAGGCTTATACATGTGGCCCTTAATTATCCCCAAAGGCTCTTGTCTTTTGACTGAAACAGCTTTAGTGTGACACTGAAACATCGATTACTGGGCTGAGGGGAGATCTTTTGTTTGTTTGTTTTTTTCTCTTTTAATCTAATATCTTAACTGTGGTAATTTTCTTTATTATGACGAACTCATGTGGCAGTGACCTAAGATACAAACTGTAGTTCAACTCAGGTCATTCCACTGTCTGCTTGGAATTACCAGTGGAGAAGCATTAACCGGCATGCAGTTGACCAGGTCAGAAACTCCCTGCAGCCATTCAAAGCGTGAGACACTGAGGCAATAAATACTTGTTTTTACAAGTGGATACACAGCTCATGTATATCCTCGTCCATCAGACATGGTGTGCATTGAGCCACAGGCTGAGAGAGGAAACCCTTATTTACTGTTAGACGTGTTGAGACATCTGTAGGTATTTGTTCATTTCATGTCTTACGACTAGGGTAATATATTATCATCAGATCTTTTGACTTTCCCCGCCCAGCCAGTCTTAGGTGCAAGACAGCCTCAGATTTCACAGCAGTTCTAATTAAGCCACTGATTAACAGATGAGAAGAAAGAGAGAGCAGAGTGTTTGCATTCGGATAAGTTGACTCTCACACTGTGATTGTTGCAGTAGCGACAATATAGACTTCCAGCACTGGAGAGGGATCATAGACCCCAGCGGGTTGAGTGTTATGTGATCATTCAGAGCTGGGGGAGGAATGCACTTCCTTGGAGACTCCAGACTCCAGGGCCACAGACAGAGCAAGGCCTGGAAGTGAAGTGGTATCCCAAGCAGACAGGTGTGTACGTGAGAGGGAAGGCTCAAGGGGGATCCCCTTTCAGAGCCCCCCATCACCCCACTCCTAGCTCTCCGGAAACCCAACCCAAACTTAGATAGCCCGATAACCTGCAGACTTCCACTTAAAGGTGTCTCCTCAAGAGGGTACTTCCCCAGAGGGTGCAATGATACCAAGAGAGGAAATGAACAAAACAGCTAGAAAATATGTATTAATGTAACTGTAGTTAGACTTCTGTGAATTTTCCTCAGGTGGATGTACTCAGCTGTACCACAAGACTGCATGTCTTGCCGATTGACACGGCCATATTACACCTCGACTTCCTAACTGTGTTTTGGGATCTTACATGTCAAAATTGTCAGCAGTCACCACGAGATTTACTAGCTAATGGTGCCACAGTCGAGGACCCCTGTGACTAGAAGCTGAGAACTCTTAGCCCCCCTCCACCACACCCAGTTCTGTTTTCACCATCAGTCCTTCACCTCCTCTAAGACTTCTTCATTGTATAACTATTCTTTTTCTTTGTTGTTCATCTTTTCACCTCTTCTCCATTTCTTCCTCTTTTCTCACCGTGCAGGGTTTCCCCCTATCCCTTTCAATGAGCCATGGTATCACCTTATTCTCTGTCTTTCTTCCTTTTTCTCCTTTTTCTTCAGCCTTGATTTATGGTGTTTGGAGGGTTGCAGGGAGGTGGAGTTATGATGTATGGCCACAGCGGTTATTCTTATCAGTTCTCATATGGCAAAGCTCTGCCCCCAGCCAAGCTGTCATTGAGTTACCCATACTTCTTCTTCTCCATCCTTTTCTTTTAAGCCATGCTAGCGGCATGATTCTATGGATGGCAATGTCATTCTGCTGGATTGACTGTCAGTCCATCATTTTGGTCTGGACTGAAATATCTCGAGCTAATGCACTGCATTTCCAATACATTTGGTGCAGGAACATTGCTTTTACTTTTGAGCATGAGGTTGATATTTGTGGTTTTGAGTAAAATGCTTTGACAACTTTTATTTTACTTTTTTCCTTCAGGACCAGATTTTTATTTCAATCTGGGTTAATGACCAAAAACTAACAAAACTAAAGACAGTTCCATTAACATCAGCTGTACCTTGTGTTTGGTGCTAATCAGCAGATGCAAGCATGCTAGAATGCTAAACTGAGATGCTAAACACAATAATAAGCATACTACTAGTCAACATTAGCAAGCTAGCATTGTCAAGGAGGCATTTTAGCATGGTGAAGTTTAGCTCAAAGCACTGCTGTGCCTAACCACAGCCTTGTCCTGTTTTGTTTCTACATAACTGTAACTCCAGAGCGACGTTTTGGTTATTTCAGCTTCTTATGCATCCTCGTACATCACTCTAAACACAGTAATTTGACAAAAGATAAAATTCTAGTACCACATTTGACATGATAGATTTATCCAAAGTGTTGGAAGAATCTCTCTGACTCTGCCAAGTGTTGCAAGCAAGGGTCAAAGAGGATGTGCCTCTTGTCAGATTATGATTTGTGACATCCTGCAAAGATCACTTCACTGACCTGCACTGCGGCAGCTATCTAGTCACTGTGATGTGTGAAATTACAGCACATGCTGCCGCTGTCCGGAAGGAATGATAAGAGATATTAACATATATAATCATGCAGCATTCCTGACATGAATACTTTAGAGTGCAGGGGGGAAGCTATTACTTTTACTCTTTGAGAAATCTTTCTATAACTAAAATGACTCAAAATAAAGAGAAGTTTTCTTTAATTTAAATCTTTTTTGTTTTGCATCAACTTTTGATGTCCCATTGAATTAAAAGACCATCATTTAAAAAGTGGTATTTAAATGTGGAGCATAGCTGACTGAAACCTCCACAGTATTTATATCAACAGGATGATTAATGAGGAAATGCAATAATGGTGATGCTTGTCACTTGATGAGGATATTCTTAGAAGGTTGCTCTGTCTTGCATCATGCCAGTGAACGTCAAAGCCTCATATTGCCCTTTTACTCCAGTCATATCTCCAGCCTGACCCACTATCCCACTGCATCTATGTATGGCGCAGGCAGCACTGCTGTGTAAATATGAACTGATTAGGAATGTGCTGTCAAAGGACACCAATGCAGGAAAAACCTCAGGCTTTTTGTCTTGTGCATGTTGTGACGTAGTTTTTATTAGGCAGGGTGTTAGATACTTGAAATTTAATGAAGAACATTCATTTGCTGAGTCATTATGCCTTTCCGTACCTACATCCAAAATGTTTAACAGCTTTGTATTTTCTCATGCTGATTGTTTTTAGTTAAATGCCACACCAAGGAATACCTACAAGTGACTTGCTGCACAAAAATAAGTCAAGCAGTTTTTAATGAAGAACATCCAATGGGGCTTACTCATGTCCTAAGACAGGAAAACATTATCTCACTTCTTTAACATTTATTGCCTGCTCTTGTCGGTGACTAGCATGAATCACGCTGAAGCTAATTTACTAAACAGCTGCCAACACGGATGTTTAGAAACATTAGTGGCCTCCAAAACTTTTCATTCCAGCAGAACTTATGATGACTGTCAGTTTGAAAAGCTAATGGAAACGTGAGCTGACACACAGCTACAGTAGGTATTGGATTCGACAGGCTGTCTAATATAATATGTGTGTCATAAATATTGGACCATTAATCATGTCAGAGCTGCTTGTTTGACTTCCATGTTTGAAGCAGTCTTTTTCATGTCTTTAATTTGACAATTTCTATTTTAAGCAAAGCTAAACCATTTTCTCTCTGAAACACTCTGTCTGTGTTTTCCTGGGAAGGCTGGCATCTTTATAATTTCTTGGTGTGTTGAGGCTCATGCCAGCTCCAGCCTCAGTGTCGGACTATAACAAAAGAAGTCAGAGAAAAGGGAGATTCCCCTCTCTTACACTTGTGTGAACAATGTGGAGGCAGGCAGGGAGGTATGCCATGGTGGTAGATATGGCCCACCCAGACTGTGGCCTGCTGTCCCTCTCAGTTGTCCATCCCCTCAGCGAACAAAGCCGACAAACGGAAGGAGGGGAGCATGGGGGGAGGAGGTTTGTGAAGTACAGCTGTCACTCTGCTCCACATAATCTGGGAGTCTGGCTGGAGGAACGGTTTCATGGGACACAGAGAGACAGACAGTCAAAGACAGAGAGAGTCAAACAGGGATCTTTGCTTTGATGCTTTTGAGCTCAGCCAGAAAACAGCTTCTTCTTCTTTTAATTCCTCCTTCTGACATTATGTCACTGTGGGAAAATTTAAGAGTGAATACAATATTTTGAAATTAACTGGAAAGGCTGAGAGTCATCTATGAAACTGACTTTTTTAACAACTAATGGTACTTATTTAGGACAAAAGTAACCTTCGGTACTGCTTGTACAGCGAGGAAATAGCACCTGTTGACCACACAGTGTAATAAACCAAGTGAGTGGACTTGTCAGTGAAAATGGCAGATGTTGGGTTTTCTACACAGCCCTGTCAGCTAAAATGTGGGTGGTGTTGCCTTTCATTTAATTCTGAAGGTTACTAAATTGATGTAAAAATTAGATTATTGACCTTGAAAATAGCAGTTTGACAAAAGCACAAGATGAGCAAACTATCTCATATTTTGTGGGATCAGCTGACAGTCAATGTATTTTTTATAATGTTTTTGACTCAACATTTTAAAAGAATTTGAAATCTAGTTTTGGAAGGACAAAAATACGTCATAAACAATAAGAAATAAGTGAGACAGACTGACATTTGTGGCTGTTTGTGGCTTAAGATAGAAGTAGATGAGTTGTACTGCTCTCATTACAAACATATGCAGTGAAAATGCAGAAAGTTTGAAGTTTCTGCATAATCACCCCAGTGTAACACCCATTCACCTAATTTGGAAATCTCTTCACCAAGATGAAGATGGAGGTCAGTGGTCCATTTTGACAATAATGATGATGCCAACGTTCCTGTGGACCACACAGCTTCTACAAAGAAGGGATCCCTATGTCCCTGAACTCCTTTGAATGTAAGAGGGGACTGTTCAAAAGTAAAAGTGTGTTTTTAAAATGATTTCTTCTACCTTAGGCCATAAATTTATCAATCACCTCCTGTAGGTGTCTGTTATTTAGCACAGTTTTGTCTAACAGTCTATGAAATGCCAGTGGAAAAGTGCTTTTGATTCATTCATAAAACCTCTATTGTTTTACTCTTTGTAGCAATGCAGAAACTTAAGCTGCCTGAGTGCTCGATGCCAAAACAGAGGCGGCTTTTTGTCTCTACCGTGTTCATTTGATAATCTGCGATGAAAGCCACTGACTAAGCTTTCCTTATATCAGCTCCAAATAGGGCCAGCTGCCAAGACACACGTTCTCCAGCACAGAAACAATCTGATAAATTAAGTTTGTCAGAGCTAGACATATTAGGCTTCAACAGGGAATTTTCTTCAACATGTTGTCCATTCATGACACATGAAATAGTGCCGCTTGAGCAAACGGGAGTCCAGAGTTTGGGGCAGGCAAAAACAGACATGATACATTCCTGTATTTTTAGCCATGACTGTTGGAAACCTGAGCATGGAGCATGGTTGAGGGTAGCAGTGCCCACTTTTCTGCTCCATGTCATCAGCCTTCAACCAGGTGTAGGCTTCATGTGTTCATGCATATGCGGAAGATAGCAGATAGAATAAGAAGAATTGCAATCATTTGAACTTGCAGCAGTCTTAAGTGTATTTTGTAAAGAGAAATAAAAAAGAGCCTCCATGTTTATTGTTCCATTTCCTGTCATAGCCCCAGAAAATCCACTTGTTGCTCTCAGTTCTATCTGAACATGCTTTACATCTGGATGAGCATCGTTTGCCCCAGTTTCAGCTTCAGTTTTGACACGTGGGTTTGATGAAGTGGCCCTCTCCCCATCCTGAATACCTACACTCAACCCCCCAGTGTTTTTATTCTCCCCACTCACATAGCATAAAGGCTGCAGCCTCTTTCTTTTCTAAGCGAGGCAAATCTGAAATCAATGCTGGTTCATTGTGTGCACAGACAGAGGCTCCTGCTATTGTTCTCTGTCTTTCAAGCTACTTTGACAGGTATAATGCTATGCTCACCTTTGAATTTTATACTTTCTGTGATGACTTTCTGAGTGTTTCCTTCGAACAAGAGAATTTCCCTCGCTGCTCTAAGCATCTTTAGCCAAGGTGGGTCACCAGGGACACTGTCAGTGTGACCAGCCGTGCAAAACTAAGGAGAGACAGCCCTGTCTAACTTTCCTGATCCAAGGAACCCACGGACCTTGACCCATTTCACATCAAAAGTCACAGGTCACCAGGCTCGTCTCCCACGCTGCTGTTGTTAAAAAAACATCCAGATTATGAAGCAGAACCTATAATCTTAAATATCTCTGAAGCAGCCAGAATCAAGTCAATGACCAAAACTGAGCTGACAGTCTGAGGGATTAAATGAGTCATGAGATAGTATGGATTAAGGACAGGATTGGGTCTAAAGTTGTGGATCAGTGGCAGGTGACTCTGAGGTTTAGATGGTCTGTGTAGAGTGTTTTGTTCAGATTTGTTTTAAAGGCACGGCCTCTTTCTCAGATCATAAAGAGAAACTAAATCAAGCTCATGTTGAAGTTACTGGCTAACTAACATGTTGTCTCATGCTTGCATTCAATCAGTACCATGGCATTTATTGCTCATTTCCCCTATGATATGTCTTTGACATACAAATACACCATGTGGACACGTTACCAGAAGAGTAGCTACGACCATGTGCCAAAGCTAATAGGGATCCTAATAAACAATAAACAAACCAAGGCTCAAAACCTGATGGTAACAGTAGGGGTCTTTAATACTGATGGTATGTGGGGAATATGTGAACATGAGTCTGTCAGATAAACACTATGGTAAAATGAGGTGATAGTAGTTTCAGACAGGAATAATCTGTCTTTGTAATCACCCTTTGATGTCACTAATGGAGTTAAAAGAAGCCTCACCGCTCCTTCTGCCCTAAAAACACTCGTCTCACACAAAGAACCTTCCCCTTGTTTAAGGGGAGAGCATCAGAGCTTGGACATGATGGAGTGAGGCACATTTACAGAGAAATCAGACTATGACCGAATATTTCCACAAGCACACCATGTATAGTAAAAAGAGCATGAGGTTAAGGAGAATCAGGGGAAATAAGAAGCAACTCTTCCTGCGACTCAGTGAAGTGAGGTTTAGGGAATCCCTGGTATTAAGTTATCATGTTTCCCTTCCAAAATTAAAATGCCCTTCTGATTCCTTTTATCCCTGAGCCCAGAGCAGATTGCAGTTTTTATGCCTCAGCAGCTCCAAACATGAACAGAATAGATTAATTCCTGACTGTACAGTGCATTGGAGGAGATTTTTTTAAATAAAGAACTGGTGCAGTAAGCTTTATTTTTTTCTTTCAGGTGGAAACAAACTAAAGCCTCAGCCGTTCCGGCTCAACTGGGCCTGGATCTCTCTGGAGAGGGAATACTATTTAGTGGATGAGGATGCCAAATTCCTGGAAGTGACTCTCAAACGCAGAGGCTACCTGGGAGAAACCTCCTTCATCAGTACGTGTTGCTGGTCCTTTGTTAAGCATCTGTCATGATATACGAACTCCTGAATAGACGTGATTTATATTAGATTTTAAACTTTATGGATCAAAGGTCCTAAATACAACTTCAAACCATCACCCTGAAGAATCTTAAACACTGATGACGTGGAGATACCACATGGTTTCAATGTCGTTATACAGTGTGTTTGTGTTTTTGTCAAAAATACAATAACCTGATGGATGATGACATCATACAATATGCCCTTATTAAACTGATAATTTAACAAAGAATTATTGCTCCTTAAACTGCTTGCATGGACTGTGACATGTTATTTATGTGCCATTTCAAAGGACAGCCCAGCAATAAAACATTGGTGCAACTCTCTCATTTAAAATGTATGCAGACTCATGTTCAGCTGCAGGATGTCTTCAGTTTATCCCCACATTGAACTGAAGGAGAGTTAGGATCAACACAACACTAATAAGAGTGATGTGGCCCAAAAGGTGCAAATCCTATGTGTTCTTGTTTGTCTTGTGCTCCATTTCCTCTCTTGTCTGAAGGAGGTTGATTGAGAGCACAGCTAACCTTTTCTGGTAAAGGTCACAGGGAAATGTCAACATGCTGGTCTTTGTGGCTGCGTCAGATATTTGCATGCAACGGATTTACAACAACACATGTTGTCGTGATCACTTCAGAAAAGCAAGAAAGGAAACCAAGAAAAAAGCCTGTGAAGAACTTTTTTCACACAGATTTTATCCAAAAATAAACCCCAAAAATATTTTAACAGTTGACCTCTGTGGTGCGGTGGTTTTTGACATCAGACAGAATTCAAAGATCATATTTCCTGCAAATTACTTTTATTGAACACCAAAGCCTGGCCATAAAACAGCATCTTCATTTAGTAATTGCGTCTCTGTTCACATCCTTTTCTCTCAGGTATTGGCACTGTGGATGGAACAGCTGAGAAGGACAAAGACTTCCGGGGCAAAGCCCAGAAGCAGGTCCAGTTCAACCCTGGCCAGACTACGGCAACCTGGAAGGTTAAGATCTTCACAGACCAGGTGTTTGAGACCTCGGAGACCTTTGAGATCCAGCTTTCAGACCCAGTCATGGCTGTGCTGGAGTTTCCAGACAAAGCCACGGTTGAGATTGTGGATCCTGGAGATGGTAGGAATCTAACAATCATGTTATTTGAACAAAACCGTCCCAATATAAACGCAGCCTTTAATTTAAAGTCCTTGA
>MDSQ01000197.1_pt1 | contig 12614 bp, 13 predicted proteins | sample 1008251 | NCBI WGS metagenome assembly MDSQ01 (sample SAMN05526597, study PRJNA338239) | gut metagenome | isolation source: Hindgut content | host: Naso unicornis | place: Saudi Arabia: Red Sea | collected 2016-05
CACCATGCGGTACACGTAGAGAAGTGTCTCTTACCTCACGTACTTTTTCACCAAAAATAGCACGTAACAAGCGTTCTTCTGCTGTTAGTTCAGTTTCACCTTTTGGAGTCACACGGCCTACCAATATATCACCTGAACGAACTTCTGCTCCTACACGGATAATACCTCGTTCATCTAAGTCTTTTAGAGCATCCTCACTTGTATTTGGAATGTCACGAGTTATTTCTTCTGCCCCTACTTTTGTGTCTCGTGCCTCTACCTCATATTCTTCTATATGAACTGAAGTATATATATCTTCTTTTACTAAACGTTCACTTAGCAAAATAGCATCCTCAAAGTTGTATCCTTCCCAAGTCATAAACCCAATTAATGGATTTTGACCTAAAGCCAATTCACCATTATCCGTAGACGGACCATCAGCGATTATTTCGCCTTTTTTAACTCTATCCCCTTTATTAATAAGTGGACGTTGGTTTATACAAGTACCTTGGTTACTTCTTGTAAATTTAGTTAAATTATATATACGTTTTTTACCCGTATCTTGCAAAATAACTATCTTATTAGCCGTTACACTTTCTGCTATGCCATCTTCTTCAGCTATTACCAAAACTCCTGAATCCCTTGCCGCTTTATGCTCCATCCCAGTTCCTACGATAGGGCTATTTGTTTTTATCAATGGTACTGCTTGACGTTGCATATTAGCACCCATTAACGCACGATTAGCATCATCATTTTCTAAGAATGGTATCATAGCAGTCGCCACAGATACAATTTGCCTTGAAGAGATGTCCATCAAATCTATCTCTTTATAATCAAATTCTAATATTTCTTCTCTTCTACGAGCTGTAACTTTGGTATTTATAAAGTGCATTTCATCATCTAACGGTTCCGTAGCTTGACAAACAGTATAATTTTCCTCTTCATCAGCAGTAATATACTTAAATTCATTTGTAACTATAGGTTCTCCGTTATCATCTCTTTTTACAAGCCTATATGGTGCTTCTATAAATCCATATTCATTAATCCTTGCAAATGTTGCAAGCGAGTTAATCAAGCCTATATTCGGGCCTTCTGGTGTTTCTATAGGACACATACGCCCGTAATGTGAGTAATGGACGTCACGCACTTCAAATCCTGCACGCTCTCTTGATAGTCCTCCTGGCCCCAGGGCAGAAAGTCTACGCTTATGTGTAAGTTCTGCAAGTGGATTATTTTGATCCATAAACTGAGATAATTGTGAACTTCCAAAAAACTCCTTAACCGATGCAGTTACAGGACGAATATTAATAAAGCTTTGTGGATTCACGGGTTCATCTGTTTGGATTGTCATTCTTTCTCGAACTACTCTTTCCATTCTGGATAAACCTAGCCTAAATTGATTTTGCAACAATTCACCTACAGCCCTTATTCTTCGGTTACCTAGGTGGTCTATATCATCTTTAGTACCTATGCCATATTCTAAATTAATAACATAATTCATTGATGCAAATATATCTTCTAAAGTAATATTTTTAGGAATTAATTCATTTAATCGTTGTTTAATTATTTGTTTTTGTTCGTCTAAGTCATCATAATTTTCTATAATTTCTGCAAGTATTGGATAATAAACATTTTCTCTTATACCTAGTTCTTGTTTATCAATATCTATAAAATGGGATATATCTACCATCTGATTTGTAAGCACTACAACTGGTCTATCAACTTCGTTAATTGATATTTTTACATTAGATGTTCCTGTATTTTGGATTTTATCTGCCAAGCCAGCGGATATTTTATCACCTTTTTGAGCTATTACTTCTCCTGTAAATAAATCAACTACATCTTCAGCTAATGTTAGCCCTCTAACTCTATTTCTAAGAGCTAATTTTTTATTAAATTTATATCTCCCTACTCTTGCCAAGTCATACCTTCTAGGGTCAAAAAACATATTAGCAAGCAAAGTCTGTGCACTTTCCACAGTTGGCGGTTCACCAGGTCTTACCCTTTTGTATACTTCAAGCAAGCCTTCTTCATATGTCTTAGTGGAGTCTTTTTCAATAGTAGCAAGAATTTTTGGTTCTTCCCCAAACATTTCTATTATCTCAATGTCGCTGCCTAGGCCCAGTGCACGCATTAGTACCGTAACTGGCACTTTTCTATTTCGGTCAACTCTTACTGAAAATATGTCGTTAGAATCTGTTTCATATTCAAGCCATGCACCTCTGTTTGGAATAACTGTAGTTGAAAATAATCTTTTACCTACTTTGTCACGTTCTTGGTCATAATAAATCCCTGGCGAACGCACAAGTTGACTTACTATAACACGTTCTGCACCATTAATAATGAAAGTACCATTTTGAGTCATAAGAGGCAAGTCACCCATAAAGACCTCATTATCCATACTTTCACCTGTTTCTTTATTATACAAACGTACTCGCACTTTTAATGCTGTTGCATAATTAACATCTTTTTCTTTAGCTTCTTCAATAGTATACTTAGATTTAGATTCAAGAGAGAAATTGACAAATTCTAACATTAAGTTCCCATTAAAGTCTGTAATCGGAGATATGTCATGAAAAACTTCTCTTAATCCCTCATCCAAAAACCATTGGTAAGAATCCTTTTGTACTTCAATCAAATTTGGTATTTCAAAAATCTCATCTGTTAATGCATAATTCATACGCACTTGTCTGCCCGTCATTATCGGACTTATTTTAGATTTTTGCATGTGTACTTCACCCCTAGCAAAATTTATAATTTAAAAATATGCAACTTAAAATATTCTTATTTACACAAATATAACAAATAGATATTTATATAAATAAAAACACAAATAAATATTTGTTTTCCTAAGAAATTACCTAATGAGTCTTTCTTCCCATTAAAATAGACGCATTTTAAAATGCTATCAGAAAACATATAAGAAGTCAAGTCCTTTTTTAGTTTTTTTACATAACTTTCCAAAGGCACTCTCTTAGAAATAGATAGAAAAAGACTATAAAACTCTTTGTGGTTTTATAGCCTCCGCATATAGCTTATTTAAGTGTTACTTTTGCTCCAACGTCTTCTAGCTTAGCTTTAATAGCTTCTGCTTCTTCTTTAGGAAGTCCTTCTTTAATAATCTTAGGAGCTCCTTCTGCAACGTCTTTTGCTTCTTTCAATCCAAGTCCTGTAAGTTCACGTACCACTTTAATTACTTTGATTTTTTCTGAGCCTGTCTCTGTTAATTCAACATCAAACTCTGTTTTTTCCTCAGCTGCTGCCGCTGGACCAGCTGCTACCATAACACCTGCTGCTGCTGATACTCCAAATTCCTCTTCACAAGCTGTTACTAAATCATTTAATTCTAAAATAGTTAATTCTTTGATTGCATCAATAATTTCATTGATAGATAATTTTGCCATTATAGTACCTCCATAAATTTTTCTCAATATTAATAATGTTTTTACTGCTCTTCTTTTTCAGCAATTTGCTTAACAACACGTGCAAAGCTTGAAATAGGCGATTTGAAGCTTCCTAGTAATCTTCCTAGCAATTCTTCTCTTGGAGCGATATTTCCTATTGCAGCAATTCCTTTTGCATCATAGTACGTTCCTTCTACTACACCTGCTTTATATTCTAATTTATCATTAGTTTTTGCCACTTCTGATAAAATACGTGGACCTGCTGTTGCATCTGTTTTGCTAATTGCTATTGCTGTTGGGCCTTCTAGATGTTTTGAAAGCTCTGCAAATTCTGTACCTTCTATAGCACGAGCAATCATGCTGTTTTTATATACTTTATATACAACGCCCGCTTCTCGTAAAGACTTACGAAGAGCAGTATCTTGCCCTACTGATAATCCTCTATAATCTACTAGAGCAATTGAACTTGCACCATCTATCTGGTCTTTAATTTCATTTACAATGGCTTGTTTTGCATTTGCATTTGCATTAATCATAAATTTACTACCCAAAATCTTCCCTTTTGAGTAAACTCCTTTCTTCATAAGATAAAAACATACGACAAAAATGTCACTTAGCTTTTCTGCGCAGGCTAAGTGACATATATATTTTATATATAACCTCGGTAGGTTGTGTACGTTATGCTTAAAGCACCTACTGTCTGCGGCAGATTATTCAATTTGTTTCGTCAAAATACTATCATATTCTAACGAACTTGTCAACTACTATATGACTATTATTAGCTAAGTCGACTAGGGTTTATTCTAATCCCAGGTCCCATTGTTGCAGATATGGCTACACTTCTTAAGTATTGCCCTTTTGCAGCAGATGGTTTAGCTTTTATAACAGCACCTATTAATGTGTGGAAGTTATCTTGCAACTTTTCTTTTCCAAAAGATGCTTTACCGATTGGAACGTGAATTATATTTGTTTTATCAAGACGATACTCTATTTTACCAGCTTTAATGTCATCAATAGCTTTTTTTACATCCATTGTAACAGTACCAGCTTTTGGGTTTGGCATAAGACCTTTTGGCCCTAATACACGACCTAATCTACCCACAACACCCATCATGTCTGGAGTCGCCACAACAACATCAAATTCAAACCAACCTTGGTTTTGAATCTTAGGTATTAATTCGTCCGCTCCTACATAATCTGCTCCTGCAGCTGTTGCCTCATCTGCTTTAACTCCCTTTGCAAATACTAATACCCTAACAGTTTTACCTGTACCATGTGGCAATACAACTGCTCCACGAACTTGTTGATCAGCATGTCTTGAATCTACTCCTAATTTTATATGCGCTTCTACTGTTTCGTCAAATTTTGCTACCGCAGTTTTTTCTACTAGAGTAAACGCTTCTTCTGTATCATATAGAGTATTGCTCTCAACTAATTTTGCAACCTCCTGATATTTCTTGCCTCTTTTCATTATTGTTACCTCCTTGTGGTATTCGCGGGGAACTCCCTCCCACTCGCGTGCACTTACTTATTATTTTACAACTATTCCCATAGAACGAGCTGTTCCCGAAATCATGCTCATAGCAGCCTCTATGCTACCTGCATTAAGGTCTGGCATTTTAATTTCTGCAATCTTTCTTATCTCATCTTCTGAAAGAGTCGCTACTTTAGTTTTGTTCGGCACTGCTGAGCCTGATTTTAGTTTAGCTGCCTTTAATAATAATACTGCTGCAGGCGGAGTTTTTGTAATAAAAGAAAATGTTCTATCTTGATAAACTGTAATAACTACCGGTATAATCATACCTGCATCTTTATTAGTTCTCTCATTAAACTCTTTAGTAAACTGAGCAATATTAACACCATGCTGACCTAATGCTGGCCCAACTGGTGGTGCTGGCGTTGCTTTACCAGCTGGAATTTGTAATTTAATCATTCCTGTTACTTTTTTAGCCATACTGACTTCATCCTCCTAAATTTGTGGTATTTGCGGGAAACTCCCTCCCACTCGCACGCTTACTTTGTAATACATTTTACATAATTTTTTTGATATCATCAAAAGACACTTCTAAAGGAAATTCACTACCAAATCCCATAATCGACACTATAACTCTCTCGTTAGTCTCGTTGATTTCTTTGATAATTCCTTCTGAGCCTACAAAACTACCTGATATAACTTGTACTAAATCTGCTAATAAAAATTTCGATTTAAACATTGAAACATCAATGCCCATCTTCTCAATTTCACCTAGCGAGAGTGGTACAGGTTTAGAATCCGGTCCTACAAACCCAGTTACTCCTCGTGTATTCCTAACTACGTACCATGCATCATCTGTCATTGTCATTTTGATTAACACATACCCAGGGAATACTTTTCTGCTAACCATCTTTGTGACACCGTTTTTTTCTTCAGCCTCATCATGCATTGGAATTTCGACTTGTTGGATTAACTCTTGCATATTGCGATTTTTGATAGCTTTTTCAATATTTACTTTTACTTTATTTTCATATCCTGAGTATGTGTGCACCACATACCATTTTGCTTCATCCATAAAGCAAATCCTCCTGTCAAATCCACTGGTGCAAATACACCATTGCATTACTAAATAAAAGATCCATCAAAAACAATATTATAGCAACAAAAATTGATGTTACAATAACTGTAGTTGTTTTTGAACTCAGCTCTTTTTTAGTAGGCCAAATTATTCTTTTACTTTCTGCGGTAAAATCTTTAAAAAACTTGCCCATAACTATCTTCCTCCCTGGCATACTTTGCACATAAGATTACTTTTTAGTTTCTTTGTGCGGGGTATGTGTTTTACAAAATTTACAATATTTTTTCGTTTCCATACGGTCAGGATGTGCTTTTTTATCCTTTGTCATGGAATAGTTTCTTCGCTTGCAATCTTCACAAGCTAAGGTAATTTGTACTCTCACGTTCAACACCTCCACATTAATTACACATTAAAAATTGCCATAAAAAAAAGACCTATTTAGGCACGACTTCACTATATCATACCAAAATAAGTCCGTCAAGTATATATTTCTAAATTTTTTCAAAAGCTTTATATCTTTGCGTTGCATAAGTAGACTTTTTTTTAATTTCCAATACTCCTAGTTTTTGCTGTAAATCTTTTTCCATGGTCTCTACATTACTTTTTTCGCTAGCAATTATACTCTCACGTAGGCGTAACACTTCATTTACTAAGCCTTTAATTTTTATTAGTTGACTTTTGTTTTCTGGTTGTATCAAAAAAGGCTTAACTGTTATATATAATTCTTCAAATTCAGCTTCTATTTGTTGTATATTTTCTGTAAGTTCTTCTTTGTTTTTTGCCATATCTTCCATCATATTAAAACTGTTATTTATATTAAAACTATTACATAGTATTTGACTTTCATTTAATGTAATAGTTTCTACTTGAGTTAATAGTCGTATAACGTCGTGTAAATAATTTTCTAGTCTAGTGGTTTCGTTTATCAAAAAATATTCCCTCCTCATAAGTGTTACCATACGCATTTTGATATGCATTATTGAGGTGTTGCTTATTTCGCATTTTTTTTAGTTCTTTTTTAGTTTGGTCTCGTAGTTTAGCGTATGCTTCTACATTTTTATTGTGCAGTTGTATAATTTCCTCTCTAATAGAGTTGTATTCTACATTGTTCTTATCTATTTTATGCTTATTCTCTATCAATTTTATAATCAAAGCTTCTCTTTTCTCAATCAATCTATCAACACGTTCTAAATTTTCTTCGGCAATATATTTTGCTTGTTGTTTAGTTAATTCTAAAATATCTGTATACAATTTTTTTTGGTCATCCAATGCTATCCCTCCTTATAAAATTATTATTACCTGCTACCTAAATTATCATTCTTATTTCACATACAAATAACTCTAAAAAATGAATTTTAGAGTTATCTTTTTATAATTTTATGTCTAGTCTACTTCCTATATTAGTATCTATTGATACCGTTCGCATCATATCCGACATGGTGTTTGCTGTTTCTTCCACCATATCTAATCCTATTTTTGTTAATGCTACATTTACTTGCAAGTTTGCACTTGCCTGGCTTAATGCCGACGAAATTCCCGCTATATCCAAATTATCTCCCTACTTTCTTTCGTCCACAAATAGTCCGGCTGCATCCCACATTTTCGCTAACATATCTAGAACTTTTTCAGACGGAATTTCTCTTATTACTTCTGAAGTGTCTCTGTCTACTACTTCTACAACCATTCTATTAGTTGCTGAATGTTGAGAAAATTTCAAGTCTTTAAACTGCAAATCAACACTTTCTCCAGCGTCTGCAAGAACTTGTTCCGCTGCCTTAATAAGTTGCTCATGCTTTTGACGCATGCTATTTTTTGAATCATCATCTTCTTTATTAGAATTAGATTGATTATTAGATTGTTTTTGCGATGTAATTTCTTGGATTTGTGGCTTATTAGCGTTAGTCGTTTGCATATTTACAATATTTTGACTAGTCTTTTGTTCTTGTTGTACTATATCATTCTTTATAGCTTGCACTTTCATGCCCCCTCTTGTATTATATTTAGGATACCATCCTAGAAATTATATCGGCTAAAAAAGTTTTTTTCTTTATTATTTGTTTATAAATTTCAAAAATCCCATTGTGTTTCTTTAAGCATGTTTTTTACTCTTTCTACAGTAAATCCTCTACCATTTTTAGTTTCTGTGCTTATATCTCTAGGGTTAACTCCGACTTCTGCATATAGTTGATTTGCACCTGAAAGCAGACTAATTTGGTTTGGTTCATGTACACCCATGGCTCTGGTTGGTCTTACAACTATTGTCGACACTGCCACTACTTTAGCTAGCTCAAGTTCTGATATTTCCTCTTGCATTCCTAATACAGTATTTTTAACGGAAACTCGTCTCATACTTGCCATTACGCTTACAGGATATTTTGTGGCACGTATAATTTCATCTGCTATTTCTTCTTTTGTATGCTCTGCTCCTATAGGCTCTACACAATAATATAATTCTAATCCCACTTCTTTAATTGCATCTAGCGTAGCAATTCTTATATTTATATCTAAATCAGTGTCTATGCCTTCACGCAATCGGCAAATATGGTATATTGCATCAAATCCTACATCTTTTAATTGTTGTGCCTGCTCAACGTTAAAGTCTCCTGTGTTTCCAATCATTCTGATATTTTCTGGTAACTTTGGCTTAACTTGCTTTGCAATATCTAAATACTCATCAAATGAATAACTTGCCGTAGTCATCAAAAATACTTCTGTTACCCCTAAATCTATAGCAAGTTGCACTTCTTTTAATAAATTGTCTATATCTACTCTTTTGCCTACTCTTTCTCCTGCCACATCTTTTGCTAACGAACAAAATTTACAATTTGCTGTACACGCAGATAAATCAATTCCCACTTGAATAAAGATTACGCCCTTATTATTAAATTTTTTTCTAGAATAACTATTGGCTAAGCTAATTAATTTGTAAAACTCTTCTGAACATACATCTACTTCTAATAATCTTATTATTTCTTCTTTAGTTAACTCCACCTCTAATTGTATCTTTTTAAAAATCTCCCTCATAAACATCCTCCTATACAATGGCCAAATACATTGTAATATATATAAATTTATTCGGCTATTTATTATCTATCTTTAGATATTATACCACGATATAAAATATTCATCAATTAAACTAAGTTAATATCACTCTAAAATCTCTATTTCAGCACAAAAAAAGAGCTAACTTAATAGCTCCTTGATAGATTATTCCCCATATCTAATTGCTTGCACATCTAAAGTTTGGTCTTCTAAGACATATACTGTTACATCTCTTCTACCAAATTGCATAGCCTCGTTATACGTATTCATAAATAAATCTATATCATACCCATTTATTGCTCCGCCTGTATCTCCGGCTATTGCTAATCCATATCCATCAACATATAGTATTGTTCCTAGCGGAATTACATTTCTATCCACTGCCACCATTCCAACAAAAGTCGGCATGCCACTTGCTGTAATATTATACCATTTATCTCCTGGGATATCTGTATATGCAGTAGCTTCCATAGTATATTGAGTTGTATAAGCATATCCTGAGTTTGTTATTTTATTATTAGCAGCAGTTGTTGCTACTGGTTCTGGCACACTTACAGGCACTCCTACATTTATAATTTGAGTTATAGGTTCTGAAACCATATTTTCACTTATTATAATTTGATTTACTAACTCTCCACCAAAATAGACTTCTTCTATAATAGTTTCTTTTATCCCTGGTACCCCTGCTGTTCCAACTTCCATAACTCCATTTTCAAGAGTTGTATCTGCTTGATGGATAGTTTCAAATGGTACAGTTTCTTTTAATGTAGATGTTTTTAGTTCTCTAGTAGATACTATAAGCTCTAAACCATCAACAATTTTTTCTGTAAGCTCTGTATTTAAACTAGCTGTTTCTTCTATTTCAATGTCTAGCTCTGCCAAAAATTCACCAACAGTTTCTGCTTGTGTATTCTTATATAATATCTCACCGTTATGTCTTAGCATAACTATAGCTTTTTGTCTATCACTAACTATTTCTAAATCTCTTGGTATATTTATAACTCTTGCTATCTCTTCTTCTTGTACAACTGGCATTATTTTATCGTTTGTAGTATATTGAAATGCACTGATTGAACCTGTACTTAATACAAACAAACCTATCGCTAGTAAAGAAATTCTTATTCCTTTTTTCATTGATATTTACCTCCTAGAATTAGATGTACACTAATACTTAATTAGAGCCTGATGTTCTAATCTCTATATGTTCTAAAATAATGTCTTGCTGGTTACCTATAGTATTGTAATACATTTTAACTATTTTGGCAAGGGTTTTGTAACAAATTTTTTAGTTTTTTTAATAAATTATTAATATGTAGTAAATCATGGAAATTTTATTGCTATGTCCTTTTGCTGTCATGCTCTGTATTTCAGGCTAGGACATATGTTAAGAAGGCTTTAAATTCTATAAAGCCTTCTTGCATTTTCACAAGTGATTTCAGCAACTTCTTCTTGTGTCATGTTCTTAATCTCTGCTATTTTTTCTATAACATATATCAAATTTAATGAGTCATTTCGTTTACCTCTATTAGGCACAGGAGATAAGTATGGTGCATCTGTTTCTATCAATATTTTTTCAATTGGTATTTGTTGTACTACCTCAACTGATTTACGTGCATTTTTAAACGTCAGCGCACCTCCAATACCTATATATAAACCTCTTTTTATATACTCATTTGCTAATTCTTTACTTCCCGAAAAACAGTGTACCACACCATCTGTTATATCTTCATCTTTTAGTGTATCAAAAGTTTCCTGATCAGCGTCCCTACTGTGTATTATAACTGGCATATCAAGTTTTTTTGCTATATGCAATTGGCGTATAAAACTTTCTTTTTGCACGTCTCTGGGTGAATGGTCATAATAAAAGTCGAGTCCAATTTCACCTATAGCCTTAACTTTCTCTTCTTTTGCTAATTCATATAATATATCTAAATCTCTGTTAGCCTCCGCTTCATGCGGGTGAACCCCAACAGATGCATATAAATTTTTATATTTTTTGGCAAGCTTTATGCTTTCGATACTATTTTTAATGTCCGAGCCTACGTTCATTATATAAGCAATATTGTTATTAAATAAATGCTCTATTAATTGTTCTCTGTCTTCATCAAACCTTTGATCGTCATAATGAGCATGGGTTTCAAAAATTTTCATTATATTTTATCTCTCTTTCATCAGATAAAAAAACAGATAAACTATATAGCTTATCTGTTTATGGAATAGTTTAATTTTACTTTCATTAATAAATATTAGCTATAACTTGATAAATATTTAAGGGGTATAGTTATATCATTTTTGATAGTTAGAGTAAAATTTATTATAAGAACTTTACACTCTACTAATAATTATACTCTTAAGTTATTATACACATTATTACCATAAATTACAAGTAAATTTTCAATGTTTTTATCTACATGATTTGACATTATTGTCAATAATTTAATATGGTTTACTAAAATTTATCTGTTAATCTACAATAACGGCTATTCTGTGCGAAAAGTTTTTAGTAACAATTAAATTTATAATTATACTCTTACTTCTCCAACTCTGCCTAATTTGTCTAAATTTGCGTTAAGTTTTGGTTCTATAACTGAACTTAGGAACATATCTACTTGTAAGCTTGCCGCTCCAATAAAATTTTGTGAACATAATAATTTATTAATTTGTGCTCTAGTAATATTAAATGTACCATCTTCTATTATTCTTTCTATTAAATCATTTTCCTTACCATTAACTTTTACATTATGTCCCGCTTCCATTGATAATTGTCTTATTTTTTCATGCAACTCTTGCCTGTTTCCGCCACGTTTAACGCCTTCCATTAAAATTACTTCAGTAGCCATAAACGGCAGCTCCGCCTGTATTCTATTTTCAATTATTTTTTCGTTTACTACCAGCCCATTTGCCACATTTAGATATATCTCTAATACAGCATCCAGTGCCAAAAATGCTTCAGAAATTACCAGACGTTTATTTGCACTGTCATCTAGCGTTCGTTCAAACCATTGGGTAGATGCAGTTATTGCTCCATTTATAGGTTGGCTTATTACAAATCTTGCTAGAGATGAAATTCTCTCGCTACGCATTGGATTTCTTTTATATGCCATAGCTGATGAGCCTATTTGATTTTTCTCAAACGGTTCTTCTATCTCTTTAAGGTTTTGTAAAAGTCTTAAATCATTTGTAAACTTATGTGCTGATTGAGCTATATTAGATAATAAATTTGATATTTCAGAATCTATTTTTCTATCATAAGTTTGTCCAGTAACTAAAAATCTTTTATTAAATCCCATTTTTTCAGTAATTTTTTCATCTAATTCTTTTACTTTTTTAAAATCTCCATTAAATAATTCTTCAAATGATGCTTGAGTTCCTGTTGTTCCCTTTACACCTCTCAATCTAAGAGTTTCTTCTCTAAAATCTAGTTCTTTTAAATCAAGAAGTAGACTTTGTAACCATAAAGTTGCTCTTTTTCCAACTGTTGTTAATTGTGCTGCTTGAAAATGTGTAAACCCAAGCGTTGGCAAACTTTTATATTCATCTGCAAATTTAGAAAGTTTATCTAGTGCGATGAGAGAAGATATATCATTACAAGAAATAACTGATTCTATCAATAGCCTCAAACATAACAAGTCTCCTG
>MDSQ01000198.1_pt1 | contig 12607 bp, 1 predicted proteins | sample 1008251 | NCBI WGS metagenome assembly MDSQ01 (sample SAMN05526597, study PRJNA338239) | gut metagenome | isolation source: Hindgut content | host: Naso unicornis | place: Saudi Arabia: Red Sea | collected 2016-05
TTTACAGTTTGCAAAACACACTTTGCTAGTGCTACTTTTACAGTGATTGCACTTGCAACTTTTGGTTGTTGTAGAAACAATTGCTTTTATGCAGTGTTTTTTGTGCACGGTTGAAATGTCTCCATGCCAAAATTCTATGAAATACTCTAAATGTATATTTTCACAGTGATAGATGTTCGGTGAAACTTTAAGTGACAACTTTAGATGCATTCTTTCTTTCTTACTTGCTCACACGCTTTCTTACTGGTTTGTATTGTTGTAAACAAGGTAAACTTACCTGTGACCAGAGCCTTAGTCAGGACAAGGACCACTATAGAGAAGTACATTTTCCACAGTCAGCGAATCCATAAACCCAGAAAACTGCACAGCACTTACACAAGCAGCTACATTGAAAACAGAGCCTGACTGCACAACACACCAGAGCCCTTACCCACCATTAACTCTTCTCCTCTTTCTCCTCTTTTCTGTGTAATATGAAACAGTAAATGCTCTGTTCCCACTTAGAAACTCCCACTCACTCTCCCAGCACTCTCTCGCTCTCTCTCTCTCTGACTGTCTCTCCTTGTCTCTCTCCCACCCTCTCTCTTTCTCTGTGTGTCCTGCAAAACGTAGGAAATGTCATTTCCTGTGTTCCTGTGAGGAGTCTTGGACCATGGCCCAAAACCCCAGACCTCTAAAGCGATGGTCAAGATTTGCGGTTTGTGTGTGCACGCGCCTGTCCGACTGTCATTCCGAGAGACAAGAAAGTGGTGAACATGCATTTCCATCACCCAAGTTACTCTCAAAGGGGTAATTCTCATCTTGTATTTCCTAATAAAGTTTACAGAGAGCAAATACTAATGTTCATGTATGTGCGCTCTGTGTTTCTAGGTCTGCGTGCACATGTTCATGCATTTACGTGGATGTGCGTGTGTGTGCTGCGACCTCTCCCTGTCTGGCTGCTGGATAGAGTGGCATGGGCTTGTCTCTGGCTGTGGTTGTCAGACTGTCCCAGCGGTATGAAGCCTGCTGCTTTATTGGGCAGGCTAAACTGCTGAGGTAGGGCTTCTGCTAGCGCTTCGAGCTCTGCCAAAGCCAAATGGAATTACAAAACAGGTTTAACCCATATAGTTGCATGTTGATTCTCTTGTGAAAAGCATGGATCCAATGGAAAATGTTTTGGCTGTATTGATAAGGAGGTCTTTCTAACCCTAACAAAACCTTAGAAAAAGATTGTAAATGTTTTATTTTACAGTGTAAGTTTGAGGTTTTGTTTATTGAGAGTTGTGTAAAAGTGCTAATATGATAGTTCTGGTGACTGCGTGGAAATATTATGACTTTTAAAATACCTCTTTTACTTGGGGTTTCCCTCAATTTTTCCTTTACATAAGTCTTTGGTTCATGTCTTTGCACCAGCGGAGGAATCACTCTCCTCTGCCCTGCAGTGGTCAAAGCAGGTTACTGCTTCTCAGGGGATCAACAGAACTTGAGTTTACTGTGGAAGAGGGGAGTACACACATGCAGTCACCGCAGCTGTGTACTTTTAATCTGAGTTTGTGAATCATGGCAAACCAAAGAGAACACATTTTCAGTGGGTGAGGATTTAAGCCTCTGCTTTGATTCACATAGCAAAACAGGGACACATACACACAAATGTCATAAACAAAATGTCATTTTCTCTTTTTGGTGTCTATGAACTCTCTCAGGACATATTATGGTGCTCTCTCAATAACAGCGTGTAATTGTCTTATGCGCTCAGTGAAGAGACTCTTCATTTTGAGTCGTTCAGACCCAAGGTACAAATCAAGAGTCAGTACAGGATGCCAGAAACAGTAACATTATATGTTATTACCGTCTTTTGAGTAGTAAAATGAAATCAGCATATAGCAGTGATTTTTTATATTCCCTTTTTTGTTTATTTATAACCTTTATGGAGTGATTTTAAATATATTTATTGTGGTGAGAAATGATTTCGTTGAATGAATGTGTTTTTATTGTCCATGTCACACAAGACTGTTTCACAGCAACACAGAAACATTATCACAAACGTTTATCTTTAAAAATGAACTACTGTATGATGTTAAATCTTTAAAACAGCAATAATCTTTTTAACCATGTTTTCACTTTGACACTGTATGGCTGAATACACAAACTATGTTTTTTTTTCACCATCTGCAGATCTGTTGATTGACACTGGATTTAACAATGTTTCATGCATCACAAAATGCCAAAAGAACAAAAGAAGGATTTCTCTAAAAAGAAAAAATGATAATGAAAACTTAAGCAGGCCTGTCAGTGTTCATAGCAGAAACCAACATTTCTCTTCCGACTACTAAACACTACTGACATAGCCACTGTTTCTCTTTAATGTATGATAACATACCTCTAAGCTTGGGAGGCAACGGGATACTGTCATACTGTATGCACAAGAGACATATCTTAGCTTCTCACATTCAAAAGTCAAATGGAATGGTGAACTTTTCTGGAACACAATAAATAGCTTAACAGTGACTCTTTAAAAATAACAGCAGCAATTTAACAGCAAAACAAGAGACTCCTTTAAACTACAAGGCAAAAATTTTCTTAAACATTTTCACTTGAAAAAGCCATTTACAAACACCTAAATACTGCACATGATGATCCATTTATACTGTGCTTTGGGATATCTTTGTTGTTGTTGTTTTTATTTTAATCAAATACTTTAAAGCTGCTAGTTTATTTCATGAACTTCTCTTGAGTCAAAACTACCAGTGGTTTTCACCAGTCAGACAGCTCCATAAAATCCTCCAGTTCACTCATGGTTATTATATTACGGGGTTGATGATACCGTGGGTGGGCTGAGTTATCATTTTCACAAACTGAGCTTCCTGCAAGCTGGCTGTTTGTGTCACACTCTGGGAGCGACTCATAAAGACCTTGTGTGTTGTAAACTGTGCCATGTGTTTTGTCTGTATCATTAACAGTGTCCATGTATGGAGTTTTCTCTGGGCTGTAGCGATGCCCTTCAGAGTTCTGTCTCATTTCAGGGCCTGGATGTCCATAGCTGTGACTCTCCCTGACAGGCTGTTGGTCCTGGTGAGGAGTCACTGCAGCTGATGACTTGTTATGGGGCACAGAGTTGATAGAAGCAGGTTGGTAGCCTTGGGGATAACCATGGTATCCTTGATAAAGAACAAGGGGCTTTCCGGCTGGGGAGTTCTGTGAGAGAGACTGTTGTGGCTTGACGTGTATTTGGGGTTGGAGCTGTGGCTGTAGGTACGTTTGCTGAGGCTGCGGTAAGGAGGTGCTCTTGGCAGACTCACGTACATTCAGCTGAACATACTTTCCTGTCTCTGGATCAAAGAAAGTTTTCTTTTTCACCTCAACTGGCACATCCACTACAAAATACTGACCAGAACCGAGGTCTTGCAGGACTTTACGCTGGGTCAGTGGATAGGACTGTGGGTAGTTTGACTCTACCTGGTACTGGGTCACTGGAGCTGGTTGGTTGACATGATGGAGAGTGGGAGAAGAGGGAATATCAGTAACTGTTTTAGGAGCAGCAGGGTGTGAAGCAGGGCCTGTAGCATGGGACGAGGCAACAGGGAGGGAAACAGGGGCAGTGACATGAGGTGAGGCAGCTGGGAGAGAGATAGGACCAGTGGCATGAGGGGAAGAATAGAAAGAGCTGTGAGAAGATTGGTGTTCTGTGTGGGATGAAGGAAAGCCAGACCCCATTGCTGGAGCATGAGCGAGGGAGACAGGTGGGGAAAAATGAGGGGAAGCCACAACATGGTGGTTGGAGGAGCGTACCTCAGTGGAGGAGGAGGAGGAAGGAATACTGGGGACTTCTTGAAGAGGTCTCTCATCTCCAGCAGGGCTATCTGCTACAGTTTTGGACATCTCCTTCTTGATTCTCCGAGAAGTCAACCTTTTTGCCCTGCGCAAGGCCTTCTCACTCTTTGGAGGAACAACTGGAGGCTTGCCCAGAGAACGGGACACATCACTGCTAAAGCTACAGGCTGATTCTGGCCTCTCGTAGTCATACAGGCCTCGTACATCTGCAAGATCTGCTGCGCTGGTGGCAAAACTCTCCACATCTTCTGACATGTTGCTGATTATGGAGCGGGAGTCGTCTTCATCGATAGCAATGCTCCTTCTGGAATAAGGCCTGTAATGTGAGAGAGGGGCTGAGTAATCCTGTAATGAAGATGCTGACTGAAAAGTTGAGGATTCTTTGATAACAGCAAGTCTGTTTGACCCCGTATCAGGAGGGAGGGGAGTTACAGCACTGCGTCTCTGTGTATATTGCTCCTCTTCTCCTCTGTCTGACCCTATGGGTGAACCCACCCGGAAATCCTCTCCGAAGTTCTTATGGAAGCGTGGTTTGACTGACTTGGTGAAAGAGGAACCTCTGATGGTGTTATCCTTCACCCTGAACATTAAGGGCTTGACTCCTAAAGCAGGAGAAGAGGTGTTGGAACGCGACAGAGAAGGAGCTGGAGATGCAGGGGCATGTGGCCTATTGGGCCTGGCGTCGGAGTCCTCTGTTGAATCAAGCCCTGATGGATTACTTCTTTGTTGGGAGGGTAAAGGGGAGCATAGATGTCTTTCTCTGGGTTTTGTCTCCGGTTCTGCTGAGGTGATGGCATAGTATTGAAGAGCATCCAACCTCTCGACTGCTTTTTTCTGCTCTTTAAACAAGTGATCATCTCTAACCTTTTCTGTGCAAGCTGCTAACGTTTGTTCTTCTTTCTTTTTAGCCCTTATCTCATCATCTCTTTGAGCTAGCATTTGTTCTCGTATTACTCTCTTTTCCTCATCTGTCAGTGCTGTTTGGCTCTCTTTGAGGAGTTTGGTCCTCTCTTCTCTCTGTTTTCTTCTCTTCTCCTGCTCAATACCAGTGAGAATCTTCTCAGTCTGGTTAGCTAGTCTTTGTTCCTCAGTCAGAACAGCCTTTCTTTGTTGCTCTTCAATCAGAACAACTCTTCTTTGCTCTTCCTCTTGGACAGCTTTTCTTTGCTCCTTCACTTGAGCTACTCTCCTCTGCTGCTCCTCTTGGGCATCTCTCCTTTGCTTCTCCTTTTGTGCAGCTCTCCTTTGTTGCTCCTCTAAAGCAGCTCTCCTTTGCTCCCCCTCCTCTTGAGCAGCTTTTCTCTGCTGCTCCTCTAAAGCAACTCTCCTCTGCTGTTCTTCTAGAGCATCTCTCCTTTGCTGCTCCTCCTCTTGAGCAGCTCTCCTTCGCTGTTCCTCCTCTTGTGCAGCTCTCCTTCGCTGTTCCTTCTCTTGAGTTGCTCTCCTTTGCTGCTCCTCTAACGCAGCTCTCCTTTGCTCCTCCACCTCTTGAGCAGCTCTCCTTTGCTGCTCCTCTAATGCAGCTCTCCTTTTCTCCTCCTCTTGTACTGCTCTCCTCTGCAGCTCCACTTGTACAGCTTTCTTTTGCTGCTCCTCTTGAGTAGCTCTCTCCCTCCTCCTTCTCTCCTCATCCTCTTTTACCTGCTTCTCCTCCTCTCTTAGTTTCGCTCTTCCCTCCTGCTCAATCTTTATTCTCCTTTTAACCTCAGTGTCTTTTATTCTCCTTTCTTCTTCTCTTTGCTTTGCTCTCATCTCCTCTTCTTTATGAGAGGCTCTCTCTTGTTCTGTCTGTTTTGCTCTTCTTTCCTCCTCTGCTCTTCTCTCTGCTTCTCTCTGTTTTTCCCGCCTCTCTTTTATCTTTTTAGCTATGGCTTCCCGCTCTCGTGCTCTTCTCTCCTCTTCCCTCTGGGCAATTCTTCTCTCTTCTTCAGCCAAAGAAGCTCTCCTTTCCTCTAGCATGTGTTTTATTTTCATGTCTGCTTCTGTGTCTTCTGCTTGTTCTTCCTTTAAGTGTTTTGCTCCGCTCCTCTTTGCTGTGGTTTCTTCATGGCAAGATGCAAGCCTTTGTTTTCCCAGTTTTTCTGGTCTCTCTTGTTCAAACTTAGTCAGTTCTGTTTCAGTCTTCTCATTTTTTCTTAGAGCTGTTTGTTGTTGTACGCTTTCCTTCATGTTGTTCACTTGCCCCAAAGTGGGTTGTTGATGAGAATTTTTATCTAAATAAGGTACTTTTTCAGCTTTTGAGGAATATTCTTCGTGTTTTTCAAGATTTGAATTATCAGTTTTCTTAAGGTGTTGTGACAGATTCTTGCTTGTGGGTTCTTGCGATGGTGGATTGTTGAACTGATGAATACCTAAATCTGCTTGACAAACTCTTTGGATATCAGGCCCAGCCACTAGTTCATCACTGCCCCGGTGGTTAAGATGAGTTGTTAGAGCTTTATTTCTTTCTTTGAGATGTTGTGCATGTTTCGCCCCAATGTCTAGCACATCTCCATTAGACTTGGCATCTGAAAGCATTTTATCTTGCCTTTCTTTGTCTCCCAGTTTGAACATCCCAGTCCTTCGGTGTTCTTTCTCTGTAATAGGAAATACTAAGGGTTTGGGCTCTTTGTTCACTTTGGAGCTGACCTCAGTTTTATTTGGCAAACTTTTCTCTTTCACAGAGAGGTGTTGTGGGTCAGTTGTTAACACAGGACGTCTGCTATGACGAGACTGTATTAGTGGAAAGAATCCTTCCTTTTTGTTGGGTGGGAATTCCTGTATTGTGTTTTCCCGTTCTTCAGAAACTATTACTTTTAACCTGGCATAGTCTGCAATTGCTGATATCTCAGGTATTGTGGATACCCTTTCTTTTGGCTTTGGTTTAAATTCAGGTGTTTCCTTAGGCGGATTTTCCCTTGTTGGTTGTAAATTTCTTGAACTCTGCCTTTCCCTTTTTGATAAACTGGACTGGTTATCTGTGTGCCGTTTCATGGTATCAATAGTTTGACTTGCCTCTGTCTTCTCATTTTTATTACTCTGTCTCTCCTTAGGAACATCATTCTGTTTTGATTCTTGAATGCTTACTGACCTTGAATCTGATGTATTAATTTTACTTTGATCTACTGCAAAGACTTTATTTTTTCCTTCATTTTGTGATTCACTGCTCACAGCTGCTTTGTTTGGTTGTAATCCCGGAGGTTCATTTTCCTTTGAAATCGCATCAGGCGTATTTCCAACAATGGCACTGCTATGTTGTTCACTGATTGTTTCTACTCCCCCACGCACCTGAAAGTAATCTTCCTCCATTGGTTTTACCTTTGATTCATCCACTGATCCTCCACTTTTATCAACTTTTTCAGGCTGTCCTTTTTCAGCTTTAGTTTCCTCACTGGTTGTGTTGATGCTGTTCTGATGATTGCTGATTTTCAATGAATCAGACATTGTTCTCACACTCAACAATACATGTTGTACTCCCAATTTGTCCTCTAGGCTGTGTTTTATCTGCTTCTCAGTGCTTGCTGGAGCGATGTGTTTGGTGTTGTCTTCATTATTTAAAGTGTTCACTTTTTCTTCTTGACTGGATGATGCAACTTCTTTGTGTTCATTTGCTGCAGCCACATCACAAGGGACAGATGTGACATGATGTTTTTCCACCATTTTGAGGTTGTCCTCCGTTACAGCCGGCACAACTCGGATGGCAATGCTGCCTATATGCAAATTATCTTCCACTTGATTATTTTCTTCAACATATGTCTCTTTATACTGATCTTTTGGAGATATCCCTGTGTTTTCATTCTCAGTTAGTTGGTTAGAAGGACTGGTTTTGTTGAATGGCTGTGGCGGTGTTGAGTCAGTTCTCTTTTCCTCCAGCAGGGGCACTTTATTGCCATCTATGCTCCTGCTTTTAAATGGATTTATGACCGCTGTCATATCTTCTTTCATTGATGGATGAGTGTCGTGTTTTATCAGAGTTCCATCATGAACTCTGTTTAAATCATTTGTGTAGTTAATTCCTGTGCTCACCATTTTGTCCATGATGTTTTCTTTAGGATGTGTTGTTTGCCTTGTTTTTGGATTTTTCTCTTCAGTATTGCTCTTTTCTTCATCTTTCCCTATGTTCTTTGCCAAGTGCTCTTTTGGCATTTTATTTGTGTATTCTTCAGATACTCTTGGTATACTATCCTGAAGGGGTTGAGTTTCAGCCAACACTTTATTTTTAGCAGGTGCGAGTACAGTGACTGTGGGGGGCACACAGTTTTCAGTCAGTGGTTCTTTGGGTGATGTTTGCATTTGTGTTCTTGCATTTGTAGAAGAACCCGTCTGCTGGGTGTCAGTCATTTCCACAGAGGCATCCTCAAACACATTGTTTTGTCTTGTCTCTTGTGTTACACTATCTTGCACGTTTTTACAATGATTATTTGTATCAACTTTGGTTTCATCTTCCTTCATTGAAGTATTAGTGTTATGTACAGCCTTCTGTCTTTCCTTTACGTTGCTAACTTCCTTTGAAGATTTGCTTCCTTTACTCACTTCGAGTCCTGAACTGGGATAACTTTTGTCTAATTCTGAATTACTTAATTCTTTCTCTTTTGCATTGATTTGTTCTTGTGTGCTCTTGTCCCTCTGACCATTGTCCACAGACGGATTTCTTTCTCGCACAGATACCATTATTCCCATGATGTGCAAGCTGTCATCAGCCACAGGAGTCTCGTTTTCTCCAAAGGCAAGACTCAGAGAAGGTGCTGAATCCTCATTAACCGCTTCATGTTTACTCTCGGCCTTTTCTGCCGTCATAGGTTTGGAGTTTTTAGCTTCGTCCAGATTTGTGGCTTGCAATGGATCCTCTTTCTTGTTGTTGAGATGATCAGTGTTTACAGCAGGGCTGACTTTAAGTCTCTCTTTTTGTTTTTCAAAAACTTCCTCAGAATTTTCTTCCTGTTTTTCTTGCTTGTTCTTGGGTGCCTGATCAGCTTTGCTTATGGTGTAACTTCCCATCTGTTTTGCTTCTGTGGGTGGTTTAAGCACATTGTCCTTGGTCTTCATGGATTCTTTATTTACTACCTGTGAGTGGTCTACAGATTGACTGGTGGTTGCCGCAGACTTAGCTGGAATTGCAGCTGAGGTGGGAGGTGAAGAAGACTTGACTGTTTCCATCTGTATCCCTGAAAGCTCCATTTGGTGCTTTGGTGTAGCATTACTTGATATTGTGCTTTCAGGCTTTTTAAGCGCTTCTTGTGATGGTGGCCTTTGTCGTATATTAACAGTTTGGCTTCCAGTTAATTGCTTAGTAGAAGTTTTATGTATAAACCCATCTCGGATAGCAAAACCCTTTTCTTTAATTGCTGAAATCTCTTTTTCAGCATGAGCTTTTATCTTAGACGTCAGAATCTCCTGCTTGGTTTGAGCTCTCTCTTTATGGTGCAATGCTCTGGGAGGGATAAAATACAGATCTTTGCCTGGACCTACACTGCTCTCAGTTGATTTTGGTTTTCTTTCAAGGGCGAGCGGTTTCACCAAATCAGAATCTCTCTGTTGTGAAACCTCAGTGTGTTTTAAAGGGTCACATTTTTCCACTTTTTCAACACTGTCATTATTGACTTTATCAGCAGCAGTATCACTTTTTGCTCTATCTACAGTGGTAGGTAAATAATCCTGGTTGGATAATTTGAATTCTTTGGATGACTCACTGTAAACATAGTGACTGTCTGTCACGTCATTTGGTTTAAATCTGCCTTCTTCCTCCTCTTTTTCTGTGTTATCTGTTGCAAATCTGCTTGCAGGACTATGTTTGTCTTTTGCTTTTTCGTTGTTCGTTGTCTCAACTTTATCAAAAGATAAAGCTGATGTGTCATTGGCATCATTTGAAGAAACATTTCCTCCAGCTAAGAGTTTGTTTCTGTCTATTGTTGTTGTTGTTGTGTCTGTAAAACCATATTTTTCTCTAAGACGCTCATACTCAGTAATTACTCTATTAACTTGATCTGTACTTTGTCTGCTGACAAGAACTGAGTCTTTCCTGTCTTGATGCATTTGTGCTGCCTGATCTTGATCTTTGTGCTCTTCATTTTTATTGATGTTTACTTTTAATGGAACATCTTTCTTAACTCCATCCTCTTTTGTCAGAATTGTATTTCTGACTTTGTCTTTTTGCTCTCCTTTCATTTTCTCCTTTATTTTAGCCAATTCTGCTTTAGCTTTGGCTAACTCTGTTTTAACTTGCTCAACTTTATCTCGCTCACTTTTTGCCTGTTGTTTCATTGTTAGTTTTGCTCCGGGTTTAGCAGCCCCGTCCTGCATGTTCTCTGTTTTTGCGAGGTCTGCTTTAACTAGCCTCTCTTTGGTTTGTTCAAACTTTGTCTGCTCTGCCATTTTGCATTCAGCATTTTCCTTTCTAGCCTGACTTGTCTGTTTTGCATATTGCTCTGATTCAACTTGACCTGCTTGCTCTGAGTCATGCTCAACTATTTTATTCTTTTCTGCTTCTGGTGTAGTTTTTTGTTCTTTTATCTGCTCTTGCTTAACTTCTTCTGCCTTTCTATGCTCTACTCTAACCTTTTCTGTTCTGATTTGTTCTGCCTTCATTTCCTCTCTTTTTGCTTGTTCTGCTCTTACCCGTTCTTCCTTAAGTTGCTCTGTTATGATTCTTTCAGTTCTGGCCTGTTCAGTTTTTGCTTGCGATACTCTTGCCTGCCCAGCCTGCTCAGTCTTGGTCAGGTCAGTTTTTATGAGTTCTCCTTTTAGCCTTTCTGCTTCAGCGTGCTCTGCTTTGACCTGCTCGCCATGCGCCTTTTTCATGGGCTCGGCTCTTGCTTCCTCTGTAATATTTTTTGGCTCCTCTGTTACTTTCTGTAATCCGGTTTGCTCTGCCTTTGTCTGCTCATCTTTGGCCTGCTCTGATCGTTTTTCTTTGATCTGTTCTGCCTGTTCCTCTTCTCTCTTTCCCTCTTCAATATGTTCTACCTTCGCGTGGTTTACTCTTTCCTGCTCTGTTAGTTCTGCTTTGACTTTCTCTGAACCAGTCTGTACTGCTAAAATTAACCTAGCCGACTCCTCTTTGGGCTGCTCTGCTTCAGCCCAGTTCTGAGCCTTTGCCAGCTCTGCTTGGGCGTGTTGTGCTCTTACATGATCGGCCACGGCCTGTTCAGTCTTGGCTTTAACAAACTGTCTTTGTTCTAACCGGTTTGCCATTGTGGAGGCAGATGCATTGTCAGGAGTAGAGAATACATTTTTCGGCACATTATGTTCAAAGTTTAGTTTGGCTTCTGTTGAGTGCGGACTTTGCATTTCATGTCCCTTGGGACTTGGTTCTTTCTGACCGGTTTCTTGTGTGAGCATAGTTTTGTCTTTCTTCGAGTACAACATGTGTTGGTTTCTGTATTCAGTGTATCTGTCAGAATTACGTGGCAAATAATTATCTGTCATTTCATACTCATTATTATGTCCATGATAATTTTGAAGAACAGATTTGTCTGTAAATGCTCCCAACTGCTGTTGTCCATAATATGCTGGATTTTCTACAGTGTCTTTGCCAAATGGAGCATTTTGTGGCAGTTGGTTTGAAATGTTAGGATTGACGAACCCAGCCTTGTTGTGAGAGGATGAGCCAACATCAAAACTCTCCCTCAACTCGTCTTTAGTCATACTTTGCTGATTTTCTCCTCTGTATTTGTCTCTTGGTAAATTCAGTTCCTCCTTTATAGCAGCTGCTCTTTGGAAAGCCTGTGCATGTTGGCTATGTTCCATTAAAGTATTTATCTCTTGTTTCCATGGAGAGATAAGGGGAGCTGTTTTCAGACCGGGATTTTCTGTGTCTTGACTGTATGTCTGTCTCCACCTATCCTGTGAGGACACATGACTGTACTCATGTTTGGTGTCTTTGAGCTGCTGATATCTATCCACCTGTGTGAATCCCCTGCCAACTGTTTCATTAAAATGTTGCTCAGTATTTGCCTTATTTATCACATATTCTCTGGTCTGATTGTTATATGCATTTTGCGTTGGCATTTCTGTAGCTGTATGTAAGGATTTAAGCCTGTACACATCTCCTCTCAGAATTTCTGCGTTATCTGCCATGCCATGCGTGTAAGGGGTAAATGAGGATAAGCCCTCATGGAGATTCTGTCCTATAGCCAGTTGATTGGTGGCGTAGTTTTCAGGTATGAAGCCAGGGTGATTAACAATCTCACCTTGCATCTGAGCTGGCTGGTAATCATTTGAAGTGTATTCTGAATATTGTCCTGTATGTGCTGTTGCAGGTTGAGAATTCAGTGCTGTGAGTGACATTCCAGGGTTATAATACTGGTTTACGTATGGATAAGAGACGGCATTTGTCCTGCTAGGTTCTTCTATCTGGGGAAACTGAGTGTCTGAATCTGGAAAATCAGGGATGTCTATCACAGTGTCTCTAGGCTCCACAGTAGAGAGCTGTTTGTTTTTCTCCAGTGTCTCCAGGCCTTTAAATTTGGGAGGACTGTATGTACTTTTTACTCTTTTCCTGTTGTCTTTAAGATTGAAGAGCAGACTTGTCGCTCTTGATTTGTAGCTGGACATCCTGACATCAGGAGTGCCCCCCCTGCTTTCTGCTCGCACTGGAGCATGTTCCACAGGTTGAGGGGAAACTGCACACTGTCCGACCTCCGACGTCTCTGCATGTTGATGTGCATGGACTAAAGGTGTGAGCAGCTGGCTGATGTTGAAGGGAGTGGTGCTTGTGTTGCTGCTGACTACATTTGGTGCAACTGTTTGTGCATCGTTCCCGAAGGGAATCAAATTATTGTTGTTATAAAGCACTCCTTGTTGGTTCGTCATCTGG
>MDSQ01000199.1_pt1 | contig 12592 bp, 7 predicted proteins | sample 1008251 | NCBI WGS metagenome assembly MDSQ01 (sample SAMN05526597, study PRJNA338239) | gut metagenome | isolation source: Hindgut content | host: Naso unicornis | place: Saudi Arabia: Red Sea | collected 2016-05
GATTGTTGAGGGTGTAAAGTGTCCATCGTTACACATTCAATTTTTGGACCTTTTTGAGTATGCAAGTAGTAGCCCTTGAGTTTTCGCAAACTTTTGCACTTTCGCACTTCTGCACTCAAAATATTAAGTGTTTAGTGCAAAAGTATGCGATTTGGGACACAGTCACTGTTACGTTTACGATAGATATGTTAATCTTAGGCAACAACATTATCAGTATTATCAGTAAAAAAGAGGCGAGGCAATTATTATAGTCCACACTGTTGGGTAATACCTGTGCAATTCAGTAGAAAGTGTTTCTAGAGGAAGAAGACTGTGCTGATCTTCCAGGGAACAGTGAGGATGCGTAGTTCGCATAATGAACATCCTCATTTTATAGACCTACAGTCAGTGTAAAACATGGCAATAAAAACTGGAGATAAAGCAGCAACGTAACGTTCTATGCTGTGAGTTAACTGGAGGGAGCTAACATTAGGAAGACGCCATTAACTGTACGTTCGCTATGCTGGCTGTTGAGTCCTGTAACTTTTAATAATGTGCTGACTGCAGAAATGTATTTTGAGGTTTTCTATCAGGGACCGAGCTCATCCTGCTCCTCTCTGGTTCTGTATTTTGATTTGGTACAAATTAAAACTTGAGCTCTGAGTTTTTTAATTTATTCAAGAAACAAAAAGCCAGTAAGCAAGTCAGCGACTTCTCAGCACTGCTGCGAATGGTTTGTTTTCCCCATCAGTGTGAACCAGATGTGACGTTCTCCTTGATGCTGGTGTATCTATGCTTTGTGAGACGAGGTTTATTCAGTTGGTTGCAATCTGCATCCTCACAGCTAGATGGCACTAATCCGATTATCTTAGCCCCAGTAATTTAAAGTCCATGGACGCACAAACTTTTAGCAGAGTTTTTAAGCACACTGGCCAAAACTGGACCCTCATAAAACCACCAACCAGCCTGTAAATCCTGTGTATGTCATAGAACAGGACATCATAAATGTCACACTTGCATTACGCTGCACTTAATCTCTGCATGGAAACCAGAAATGATGAAATTTGTGGTCAACTCACTGCATTGTTTTGTCCTTCAGGAACTTTCTCAGGAGAAACAGCGAACTCTGGAGCTGCTGGGGGTGAAGGAGTCGGAGGAGGCGGGGGCGGTGGAGGAGAGCTCAGCCCGCAGGATGTCTGAGGACGGCGAGGACGCCGGAGACGTGGACCTGCTGCAGGACCTGCGACACATCGAGGAGCAGATGAAGGTCCTGCTGAAGGAGAAGGAGCAGGCTGACGAGAGGTGAGCGACGCCTCAGAAACTGAATCCAGCAGCAGACTGGGAACACTGGTTTAGTGTTGCACAAGCAGAACAAGAGCAGTTATGTAAAACAGACACTCATTTCACTTTTGTCTCAGAGAGTTCAGAAGTTGTTTTTTTGTGGTGATTTTAGGTCAGAGATCCTTTAGAGAAGTCTTTATATTCACATTCAGATCACTGCATCAGAAGCTTAAAGGCTCATGAGTTCTTCAGCCTGTGATTATATTTCTGCATGCAAAGGGTCAAACACTGTGGCTTTTCCCAGGATCCTCTATGCTAATGGCACAGAGGATGTAATCACTAGTGGAAATGTGTATTGATCCCTAAACAACCAGCTCATCGATCAGCACCAGTAAGTGGGATGTTACATGCAGCTGCTATCGACTGTGTGGCACTAATGTTCTGAACACTGAAATATAATGTTATGTTTCCGTGAGCTCTCTGCTCACACTCGTCCTCTTCTGACTGATACAGCTGCAACTTCATGGAAAAATACAAAAATATACAACAAAAAAACACACAGAATTATGTAACATTGATGCTCACCTGCAAAACAAAAGTCCTGCAAAAAATGTTGCTAAAAAAAATCTGTTTTTGTCAAGATTACTTAAATGCAACACTTTTGCAACAACATGTCTCCATCAAATCAAATGAACAAGTCATTTTTTTATTATTGTTAAAAATCAAAAATAATATTTATTTTTACAGACTGATAGTTGTATAATTGTTCCTAAATATAACAGGAAAGCTCACCTTTTAAATAATTTGCTCAAAATTCACCCAGATCATTTAACACAAACTTCCTGCAGTTATACAGTTTAATTGTACAGTTTAACAGTTTTCTGTTCCTCAACTGTTATGTGTTGAATGTAATTAGAAATATCCCAAAATATGTCACATAGTCAAAGGGAGTCTCTAAAGAAAAAGGTCGAATCCTCACATCTAAAATCATTTGAGTTGTTAAATTAGCACACAAAAAAGGTTTTTAAAATGAAAATTTGAAAAATAAAAATAAAAAAAAATTAACTAATCCTTCAAGTCTCTCAACAATAAAACTGTAAATTTGGATATAAATTTGTGTGGTGTGCTCAGCGTGGGACTAATATGGCCGTCCTGACTCCTGACAGTGAAAAACAACTTGTCACATGAGTACAAATGTTTTCAGCTTCATCCTGGAGATTTGAAAAAGACTTGAGTAACGTCAAAGTCAGAAATGAGGACATTTTCTGATGAGACATGCTGTTTTTCATGTGTTTCCGTCTCTCAGGCTCAGGGAGAACGAGCAGCGAGCTAAAGTCCTGCAGCAGGAGAGGGAGTACTACTCGACTCAGGCTCGCACGCTGCAGCAGTCGCTCTCTCAGCTCACTGCGGACAAGCAGCAGACTGAGGCCGAGCTCAAGGTAACAAGGCGTGACTCAGCTGCTCGCAGTTCACACAGCAACAAAACACGACTCAGAGTCAGTTTGAAGGTCGCTGTGTTAATCAGCTGCTGTGTTCATGCTTTCAAATATTATTTCAGAAGATGGAGTGAAAAAGTGAAGCAGTGAGTTAAATCTGGCTTTGATATTCCCTTAAACATTCAATTCATTAAGCTAAATGTATTTTTTCTCAACATTTTTGATCATATGTGCACATACAGTACATGTAGAAAACACTGCTACATGTTTTCAGGTTTGATTGGGTGCCTTCTGTGTGATTGCTGCTGTATACACCCATGTTTAACCCTCACACTTATGCACCTGATACACTTAGTCAAAAAAAAAAGCCCCTTAATTAAACATATTAGCTCATCAAGACCAGTGACTCCTCTGTAATCCCCACGACTGCAGGAAAAGTGCAGATAGATCTAATTACAATAGGATTGTCATAAAGGTTCATACAAATGAGTCATCAGGCATCTCTGTGGCAGGAAGAGCAGATATCATGTTATACTCACTGGAGCAAAAACAACTCCCATGCTGTTGAAGTGCCTTTGGGCAAATACTCAAACCTTAACTATCTGGTTGTACATGTTGCCTCAAATCGACTGCAGAGAGACAAAACAGAGGATTCTCAGGAATGTGGAGTGGTAATCTCCAGTCAAACTCATCCATGACAGCCAAGAGAGAATCTTTATTCAGGGATACTTGCCAAAAAGCCGTTATCAGTTAGATCATATCAGAGTAAAAAATATCTCACAAAAGGAAACAGGGGCAGGAAGGAGCAGGCCTGTGTGTAGTAAAGAAACCAGTCTGAATTTTCCTTTTCTGTTTCTCCTTGATTATGTGTACATAGTATCCATTTACAGGCTAATGTAAATAATAAAATGATCAATGTTTACTCTGTGCATTTAAATTCATCAGTGTTGTGTTTGAAGTCAGGATGTAAGTGCTGGAAAAGCCTGTAATGCTGCTCGAGATTCAGACATCATCAGACAGATTGAACTGGAGTGAAGATTCAAGTCAAAAGCTTAACGTTTCCCATAAATATCCACTTTGTATCAATTTAACCCTTTTCTTGATCAATTCAGTGGCTGAACGTCACTGACATCCTGTGTGTGTCTCAGGCGGAGATAGAGTCTCGGGTGGAGCTGGAGAAGAGACTGAAGCAGGCAGAAGAGGCTCTGCAGGACCTGGAGAAAGGCCTGAACTCACTGGAACGAACCACAGAGAGAGACGAGAAGATGAAGGGCGACGTGACTCATCTGAGACGTGAGTGCTTTCGCCAATAAATTCATTTCTGTATCTGGCAGAAGCTGAGGGGATAATTAAATGCGTTTCTGTCATAATATTGTGGAGTTTGGTGTGATGATAAATGTTGGACGGCAGAGAGGACATGATCTGACAGTTTCCCCTGTGAGACCGCCCTCCTCTGGACAGAGTTCGTATTACATGTTGATGGTAGGAGACACCGATCACATTTAGCAGATACCAACTGTTATGACATATTTTATTTTTCTCGTGGTAGTTTTTATAAGACCGCAGAAAAATTTGAGTTTTAGTTTTTTTAGTTCATTTACGATAAATTACTCCTAATTATTTAGGCTGAATTGAACGATTAGCTTTAATATTGACTGATCATTTGGTCAATGCAAAGAGAAAAACATGTTCGAATTTCTCAAAGTGATTTATTCATAACGTTACTCAGTGTGCGAATATGACAAATGAGGGATGAAGTCCTCACATTTGAGAGGATGAAACCAGGGAGCCCATTTGGCGTTCTTGTTTGTACATACGTACAGAACTTTAGTAAGTTATAACCTAAATGGGGTCACATGACACTTGAGCAAGTCTATTTGTTGAGGAGGACTGTTGAACACAGCTGAAAACTCTGTAATTAGCAGCTTTAACCACAGATTGCACAGTTAGTTCAGTTCATCGTTAAATTACAGATTGAATCTCTCCACAGATATATTCACTTTACTATTTCTCAATTCTGCGTCAGCAACATAGATGTGTCTCAGGCAGATCTCATGAGTTTGTCCCATGTGTTTATGATGTGTGTGTTGTAACCAGGGTTCTTTGAGGAGTGTATTTGTGCAGCGGAGATCGAGGCGAAGCTTCCAGCGATAATGAAGAACGCCGTGTATCTGCACAAAGCTGCTGCACGCAGAATCAAGAGCTGCCGAATCCAGAGGAGAGCCTCCAGACGCCACTGGTGTAAGTCTGACCATCAAACACACACACACCCTGACATCTTGCATATTTTTGAATTCATCCATGCTCCCAAGTTACACAGCAAAACATTCAAACATACAGTATGCAGTGCATTTTTAATTTTACGCATTAAGTATTTTTGAGTTATTTGTGCACTTTTTCTGCTGAAATCCGGCACTCCAGTTGCAAAGACAGCATCTATGCATGCTGGCATCGCACTGCAGGTCTTTGAGACTAATTAGAAATAATAAGAGGAAACCTTTAGATTTCCTTGTGATAAGAGATTGGTTATTAATTTTTTTTGTGGTAACAAAATCGTTAAATAATGGCATTAAAATGTCATTTCAAACATGGCCATTCTCAGCTTCCTTATGTCTGAGTCTAAATCTCTTTATCATAGCTTTCAAATACACTCAATGGCCACTTTATTAGATCCACCTGTACAGTTGTGATGACCCCTCCACACCACTAGGAGTGCGCTGGTTTGCCGGACGCTCTCTCTTGCAGGCTCTGGTCGAGGCGGGGTCATCGGGGGGGCCCGGTGGTACTCTATAAATCCTCATATACAGACAGATCGCTCTCTCTCTCATTCTACCTGCTCACCCCATTCGTGTGGGCATGGCGGCGGCGCTGCTGTTCCTGTTTGCTTTGTTTGGTTACTCGCACTCACACACACACACACACGCCTCCATACATGCCCACGCTACTAATTACTGACACTGACTTTTGTAATTATTTGTTATTTATTTCATTTTGTCAATAAAGTTACATTTTGATGCAACTGACCTCGTCTCGACTCCCTACTTTGTTGCAGCCTTAGAGCCGGGCTGTAACACAGTGTAATGCAAACCAGTACAGCAGCTCTGTCAGAGGGACAAAATATTAGAGACATGTCTCAGAATAGTGCACTCCACACAAACACCAACAGCCACTACCACCTCAGTAATAAACATAAAGAAGAATTATCAGCTTTCTGACAGTGTCAACAACATTTGAAACGTAATAAGTTTTGTTAGAGCAGAATTCATGGCAGAGCTGCTGTACTGGTTTGCATTACACTGTACAGGTGTATCTAATAAAGTGGCCAGTGAGTGTATTTATTCTTGTCTTTAATTTAAATTGATCCTTTTTAGTTTTTGCCACTGCTCTATTGTAAAATGTCCTTGATGATGATTATTTTTTATTATGTGAAGGCACTTTGTGTTACATTTCATGCATGAATTTGTGTCACAGAAAAAAGTTAAATTATGACCTAATACAGAGGGAGATGAGTTTAACAGCTCTCATTACATGCACCTGCCGTTCAGCTAATGATAAACTATTGAAGATTTTAAAAAAAAAAGAAGACCTTATGGTATTTCTATTTTTGGGTAATTGAAAAATTGCTGGGAAATTAAACAATATCAGCCATCATGCAGTACCAACTTATTATGGTCTTCTCTGTTTCTCACAGTAAAACACTCCAAGTCCTTTGCTGTAACCAATGCAGGCGATGGCGGAATGGAGGAGCTGCGGGAGACGGCCCGACAACTGACCTCTGACAGCAGCTTCAGAGAGAGTGTGTACAAGATCATCACACGCAAGGACCCCACAAACAAATCAGACCTCTGAGAGGACAGAGAGGGGAAACGGTCCTTAGTTTAAGCTCAGTCCACACAGTGAGTGATGTAGAGATCCTGATCCCAAACCCACCATTAAAAACTGTAGATGATTGTACACAGAGTTAAAACGGATGGCATCTCTGGCTGCAACTGTGAGAGCCATGAAAGTTTTTATAAACACAGATGAAAGTTATTATAAACCTGTTATATGTAACAGCACAGGTTCTCTCTCTGCTTGTGAACTGACTGGTTTAAAGTCATTTTCAACCAAACAATTCCAGGAACAACAAGAACTGAACTCAGAAACTAAGAGCTGTTTTTGTGCAGTTCTGTTTGTGTAAAATACAGTTTGTGTAAAAAATTTTTTTAAAAAGGACTACAACTTTTAAAATACATTTTATTGTCTAGTCTCTCAGTTCAAATTGCTGAAGTGTTTGGGTTCTCGATAAATGTTCTTGCAGGGGAAAATGCCATTTTAATCCCTGTTAGGAGTTGAGTTCATTCTAAGGGTAAATCAAATGAGATTTTTTAACAGCTGAAGCTTCTGTTGAGTTTTTCGAACAAAGCTTTGAATGTCTCCATAATTTATGATGACATTAACCCCCATGGGTTAATTCTTTCAGAGGTTGCAGTCTGCCCACGACTGTTTGTCTGTCCCTCCACTCCGCCCGTCCAACCCACACAACGCTCAACGCTCACGAGATTATTTAGACTTTGGATGTCAGTTCTTTAGTTCCTGGAAATGCTTGATTGAAAAGTGCAATAAGAAACCTTCAGAGTTTATAATCAAATAGTTACTACTGTGTAAAGTGAAAACTTTGTTAAAAACAACTGTGGTTTAAGTAAGGTGTACCTTTGCACTACAGTACTACTATCAGCGAATGTTGACCATTTCAGTCTCTGGACTCCTGATAAAATGCAGTAATGTTAACTTGACAAACACTTGACTTGTCATCACAGATCATAATAGTCAGCAGTGTGTGACTGTAGCCTTGTACGTTGACTCTCTAGTGTTTTCACTGTTCTCTATAAAAATCCCACTATAATAGAATTACAGTGTACAGAATATACTTAGCAGATAGCACAGACAATGCAAATCCATCTTGAAAAATGTTTGTTTTTATTCTGGTTTTGATTGTTTGCACAGATTGTGTCCTTCACTTTAACAGAAGAGGTTTCATGAAAACAATGACGGAAACACAGATGCCTGTGATAAACCATTTCATTATTGCTACATCTGAAAATCTACCCTTGATGAAGCAACTCAATGTTATTCACTCTCAAACGTTTCATGATAATGTACTAATGATGACATAACACCAGAAATGATAGAGAAAAGAAGCACAGATGTTTGGGTAGGGTAAGAGGGAACATAATATGGACTGAATAATATGCCTTGATGCTAATAAAGCTCTATTGGAACCTTGTACATGTCATTTCATTAATGCAGGTAGAAGGCCGTTGGTTCATATCTGGCTCAGCTTTCTCAATTTCCTGTTCAGCAGCAGAATCGATGGCACTTTAACTAGTATAAAATGAATAAAGACTCATGATATGGATGTGTTTTCTTTAGAGGAGAGACTTGTATTTGTTACAGTTCAGTGTGGGAAGAAAAGTTCTGTCACGAGGATGGTGGGTGAAATCACCAGCTCTTGTTCATCACCAGGACCTGCAGCAGATAAAATAACACTGTGATGAATGAGTTTAAACAGCACAACTGAAGTCTGTTTACTGCAATAAAACAAAAGGTTCTGCTTCAAAGTTCAAAGATTCACATATATAAGCATGTATGTATGCATGTCTCCATATGTCCATGTATTTATGTATGTACATAGGAAAGCATTTCTTTTTTAAATGTATTTACGAATGCCTCTACGAAAGTATGCACGTTTCAATGCATGTATGTATGCATGTTACTATGGATATATGTTTCCTTGTATTTATACTGTATGTATGTATGTATGTATGTATGTATGTTTGTATGCTCAGATTTATACATGTGTGCATGTTTATGTGCATGTAAGTATGTATATACACACAGAGATACATATATACACACATACAAGGAGACAGACATACAGTATATGTATGTATGCCATGAATGTATATTTCCATATAAGTATGTATGTATATTTGTATATATGTATGTATATCTGGACAAATATTTGCATGTATAAATGTATTTGTGTTTAAATGAATGCATTTATGTATGTATGTATGTTTTCCAAGTACATGATACAAACAAGTATGTAAACACTCATGAAAAACATGCATACAGTCGTTAACACATGGAAAGATACATACATAGATACAAACATGAATACAAACCTACATACATAAAGACATGTATGCCTACGTGTATAAATGTATGCTTGTATGAATGTATGTAGAGCTGAAATGATTCCTCAAGTAAATTGAAGAACTCGATTACTAAAATACTTTCAGGAAAATAACTGCCTATTGCCTATAGAAAAAAATAATAATTGTGCATTTAAGAGACATGTTGTACTTTCTCTATTTTACATTATTATTGCACCTCAACAGAGCAAAAGTAATTTACTGAAAAAAATTGCAGCATGCACAATATTTCTTATCCGATTACTTGATCAATTGCCAGAATAATAGGCAGTATACTTGATTACTTAAATAATCGATAACTGCAGCCCTGACTGTATGTATGTTCTTATGAATATTTGTAAGTATTTAAGTTTTCATGTATCTGTACACGTGTAGAAACAGACCTACAAATGTGCATAAACCCATAGAAACGTTCATACGTGGAAACATATATTACCATATACATACATAGATAAATAAATGGAGACATGTATGTATGTGTATGTGTATATGTATGTAAGAAACATTTTTTCCATGTTTGTATATATGTAAGTCTGAATGTATTTATGCTTGAAAAAATGTATGCATATATGTGTGCATGCAGGTATGTATGTGTGTATGTTGACATGAACTTATGCATTTATGTTTGTATTTAAGGTTGAGTTTGTATAAATTTTGTGTTTGTAGGTATACATGTTCGTATATATGATTGCATGTCCACACTTTTCAGTGTATTTATGTATTAACTTTTCATGTATGTATGTATGCATGAATATATGTATGTCTGTGGTGTATATGTATTTATGATTGAAATATAATGTTTTTTGTGTTGTTTTTTGACTTTATTTAGTTGTATAGCACTTATATTGTTTTTTTGTTGTTTCGTAAATTAGCAGTATAAATTTCTACTTGGGATGTGTGTGTAAATATGTGTTTAAGAAAAACTGTTTCCATGTAAATATATATATGTAAGTATGAATATATATGTATGCATGATCATATGTTTCTATGCATGTTTGTATGTATTTATATGCATGTGTGCCTGTGCATTTACGTGAATGTATGTATGCATGGATGATCTAGTCGTATGTGTCTCAATATATGTATGTATGTACATACCTTTCAATGAAAGTATATATGTATGTTTGATTTTTGTTTTTTTATGGTTTTTTGACTTTTGTTATTTTAACTACAGCACTTTGTTCAACTGCTGTTTTTTCTCTTTTTGTTGTTTTGTAAATATGCAGTATTAATAAATTTTACTTAAACTTAAGAGTGCTGAGTATGTAGGTATGTGATAAATGTTTGTGTGTGTATACACAGAAGCTTCCATACATGGAAACACACATACATACTTTTACACATACATGAAGACATACATGCATAAACTGAAACATACAAACATTCTTACATGCAGAGACATACATACGTACATGCATGCATACACAGAAACATACATACGCACATACGTAAGTGGACCCATACATACATACATACATACAGGGTTACGCTAACCCTCACACTAACCTAACCCTATCCTAACCCATAACCCTATTAAAATGTACACATGCATGTACGCATGCATGTTTCCATATATGTATGTATTTATGCATGTACATGGAAAAACACATACATACTTTTACACATACATAGAGACATACATACATAAACTGAAATACACTTGCATACATAGAAATATACAAACAGAGACATTCATACATTTTAACACACATGGAGACATACTTAGGTACATACATACATAAAAACATACATACACAAACATACATACATACATGCATGGAGACATACATGTATGTAGCATGTTTCCATTCATGTATGTATTTTCCTTTCCTGTTTGTGTATGTATGTTCATACAGACAAAAATCACACAGACACATACAAACATACATAAAAAGACACATATGTAGGTATATGTATGTAGGTATACATGAATGTCTGTTTGTATCCATGTTTCCATGTATGTATGTATGTGGGTATATATGTATGTAAGAAAAATTGTTTCCTTGTATATATATATATATAATTGTATTTATGCATGGACATATGTTTATATGCATGTATGTATGCACATATGTGTGCAGACAGGCATGTATGCATGTATGTTTACACGAACTTATATATGTTTGTATGTATGATTGTATGTGCCTATCTATGTTAGTATATCTGATAGTATGTCTCAACACCTATGTATGTATGTATGTATGTATGTATGGAGGGATGTATGACTGTATGGATGTGTGTACCTTTTAATGTGTGTATGCATTTACCTTTTAATAGATGTATGTATGTATGTATGTACGTTATTGTGTATGTATGTTTGTATATGTATTTATGATTTAAATACATTGTTTTTTTGACATTCTTAATTATAAGTGATAATTTTAACTGTAAAGCATTTTGGTCAGCTGTTGTTTTTTTCCTTTTTGTTGTCTTGTTAATGTGCACCATAAAAAAAGTTGACGTGAGCTGAAGACTGTATGTATGTCTGTATGGTATGTATGTATGTGTTTAAGTTTTTACATGTACATGGAAACATCCATACATGGAAACACACATGGATACATACCCACATACATGAAAGCATACATACATACTTTTACACATACACGAAGACATGCATACATAAACTGAAACATACATGTAGACGTGCAAACATACATAGAGACATACATGGGTCATACATGTGTACATACATACATACATGGACCCAAACATACGTACATACATACATGAACATATACATATGCATGGAGACATGTATGTACGTATGTATGCTGTATTTTATTCTCTCAACCTGTCTAGTTGGTTAGTGAGTAGTTTGAACTTTTAGACACACAAATGACAAATGTCTTTTTTGCAAACCTTGCTATAAATTATCAGGTCTGAGGAAGAACAGTGAGCAAAAATCAGATTTTCTGCCATAAAGTCATCCAAAGGTCTGCAGAGTAGCGTCTCTTTTTACTTCTTTAAACTGCGTATGTTTTCCTTTCTATTTAGAATTCAACTACAGCTGCAAATCTGGGCCTTAATAAGAAGTATCTACACAAGCTCCTCCAACTTAATGTGCTCTGCATTTTATTATAACCCCCTTTTCAGGATCTCAGCATTTCAGTCGCTGTCACCTACAAATCTGCTGTCTCATTCCTCTAACCTTACATCACCTCTCCATTAATTATCTGGCGGGAACAGGGTGGCTTAGTCAGTGCCGTACGCCTGTTAATCCTCTGTGGGTCTAATGCTGCTTTTCAAATTCATTCTGGCTTATATCTCAGTAGTTAGTGACATTAGCAGGTTATCAGTCTATCTAAAATGCTCAATCCTGCCTACTTCCTGTCCACAGGAGTGCTGCAGGGACATGAAATTACTCTGTAGGCGAAGAAAAGGATTTCTAACTAAATGGGTGAAAAATAAAAAATGCTGCAGTCATTTTTCTGACTAACACAGATGTGAATATAACACAGGAGTTTTTTCGATAACTCCCTGCAAAGAAATAACCAGAATGAGCCACCAGAGAGTCAGTTCCCCACACACAGCCCCCTCATATTCCCACACACTCTCCATGCTCAGTCATTCACCTTTCACTACTCCATTAGATTTATATTGCTATGGCAACAGCTACATCTGAGGGCAAATCTCCCTTGTGTATCTCTCTTTTTCCTTTTTTTTTTAATCTGAAAGATTGTAGGATTAGTCCAGCCA
>MDSQ01000200.1_pt1 | contig 12581 bp, 4 predicted proteins | sample 1008251 | NCBI WGS metagenome assembly MDSQ01 (sample SAMN05526597, study PRJNA338239) | gut metagenome | isolation source: Hindgut content | host: Naso unicornis | place: Saudi Arabia: Red Sea | collected 2016-05
ATTTCCTGCTGCACAAAACCATCAGAACACAGAAAGAGAGCAGTGATAATGTCAAGGGGGTTCAACATGTCACCTGAATGCTGAATGTCAAACAGGTCATCAAGATCTAGCTCTGTATTCCCTGATACAGTGTCACATGGTGATTCACAGACTGATGTACATATCATATTCCTTGCTGTCACATTAACCATCATCAGTTTCTTTAGAAAATACCATGGAAGATCTGAATGACTTCTGACAGGTTCATCACTGATGGTCCTCTTGTCGATCTGAAGTACCGTGCTCAGTGATAGCTTCTTTTCTGTGTAGTGCTGCTTTAACCCCAGATCCTCCAATAAGCTCTTTAGGTGTGTTTCTGTTGATATGAAAATTTTATTATTTCAAAATAATAGTGTTTTACTAAAATGTTGACCTAAAGTAACCTATTCATGAACCACAAAAACAGAAATGATTCTAGTCTGAATAACCAGCAAAGATTTTCCTTGAATGGATGCACCAAGTTTTTGTCTTTTTATTTGCTTACCTCCCGAATTCATGACGAGAATACAGATACCATTCTTTTGACTGTGTGTGCAGTAACAAGGAAGAGACGAGCAGGGCTCGCCCACCGCCAATTAGCTTAGCTCAGATACTGGTAGTCAGTGGAAAGTGATAGCCTGCCTCTGCCTAAAATCATCAGATAAACTTTCCAACAACTCAAACCCATAAATTCCACCAGATGCGTGTTTGGTCCATCTCCGCTCAGCCAAGACAGCGGACCTGATATGTTTCAACTCTAGTCAGTGTGTGTGCTTTTACTGGCTACGGCTGTGTTGCATATCTACTCTGTTGCAGTAGGATGGCAGAGCACAACACAGCAATTTAGCACAAAGCAGATAAAGCAGGGAGAAGGTCAGACACAGATACAACATTAAAACGTGGTTAGTTTTCAGAATGAAACACTCTGTGTTGACACCCAATCATATTTCAACTTTAATTCATAAATAAACTGTCGTTATGTGTAGAGCTAGGCCTGAAGTAAACAGATCAGAGGTTTTAAGAGAGCTGAATGGTGCTGTTGGCTTTTTGTGACTTATTAACTACATTATGGTACTTTTAGATTCAGATTAGCACTTTATGTAATTTTAGAATGAAATATGTACCAGAAATAAACCCCAGGGTGAATGCACACCAGTTAACAGCAGCAGCAGAAGAAGAATAAAGTGCTAATCTGTGTCTAAAAATAACATAACGCAGTAAATAAATAAATTACAGCAAGCACACAGGACAGAGTTGGTGAAAAGTTTATCTGATGACTTTAGGCGGAGGCAGGCTAGCACTTCCCACTGACTTCCAATATTTGAGCTAAGCTAATTAGCAGTGGGCAAGCTCTGCCCGCCTCTTCCTTGTTACTGCATGCACACTCGAACAAATGGTGTGTATCTTCTTGTCTGGAACTCAGAGCGGAGCAAATAACAAAAAGAAAAAAAAAGTTGGCATATCCCCTCTAAGTTTCTGATACTTTGCACATCCTTTAGTGCCCCTCTGTTAGACAATAAATTGAATGAAACTGACCTTTAACCCTTGCATCAGCCTGCTGACAGTCACCCTTGCTGTCATAACATGGTGGTGATGAAGTGTCTTTACCTTCCTTACAGTGAAGGTTAGCATCTGAATCTTCATCACTGATTCCCTTGGAAAATGACAAGAATATAATTCAACATCATAAATAAACTCATTCCACACACATCATCATCAAATAGGACATGATTTCTATATTATTTTGTTGATCTTTTAGATTAATACAAACTAGCTGTTTACCTCCATTTGGGATACAGTCTCAGTCGTCCCACACTTTGTCCAGATTGTTCAAATAGCTTCTGACTGAAAGCAGTGAGAGACGAGTGTATTAGGCTTTATTTCTGTACATGACACTCAGTTAGTATAAATACCACACAAAGTTTAAAATAGGTTACCGTGCAGCTGACTTGACATAAAATTACAAGAATAAATTAGAGGCTAGCAATCAGTCTGTAACTTTTTGTTTAAGGTTTGTAAATGTATAACTTTGATATGGCGGCCCTGAAGTGAAAATTCCAATGACAAATCTTAAACACAACCATATATTTAAAAAACATCATGGCTCATAAGAACACAACACCAATGCTCAAGAAAATAACAAAGAGAAAGCACAAAAACCAACAGGACAATCCCAATAACAGTGTGCTACTTTTGTGATTTGTTATCGGTGATTTGGGCTTGAGCACTGATGTTACAAGGAAACTGTTGTAATGCAAAACATTATTATTCTTTCCAGTCAGTTGCCTTTTTGAAAGCTTAAATATGCACTTGAACGACAATCACCATAAGATTTATCTGAAATTGTCATGGGTTAAACAACAGTGTACTGTTTCATCCAAATGAATGTAAAGGGACTTGTCCCTTACCAAAACTACTTTTTTACTCATGTGCTTTACTTGTATTGAGTGTTACAGGTTAGCTTCTCTAATCTGACAAAATAACACATTGATGCATGTCGGATGAACAGTGAGACAATATTTGTCTATTAAAAGCTTCATTTCAAATAAACTAATGAACCACTGTTCCACAGCACATCATGATAATCACAGTTGTCAAAAACAAGCAAACAAACAAATATCGTGCCTCCCTGCTTTTTGCACAATTGCAGGCTATTGTGCATTTGAATTAATTTCAGTTTACTGTCCAACCTCAGTCGCAGTGCTGAATCACACTAACTTACTACACCTTTACCTTTACCTACCTTTCTTTCAACCTGCCTCTCCTGCTGTCTGAGCTAGGCTACTACCTGACTGAATTGCCTTTGTCACATGAGAAAATAACACACTGATGCATGCCCCATGAAAAGCAGCTAAAAACACTATTTAAAACCTACTTAACGTTTTATTATTATAACCATAAATGGAGACTCACATTAGCAATTGAAAAATAATTTTCTTATATAGACACATGCATGCACACTGATGTTAATGCAACCTCTCACTAGACTACAGTACGGAGCCCAGGGAGTGACACAGACGTCTTTATTTATTTATTTATTTATTTATTTAGTGTGCGCACTTTTTCTATTTAGTGTGCACATTGTATAAATTGCTTGCATTTTATTCCTATTTCACGCATCCGTTTTATCTAAAACATGCTCGCGAAGTAGAAACGCGCCTTAATTAAAATATCTAATTGATGAACTGAATTAAGTCAACCACTAGGTGACAAAAAACGAGATGTGCAAAGAGAGGAAGTGCTAAGATGTTCGTGAGTGGTTGCTCAGCAGCACAAAAAGCATGCAGCTTGAAGAGGGAAGAACCAAAGACTTGGCCAAAAAAAGGTCAACTATGAATCATTTTGTCACAGTGTAGGCTACAATCAGTGATGTAGTGATGCCTGGAGAAATGGATTCACTCTTAATTTATGCACTCAATTATTCTTTGAAGTGGCCCGTCCAGCAAAGGGTAAGCACTCTTTTTTAACAGTAATGTGATATAAACAGTGGCATGTAAGACGAGCCGCAAAACATATTTGAGCCTCACAATGACGGTAGGCCTACACAACTTAAAAAGTCTGAATTAGCTGGTTGTAATTTTTAACAGGCTTAAAGGACAATTTATTAATGTTTTCCACAATGGGCTATTTACACTTACTTGAACTTGAAACAAATCTATTAGAGTCCTCCTTGTGTTTGTAAGAATTGAAAAATTGCCCACTTTGATAATAAGCTCAAATAAATGCTTTGCGGCAGCCTATCATTAAAACAGTACAAGTGAAACATGTAAACTACTTTCAACTATGACTAAAGTCAATTTAAGTTGGAGTTAATCCATGCAGCAATCAGCGCTCGGGCCTGATCACAAAACACAATATCAGCTCACGCTCATTCAATTCATTAGCAAAATCTCAGCTTGAGAGCAAAGATACTTTGCCACGTGACAATACATTTTTACAATCAGAGAACTGAAAAAAAAGGATCTAGGACAGTATGTTTCTGTCTTGTGTCTTGGGGCTTCCTGCCCTGTTTTAGACGTGTCCCTGATTCAAATGATCAGGGCTGCATTTGCTAGTTTCATTGTACCTTAACATTCTACGAAGGTTTCCAAAATATACCTTATTAAGGAACACTCTGAATCTACGAGTGTTTCCCAGACTCTCTTATATGTATATATATATATATATATATATATATATATATATATATTTATATATATGTTTGAGCTCGGGAGCATCTTTTCTCACTTCAGGGTGGCCTTTCACATCTTGCAAGAGATGATGTAATCACCTACTTTGTTGAAGTATTTCCGGACTTTTGAGGTTCAGCTATTGGTACATTTAGCTGTTTCTCTCTGCCATGATCTTGCTTGGCATTTTTTACACTGCTTGAGCGCCACACTGCCTTGCACTGTTCCACAGCACCTCCGCCACCCGCTGGATATCAGATGCATTGCAACTGCTTTATTGAAACGACGTGAGCCACATATTGGTAAAATCAAATCAAAATAATGAAACTGAATGATCCGAATAGCAAAAATGGGCCAATTAGTAATTTAAATATTCAAATATTTTGTGAATGCCCTAATAAATACACACATAATAACCTGTCTAATTAATTTTTTGTATAATCTTGTTTTAGTAAGAAATAGGCTATTTTATTCATATCAGGTGAAATGACAACATTCCTGTGATATGCTCGACACATAAACGTTGTTTGGATAAATATGGTCTACTTTTCAAAAAGCATGGCCACTGCTAGCCATTTGGGTGACCTAAGCATGACTGATGTATCTGCCATTCCTCTACGGCAGGAAAAAAAAACACCAAAAAACCATATTAGAGATCGACGGATGTGGATTTTACGATAACAGATGCTAGCCATAGTCTAAATCAGGAAAAAAAAGCCGATTAATGATTACTGATTATCTGATAACCAATCAGTGGCCGATGTCCCCCCCTCCCCGAAAAAGGGCACAGGCTGAAATGAAGATTCTTTTACAGAATTGAACATAATACCTATAAAAATACAAATAGGCTTAACTGAACAAAATAATAAAGTGTAGCCTACATGAAAATCAATACAAATAGCCTATTACATTAAATAACAGCCTACTAAGTTAATATTAGAATAAATTATTCACTCAGCCATTTTCTTTTCTAGAATTAAATAACCTGTATCATACGGCTGTATCAATAAAAATTAAACGGCTTGTTCAACGATAAAATAACCTTGGAGATCTTTTATTTATAAATCCTGTCAAAATATAGGAGGGAATCTGTTATCCTAATTTTTGATTGACAGTTGTTGCTTGTCAGGCATTGGAAACAATCACTGCAGAGCACTCCGCCCTTCCGCAGCGGGTGGTGTGGACAGTCAGATTAGATTACATGGGCACCGAACGGAGACTGGCTCCACTCCACGCCGCGACCGCATCCTGTCTGATAACGAGCCTTTCATTTGAAACAGGTTTGTTGGAGCAGAGAGACATCTACAATACGCAAGATGAAAAACACTGCTTTAGCCTTACATCAATGATTGGCTAATGTTAAAAAATATAAGCGTGATTGATTTCTAAGATATGTAATTTTTTCAAAGCCACTGCAGAGCTGCTGCAGAGGAGCAAAAAGCCACAGGTTGCAGACCTCTGTCCTACCCAGTTCAGCGCCCTTTTATAGACTTTTAAATCATCTCATATTAAGTTTGAACATAGAATCATGTTAGATTAATAATCGGTTGTTCATATACAACATTACAATCACATAATCACTGACAAAACAAATTGGAAACAAACCTTTGTCGAAGCGCTCTTCCCCTCTTATGCAGCCCCCCGCGTACAGACGCCTCCTTTTATCCTTTTTGGCTGAAGTCCTTTCACTTTCGGTTTTATTGTCCTGATTTCCCGTAAACGAAAAACCATTTACAGTAAATTGTATAACCAACTGCATACCACTCCCATGTAGAGACTACAGAAAGTTATTTGAAGAGTTCCTTTGCAAAAACAGATGACTCTGTTTGTATTTTTTAAACTTTATGAATTTTTATTTTAGGCTACATTATTTAATTTATTGCTTTTTTATATGTACATGTGTTTTTTTAGCTTGGCAAAATTTTTATTGTAGGCCTACTTTTTTTTTTCATGTGTGCACTTCAGTTTCAGTGAAGAGGTTGTATTTAATTCATTTTAGAATGGCTTTTAGGCCTGTCTGTGTTTGCAAAGCAACTCTTCATTTGTACAACTGCAAAAGAGGACTGTGTCTCACTGGTGCAGAACCACATAATGTATATTAACATTGTCTTAAAGTAGGCCTATGATCAACTTCAGAGTTAAATTCAAGCTGAAATTTTCACATTGACATTCAAATAAAAATGGCTCATTTGCTCATCAGCCTACATGTCTGGAAATTAGTTTTGAAATGATTACATGACATGGAAACCCTCAATAATAATAATAATAAAAAAGATTAATTAGCTATTTAGCAAAAGTCAAAAAGTCAAAGAACAAATAATCCTAGGCTTTAGCCTACCTTCTTTTTAAAAAATATTTTTCCCTCTAAGACTGTCTATGGGCTACTTTAACCTACTTAGACCTACATTATCCTCTTAATTTTTTAATTGCCTTAAATAACATTTCAGTTGTACGAAATTGTAATATGCAAACAATCGCACATTATTGCGCTACTTCCACACCTGCAAAAGGCAGATACTTGTGGTGTAACTTTTCTTTACTCTTTATATTAGCCCGTTGAATTCCAGTTATGCCTACATATAATCACCACCAGCTGTAAATGACATGCATTACAATGCACTTGACATCATGTTTAACTTTGTTTTGTGTAAATGTAGTGATGATAGGGTGAATGTAGTGATAGCACTTGGGAACACAAGTCAGCAGTATGACTTTGACGGACTTATGACTGTAATGTCTGTGAATCTCTCTACAGCTATAAGAATTGATAAATAACGTCCACTGATACGTGGGTTCACTGTGTGCGGTTTATTCACCGCCAGCACACTGTTGCCATTCTATTTACATCCGGTTCACTTCTTCTCGTACATCAGTTACACCGTTACACTCTTGAACCACGGCGACACCTAGTGCTTTCACTTAACATTAAATCTCCCCCTTTAAAGAGGTCGCACTTAGCAAATAACCAGAACTTCTTTGTGCAAACAAAACACTCTTCCATGTTAACAATCTTCCTTATTATGAACACTGTCTTAGTCATCTTCAGACATCACTGTTATCAACCAGGTAAACCTTTTCTTATTCTTCTTTAACAAAAATATACATTCCTTTTCAGTTCTTTACCAATCAAAAAGTGCCGTTTCTGCAACAGTAAAACCATACAACTCAAAACAAATATTCCCACAATTATTTGTCAACACCCCCCCCCCATCAGGCCAGTTTGGTTTCAGGTTGTCCCGTAGGGTAGGCAATGTGGTTCTTATTTTCCTGCCTATCAGTAGTTCTAGAGGAGTTGGGTGTGGCTCTATACGCCATCAGAGCAAGTAGTGGGTCTTCTTGCTTCAGAATGGTCTCTGCTATCTGAACTGCCCTCTCAGCTTGGCCATTACTCTGAGGGAAGTGGGGGCTTGACGTAACATGGACGAAATCATATTCCTCACTAAACTCCCTCATCTCTGCTGAAGCTGGCTGAGGTCCGTTATCATTTACTAGTATCTCAGGGATGCCAAACTGTGCAAATGTGGCTTTCAGCCTAGCAACAACCTGACTGCTAGTAGTTGTGGGAAGGTTAGGAATCTCAAGGTATTTTGAGTAATAATCAGACACTAATAAGTTTTGCTTTCTAAACTCACAGAGGTCTATGGCGATTTTCTGCCATGGCCTGGATGGAAGATCACTAGGGATTAATGGCTCCTTCCTCTGCATGTTCCTGTTTTCTCTACAAAGCATACACTGCTGTGTTGCATTTCCTACGTCATCTGACATTCTAGGCCACCATACAGATTGGTTTGCTCTTTCTCGGCACTTAACTAGGCCTTGATTCCTGTAATGGATCTTTTCTAAGATTACCTTTCTCATCTCAGTGGGGATGACAATGCGGCTGCCTCTTATGACTAACCCGTCTATCTCTGACAGTTCTCCGCTCACCTGGTAAAAGTCCCTGATAGCCTCAGGCACTTTTCCTACATACTCCAGCCACCCATTCTTGATGGAGCCAATGACTGTCTGGAGCTGCCGGTCATTGCCTGTATGCTGTTTCAGTTCTAGCATTCTCTGTGGTCTGGCTGGGACCTGTTGCATGACAGCGTCAACGTGTGCTGCCACTTCCTCATGACAGACCCCGTCCCCGAAGCACTGCTCAGGGCTCCTTGAGAGCGCGTCGGCTGCGGCTAATGTCCTTCCTGGTGCGTGCTCTGCTGCGGCGGTGAAACGCATAAGTCTCATCAACAGTCTCTGACACCCGATTGGGACACAGTCTAAGTCTTTGCTGTCCATGAGGGGTACCAGAGGCTTGTGATGAGTGATAAGCCTAAAATTGTCAAGTCCATAAAGGTATTTATCAAACCATTCGCAGGCCCATACGCTCGCCAGACACTCCTTCTCAATTTGTGCGTATCGTTTCTCCGCGTCACTGAGTCATCTGGAGCAGTAAGCCACGGGTTTCCAGTGGTCCCTGTGCTGTTGAAGAAGAACGCCACCCAGCCTGTAGCTGCTGCCGTCCGCTGACACGATGGTGGGCTTGTTGGCGTTGTAGAAGGTGAGTACAGGTGTGCTGACCAGTGCTGTCTTCACTTTTATGAATACCTTTTAAATTTTTTTTTTTCGGCTCTGTTTTAAGCAGTCCAGTTGAGCCAAACACACCACTAACCTCCTCTATCCTCTTCACTAGGCCCATTTTCACCGCTTCCTTGCTACCTAGCAAGCAACTTGTTCCCTCTATTACATGCACATTAAAGGAATACTTTTCTCCCTTGTAGCTGGTGGTACACGGGAGCACCTCTGTGCATTTGAGGTCGCCCCTTGGACTGACAAAGCGTGTGTCCGGAGGTCCCAGTTTTGTTCTCTGATCAATAATGGTAGCATCAGCTCCCGTATCAATTTTGAAAGTCACATTCACATTATTTATAGGCAAACCTACAGTCCACTTATCCTCCCTGTTAACAGCACCCAGGAAAAAGGTCTGTTCGAGCTGTTCGCTTGTGACTTCTCTTACTGCCTTAGAATAACATTTTGGTTCCCAATGCCCTTTCTTGGAGCACCTTTTGCACTTACTTTTTAATGCAGGACAATGTCTTTCATCTGAATGTTGTGGTTTACCACATCTCCCACACTCCTCCTTCGAGTGGGCTCCCATATTGCTGTTGTCGTGGTGCTGTGCTTTTTTCTTATATTGTCCGTCCTTCCTCTTGAATGTGTTGATGTTGGCCGTTTGAGCATTCGGTCGGTTAGCCTGATGATTCATCTGCCACGCTACCACCTCTGCTTGCCTCGCTCGCTCAATAACCTGCGCAAGTGTCAGATCCGCCTTGAGCTGGAACTGGCGGGAGAGTTCTTTGTCTGCTAATCCCACAACGAGACGATCTCGAATATGCTCGTCCCTCTTCTCCCCAAACTCGCAGTGCTCTGCCATCTCATATAAAGTCCTGATATACATCTCTGCCGTTTCTCCAGGTTGCTGGTTTCGCTGATAGAAACATGCCCGCTCATGTATGATGTTTCGCCTTGGAATAAAGTAATCGTCAAAATTTTTCACCACTGTATCAAATTTCTTCTTGTCTGCCGTCTCAGCAAACTCGAATGAGCTGAATATCTTTTCAGCTTCACTGCCCATTGCATAGATCAGCGAACTCACTTGAATCTCGCCCTCTTCTTTGTTCGACTTCTCGAAACGTAACTGGAAGTAAAAAAGAAGAAAACGGCTCGCACACCGCAGAGCTCCAATATGCAGTAAATTTATTAGCAGCAGAAAGGCAGTGGCAGTAATGTTTCGAGCACAATGCTCTTCATCAGACATGCATCTACACAGTGCGACGCCATCTTAAGTATCATGTGATGTGGGACACGTGATTGAGTGACAGGAAGCAGAGACCAGTACAAACAGGATTCAATATCATTCGGAACACAAAAATATTAGAAAAAGTTAAGGAAAAGGAAAAATATATATGAGTAGTAATACTAAGAGGTCCTGAAGATTCCAGTACATCACCATCCCTCATAAAACAGGAACGCTGTTTTATGCTTATGGTTTTGCTCAGAAGGTTGTTTTTATGTGGGATGGTAGGGGTGGCGAGTTGGAGCAGTATTTGAGACTATGATTGTCTATGATATGATTGTCTCGGGACTCAACATTAAACCAAAGGCCTACGCTAAGGCTGCTGCCTGGGCCCTACGCATGGGGAGGAGAAGATCACAGCGGAGGCAGAGGTAGTGGCGTTTCTCGACAGCAACAACATTGAGGCATGTCATCCACTGCCTCGCAAGAAGCAGACGGACAAACCAGCTGTCATCCTGAGGTTTTTCAACAGGAAGAACAAGATGTAGCTGTTGTGCCAAGGAAAAAACTTCAAGGACACTCATGTATACTTCAGTGAGTGCCTGACTCAGAAGAACAGTGAGAACCTGAGGAGAGCAAGAATCCTCAAGAAGAAAAACAAGATCCAGGGAACCACAAATTGTGCAGTTCTAGTTTTACTGTACTCCCGCTGAACTTCAGGTGAAGATGCTAAGACAAGTCTAGGGACACGTGTCGGTAAACATATACTATCACATATAAACTATAAGCCTAAAAGTCGGTAGCTTGGACAGACCAACTATAGAAACTACACCAGAGAGCAAGTCCTACATTTGTTTGGTTTAGTCCAGTTCATCATTTGGATCACAGATGCAAACTTACAGCATTGTGATATTAGCTGGATCATATAGACTGTATAACCTTACTGGCCTACCTGGGACTGTATTGTAGGTCTGTCCTGCTCATGTCTCACAGTAATGTTGCATTGTTCTACAGAGACAAGAGGATGACATCAAATATACAAAAGGGACATCAGCCTCCACTGACTCCTACAGCAAATTAGCATGTTTTTTAACCTAAGCTATCATCACAAGCTAACCAGAAATGAAAACAGGCACGCACACACACGCACACACACACACACACGCACGCACACAGACACAAAAGAGTACCTTATAGATAACGTTACATTAGCACGTCAGCTAACTCTGATTAGGTAATGGCCTTATTCAACTGAACGGGATTATCTGTGTTTTTCTTGCAGTGCAGATCGCTCTAATACTGCAATTGGTGATCAGTACTCTATGAAACAGCTTTCTAAATGTTTATCACTGACATCGGTTTTTTCACGTCAGTCACGTGCATATGGTGTATATAAAGTGTTGAGTCAGAATTATTTTAATTCTTATGTTCCTCAGAGCCAACGTGACTGCAGAATGCCATAGTCTTTTTGTTATACTGTCACTCATGATTCCAAGCCCCTCTGAGTTGATGCCATGCCCCCCCATGCAAGATTCAGGCCAAAAGTCTAAAACTGAAATAAATAAAATAAAATAAAAAATCTGAAGCTTTAAAAAAAAGATCTGAAAGTGAAAAAAACTTTAACACATTACAGAATGCTTGCTTTGTTCAATTCTTTTATGGCAGAGTGGAAAAAACTTCTGCTGAACCTTACTTTTTTCCAGGCCAGTCACCTTTAAAGGCTTTCCCTCTTTTCTGCCAAGTAAATTCACTTTCTGTTTTGTTCTCCCATTAAGACTATTAAGTAAGGATGGGTGGGATTGACAGACTGCTCCACCGATGACTGACACAATGCGTGGTTTCTCTTTGCTTGTGTTGGAGGAAATGCATGGTACATGTTTAGGGCTGGAAGACAGGTGAGCAACTTTGGTAACATAACATATTGAAGGCTATGCGTTCGCCTTTGTCACATGGTGGCCATTGCAACAAATGAGGCTGCTAACAGCTACAATGGCAGCGGTCGCCAAAAGCAGGATTTACCGGAATCCTCCAGGTAGTTCCTCTAACAACTCTTGCTGCAATAGAACCTGAAGGCACTAGCACCTAATTTGTTTTCTACATGTTTTTTTGTCCTGTTAAATAGGGATTCTTTTTAGGGATGCACAATATTATCAGCACATTATCTGTATCGGCCAATATTGGCTTTAAAATTAAGCCAATATAGTGATCATTAAAACAATAGGCTGCTGTTTCCTTGACTGAACGCCCGAGTTGACACCGTGTTTAAGGTTCCCTGTGGACAGACGTTATGTTTACTTACTTTGTCACCTCTGAAACAGGCAGTGTTTTACCTGGTTGTGGGTATTGTTATGATTGTCTCATCACCATCCAGTTTTAAGTAGGATGTATCTTACTTGCTTTGTTTAAAAACAAGTGTTATAAATAAAATATTACATGTTTTACATAAGTTAAAACATTTGTCTTCTTTTGCACAAGGAATGAATATTCCATAATTTAAACTTTGTATCTTATGCCTGCACTTGACAGTGGGTCAACATGGTAAGAGTATGCATTATAATACTGTATGTAAATTCCACTGCAGAAGAGACTTGATGATCTCACAAACTAGGTGTCGGGAAAAA
>MDSQ01000201.1_pt1 | contig 12551 bp, 10 predicted proteins | sample 1008251 | NCBI WGS metagenome assembly MDSQ01 (sample SAMN05526597, study PRJNA338239) | gut metagenome | isolation source: Hindgut content | host: Naso unicornis | place: Saudi Arabia: Red Sea | collected 2016-05
GTCAGTAATTACAAAATATGCTGACGGTCAATGGCTGTTTCTAATGTGTTTTATATGGTGCCTTGGTTGAGTGTCGGCATCATATAACTGTTGTTCATAACCTGTGGAGTCATTGATTTTTTTCTGGCTGGAGTATCCTGGAGGTTTTTCATTTGCAGAAACTTAATAGATTCATGTTTTCTAACATGAACTCTGGCAAACACGCAGAATCTATTAATACCACTCCTCCTCCACACACACATGCATATATTGTAGGGGCAGTTGAGGGTTTAACATCAGCTGTTTCTTACATTCCAGACCACAGGTTAAGCTGCACTCTCAATCAAAGTACAACACATTTGCCACTATCGACACATGTGTTATCCTCAGGCAGTCTTGGACCAGTGCTGTCATAGCAACAATGCATCAATGCTGAAGGTGCAAAAACCCAATCACTTTTTGATTACAGAGTAGCAAGGCTACCGATAAAGCATACAATACGGGAGAAGAGGGGACGTAAGATATAAGGGTCAGGTAGAGATATAAGTAAATTTCAGGTTGGAAAGGCTTTCAGAGTTTGAAATTGAGTTATAAAAAGAATGAGATTGGAATGGAGAACAAAAGCACTGCAGGAGAAATGGATGTGGGGAAAGAGTATAATGCAGAATAGATAATAAATGGGGGACATGGGTTGTCAAGAGAAAGAATGAGAAATAACATCGTCTGCAATGATGAATCAGCAAAGTTGCATGCAGTGAATTGCTGTGCTCACAAAATAACAGCTCCACAATCATATTCATATCTCCCTGTGCAACTCAGAGATAGAGGCAGTAATCATTTGACCAACGCTTCTCCATGGCAGATTTGAGAGTGGTGCAGCGATGTCATTGAGATATGGGAATGCACTGCCAGGCATAATATGTTCAATCACTTTTGATATTAGGATTTGATTAGATTTGCATCTTGAGATAAACAAGTAATCTGTCCACGGTGTGCCACGCCTGTTGTCAATGGTGTGCTGGGATAGATAATACACTGCATGATAAATAATGGACTATGGTTGTGAAGCCTTGAGTTTGCTCTATGGACATCGCCATCTTGTTTTTTGGAGCCAGAAATGACCATATTTGGAGATGGGAAAGATACATTTTGCTTGCTCTGTCCTGACTGGATGTGACTGAGAGCATGTGGACATGACATAATAGCGTCTTGTCAAGGTATGCCCAAAAGTACACCCTGCTTTATTATGTATTTTACTCTTAATGGGAACATCATTTGCAAAATGAACAACATGATGCATTGGAGAACTTGACCTTGACTCTTGTGATAAAGACCCTAAACGCATTAGTAAAAGGCTTAAAAGATCAAGTGGGAGGTAGGCTTATTTTCCCTGCTCCCTGCTAGCCATTAGAAAGAATATATGTTTAAGGCACTTCCATGCAGGCCTCATATTTCAGACCTGGAAGCTAGTGTCCTCATACTATCCACCCCAGCTTTGCACATCCCAGAGCAGGATAAGTAGTTTAGAAAATGGACGGATGGATAGATCATTAACAGTTTTGCCTCCGCATATCAAAGAAGGGTTGTAACTGTTCTCCCTAAAGGAATGCAAAAAGGTTACCACAAGTGTTAGTAATCAAAGAAATTAAACTGTATCCTGATTTATTGACTGGTATGTTGCTAAAATGACATGGCAGCTCAAGTTACTTCTGGATCCAAGACTTCATTATGATGCACTTGTCATCTTTTGAAATATTGAACTACAAAAGACTTGTGGTTGCATTTCTTTGTGTATGTGTGTGCATTTCCACCAGAGTGTGTGTCTACAAACCCACTTGGGGGAGCGATGTGCAGAGTTGACTATTTATGTGTATGTCATGAATATTCCACATGCCTTATAGCATCTGACAGTGTTGAGGAATTTAATCGACTAGCCTGAAGGTAAACAACCATGCTAAAGGAAAGTCAGAGAGGAGGGAAAGAGCAGGTGAGAAATGTGGTTTGTACTTTCAAACAGATAAATCTAGAAGCTTAATAACCTCCCCTTTCCTTTTGCACCACTTTACAAATGTGTCTTACTTGACTTTTTCAGCTTCAAACTTTGAAAATGTGGCGATACCATTGCCAAGGTTGGCGCTTTAGAAAATTGGATGCTCAAATTGAGCTCTAACATTGCATGAGTACAGTACATTCATTAAGTGGCACACAAGGATATATTCAAATTAAGAGGCACAAACAAATCAAAGAGCTGATGTGTCTCTTCTCATCTTACAACTCTTCTCCCTGCTCTGATCACTCATTTATATTTCAGTCAGGGACACTTATGTTGAGGAAATGAGCACTTACTGCAAATGGTTATACAGTTATATCTGGTGCAAAAGGCTCCACTCTGAAAGAATCCGAACAGCAACAAGGATTCTGCTGGAATCACTAATCCCCCAGAATCATAAGCACATTAACTTTAGTACGCTGAATTCTGAGAAAGCTGTAAACAGATACAGATTTTGACCAAGTCAACAATATTCAAAAAGCTTCAACACAAAAAATGAAGGAGGAGGTGAAGGTGGTGGAAGGTGCTGCAGAAGAAGGGATGAGACATAAGAATAAAGATAACAGAACCCCAAAATCTGAACCAGGTGGATGCCAATGAAACCAGCCCTGTAAGAAACATTCTTCAAATGCTAAACAGCTAATTATTTTAAACTATGCCTCAATAATTGCCACTTTACCATGTTTACTTGATCCTATTTGTATATGGCTGCCACCTTGTAAGTTCTTGTGCTTGAAGGGAAGACATACAAGTGAAGTGTGGGAGAAATGGTTAAAGCAGCACCGCTTTACAGCCAGGTTAAGGCTTGATTCCCTCAGGGGCTATTTATAATTAAAATACAGGAAAAAAGATAAGACCCAAACAAATCTGGATAGAAATTAATTGAATCATAATGTCTTGGTTAAGTTCAGCAATGTTCTCCATAGAGGTTGGATTATGAAAATTGGTCAATTAAATGCTGATCAAAGGTTTTTTTAGTAATATTTTTAATTTGAATCAAAAGCATAAATAGTGATCCATGTTTAACTTGACTTTGCCCTTTCCAACTATTATTACTGTATTACTTTAGGGAGGAATGGCAATCTAGTCTACTGTTATGGAGCCCCTCAAGTGGAGCATTCCATAGCTGTAATTGTAAATCATTTATTTTCAATACCACAGTGACTGAGTTTATGCTGCTTGCAAATTGTGAGGTGAAATTGCTTCACTATAAGCCCCTGAATGAGACACAACTACTCAAAGGTTTCTCAGGGTGCAATGAGAACACAAGGCAGTTTCTTCAATTCAAAAATTCAATTTGACATGGCAGGGAACAGCACTTTGCCCATTTTTCTTCATTCAACATAACCCAAGCTCTGTCACCACATTAAAAGTTTTATACTTTTGCTTTTATGGATAAAAGCTAAGCCCTCCTTCTCTGATTATTTTTCTTAAACACAGGCAATAAATTGCGAGCCTTGGAGTCTATAAAAAGCTTGACAGAAAAAAAGTCTTAAGATTTGATTAATTTCCTTTTGATGAGTCTTGAATTGTTTGCTCACAGAGAAATATGATTTCCATTGCCTCTATCTATAACCCCCTCACTGTGATCTATCAGAATCTTCGTCTGGTTTGCAATGTAAGACTTGAGCTTAGAGAAGGGAGCTAATTAGTAGTTCAGAAAAAACATGTTTTGTTTAAGCTTAACATCTCATACAAGTTTTTAACTTTGCACTACTTCACATTGCATTTAGGTGATGGTTTTATTTACATCTCTGGATGGCCTCATCGTTGTAACAAAACTGTTAGCTTAATGCTTATGAAAAAACATTGCATTAGGTAAATTAGTTATTTATTTTTTTCAACCGTGGATGGTTTCTTGTTAAAGCAGATTTTTTATAATACTTCTTTCAACAGCTACATAGTGGAGCATTGTGGGTAGTGTAGAGTATTCATATTATATACATTACTGTCTTAGAGTGACATAAAACACACTGTAGAGTGAAATTTTGATAATTTAGGGATTGACACAGGAGTTCACATATAGCCCTATGAAGTGATAGGTCCCTGTGGATTACTCTGGCTTTTGCCATTCAAGTCAGCACCCTCGTAACCAATGTGCTTAATGTATGGCATGATAACAAGGCTAAACAAAGGTCAAGTGAGTTTCTACACTAGGCTAAGCTAACCTACTGCAGGCTGTAGCTACATATGTATTTACCATACAGACGTGAAAGTGGAAAGGAAACAACTTGGCATATTTCCCCAAATGTCGACTTTAACAAATGACTCTTGGTTGGTGCGTTACATTTCAATACAGGAAAGGAAAAGATGCTTGAGAGACCCCAAACATCCACCTTCATTCAGCCCTGCCATTGTGCTTCTCTCACCACATGTTTTATATTTAATGCCACACTGGATACAAGGGGAATGCTCAAAATACAGAGCACAAAGTTGAAACCCAGTGTGGGCACATTAATTATATCCAAAGAGAATAAGTTCATAGCTGGTGAATTTTCTTATGAATCAGAGCTGACCGCAAGTAAAGTGACTCAGTTCCACTGCAAAACAAAACACTTTTTATACACTTTATATCATAGTTTAAACTTACCAACCAATACTCTAATGGATAGCATTGGGACACACAGTATATTTTTCCCACTGTATTTTTCATTTTATTAACTGTGAGTCAACAGTGATCCCAGGCTATGAGTCATGGTTAATAATAATGGAGATGGCACCAACTGTCTGGAGCCCCAGATAGATGACTTCACATACAGTAGCCTGCAGGTCAGCATCCTATGCTGATTGCAACATGTTATAACACGGGTCAACTGAAACTCAACACTCGTTCAGACAATTGAGGGACACATGCTGACACACGTGACACAAATACTTCCTATTTGAATTTTACTATGCACAAATAGAGTTCCTGCATTTGTTAGTGTGTTTCTCTCTTTTTCTCTATAATTTCTTTTCTTATGCATACATGTTTTATATCCTTCCTTCTAGAATAGGTAAAGTGTGTTTTTATTCACTTTGTTTAATGGTCTTAGATCTGGGTTTTAATTGGGAGACAATTTAAGCTGAAGACATGGACTGTGTGTCGAGATGATGAGCTAAAGACACTTTTGTTTTGCTTATTTTTTGTTAGTTACTGTCTTTATAATCAGGTTTTCAGATTTAATTCAAAGGATTTAAAATCTGATTGTAATTTTAACGCATTGTGTTAACAGCTACGTAACAAAAACACAAAAAGTACAATGTAAAAAAATAGAAAACGACATACAGTATGTCACTTACAGTAAGATGTGGTGAATGTATGTCATTAATGTCCTCTACAAGTGTACAGTAAGAATAAACAGTAGCAAGCAGCATCCTTTTTGTAAGGGAGCAGGTGTGCTTTGCTCAAAGCAAAATGTTATGTGCTCCAAAGAGTTTAAAATGGTATCCATGCAAGGATGCAAGCAAAGCAGTGTGTACTTTATGTGTGTGCAGGTGGGGGTATATGCTTTTTATACTGTCTAAGATACACTTAGACAGTATGTATGAACATTTCAGGGTCTGCTCCCTCACTACACGTGGAGGAAGGCATGTATACAGTGTAGGTCTCCATCTATTCATGTGCAACTCTACATGCATGGATTTTGAACCTTCCTGTGTTCTGCCTTGATTCCACATTTTTATTGTTTCTTTTGGGGGTGATGCTAACGAACCTTCTGCACTGCTAAACTAGGCCAATGTGTGGCTGCCGGCGAGAAAAAAAATGGAGAGACAGAGAAGGGGGGAGGAATGGAGAGAGGGAGAGGAGAAGGGGAGATAATGAAGAAATTACATAAAAGCATAAACGATGGAGCGAATCATCCCCTGTCATCGTCTAACAGTGCTCCTTGCATGTCACAGTGACCGACAGATTACTAGTATTATCCCATCACATCAGACAGCCAAAGCAGTTGACCAGCAAAATACAAAAACAGATGAATGGATAGATGGATAAATAGATCTGGCCTCAGTTTAACCATAGGTGTTACCAAGAGAAGGATGACATATAAGTGGTACTTTTACTGTTTACACTTAAACTGCTTGGAGTTAAAAGCATCATTTTAGTGTCTAAGAATCTGCCCAAGAGGCTTTCATGGTTATTTACCAATTGCTTTCTGTAAGTAGTGTCGATTCAACTTAAAGTCTTCTTTATTTTTTAACCCTGAAATGAATGTTGCTCTTTGAGTGAAGCATGTAAGTATTACAGAGAATCTATACATTATTATTATTATTATTATTATTATTATTACATTTTGACATGAAAAAGGTACAGAGACAAATCCACAGAATGTCTCAAGATACCTTCCCATGCCCAAATGAAGATTTTGTCCTTGCATATTGCTGGGTGGAGCTAAGGTGGTACATGGGGTCCATCATTAATGACTTTCTCAGTGGTTCAATAGCTGTCTCTTCCTGTCAGCACTGTAGGTGGTGAAGGTAATAGAAGAAGAGCCCAGCACTAATCCTTATGCTTCCTTTGGTTACATTCATGGAAGGCCAAATCTGCAAATATGAGTATCACGAGGTGTAACACTGTGATACCCAGTGTGGTGTTAATGACTCAGACATCATTCCTGGATCTTGCCAGGGTTTTTTTAGAAGCTTGTTATTTTTATTACTGAAGGATAAATGGAGGTAAATGACAGCTCATTATGTGAAAAACATTTGGCTCACTGTAAATATTGCTTTAAGCAAAGTTCAATAAGGGAAATATATTTCTCATGTTATGCCTCTGTTCCACAATTACTTTGCCAACAAATACATCAGTTTTGTAAACCTGCCCTTAATTTACACTGTTTCCTCTTCTAATAATTTAGCTTCCAGTGCCTATTTGCAATTATGCCTGAGTTGTGCCTAACAAGCAAATGAAAGGCCACAAAAGTCAAGCCTTCTTCAGCGTTCATTTAAAAATGTATTTTTAGCTGACAGCAAAACGCCAATTAAGAGAAAGGGCCTTGTACTTCTTAAATCACCATGTGTTGTCATCCGTGGTTGCTTATTCAAGGTAGCAGAATACAGAGCTAACCATGACTTGAGAACCACTTGCAAGGCAATTACAAGAGTCCATCAGACAAAATAAATGCATCATGCATCCATACGCTAAAATCATTAGACTACAACATGTTTGATCATTTTCTTAACATCTTCTGAAAAGCACTGCACTTGTTGTAAAGACCTTCTTTAAAATCTTTAATTAAACAGTTAGCCATTGTTATCCTCACCACAGTGCCTTGTTAACTCACTGGTGCATTGGGTTCACAGAACAATATGCTTATCTATTTGTTTGTGCAGGCCTTTCTATTTGCTGTAAGTGTTAAGATCAAATATGCAACACTGTTGATCTAATCAGTATTGCGGTATCAACTGTCAAAAGAGATTTAAAGCTATTTATATAAAAAGCATGTAGAGGGGAATGTGGCAGCACATAGAGGGAGAAAATTGAGCCAGAGGAAAGGGGAGAAATGGGGACATGGGAACTGAGGAATGGGGCTGATAAAGAGAACAAAGGGCTTGACACCAGATATTCGGCGAGCTGTGACAGATCATGTTATGAAACCCTCCCTGGCCTGTTAAATCTCAGAGACGGGGACTGTGTGTCAGACGCAGAAAGAAAGAGAGAAACAGAGAATGACCGAATGTGTGAGAATTAAAGACATTGGGAAAGAACTTTCTGGTCTGGGGTCAAGGACATCCATCGTCAAGTAAGATGAAAGGTTGCATCAAACAAAAAGCTGAGGTATATGAGCAAAAGATGGCGCAGTAGAATGACAGAAAAGCGTGAGCAGAGGAGATGCGATGACTCAAGCATGTCAGGAGGGAAAGATAATAGCCTTATTTTTCCCCCATGTTCTCACTCGTGGCAATGACTAAACTTTGCCTCTTTCATTATTTGGTTCTCTGAGAGGACCTTTTTTCTGCAGGAGAAGAGGGGGCAATGAAGGCAAGGAGAGGAAAAGTGGCACAGAAATAATAGAGAGATAGTAATAGATAGTAATAGTAATAGCGAGAGGAAATAAAGCATGGGGTTGAGAAGATGAGGAGAGACGGAACAGAGATACAGGAAGAGGGCAGAGGAAAACATTGATAAAGAGATGCAGTTAAGAGGGAAGAGAAAACAAGGCATTGTTAAACAAAACAGCAAACAAGGCAGACAGAGAAAGAGATAGAAAGTTAGGAAAAGGGAGTAAAAATATTCTCAAATTCAGGCTAAAAACAAAAGCAAAAAAATTAACAAGCCAAAATTGCAAAAGATCTGTAAAGAAAATGCAGACGAATGAGTGTTACATCAATACCCAAGCTCGCTAATTGCATCCAAGGAAGAATAATTGCAGGAGGTGCGTTAACACTTTCAGATGTACCACTGGACCCACTCTGGTGACAGCTGATGTCAAAGGCACACAAACAGCTTGGTTCAGCACCACACTCATGCAAATCTTTGGAGAAAGATTTAAAAGAGATAAATTTTAATGGTTTGTGTTCATGTGAGGGTATAATGAGAGAAGTGAGACACACAACATTAAAACTATTCCAGTCCCTTCCAGTTAGCTCCGAAGAAAACTGTAGTGTGCTCATCAAAACACACACGCACACACGCACACACACACACATTCAGAGGTTCACATGCATGCACATAATTAAACACATTGTTCATTGTGCAGGAGGCTTGTAATGGGCTTTCACATTTTAGCATACAGCCACCTCCAACAGCATTTCCACTTGCACTAATAAATCATCTCGGGCAGCACAGATAATGCAGCTGCAGGACGCTGACCTGTTTGGACTCGAGACTCGAGACTCTTTTAATCATAAGCTGTAAAAAGAGCAAAAACGAAAGAGTGAGGAAGTTCAGTTATGCTCCAGTGCTGTCTGCTGTCTCACATCTACAGTCCAGCTTGTCCTGCCATTCCTTTGTTATCCTGTTGAGACTGAAAATTGTCATTATCAACTGGGGCTCAGTAATTTGTGTAGTAATGCACACCTGCATAACCAGAGGTGTATGCCAAACCCCACATGTGATGCAGAAAATCAGTCTGCTTTGGTGAGAACTTTGGATGTCTTTCTGGCCCCATGACTTTTTCAGAGGGTCGACATGTTAGGAGTGGTCACTCCATTTATCTTTCCAGATGCAGGACATAAGAAGAATCACGTGTAACATAACCAATATCCTGTCACAAACAATATTAAAGTGAAAAATACTTCATAGCAGAGCTACATATTGAAAGTCATCAATGTCATCTTTCTCTTCTAAACCCAGATTCACTGCTTGCTCTCTCTCCTGCTGTCTCCCCTGATCTCCCTGGAGCACAACCCCCCTACTGTGAAATGTATTATCTCACACTGGGAGTTTTAACTAACTGCCTCTTCCCCCAATTAGCATTTATAAAACGGCAAGATTTGTCAACCATGGTTGCGGAGCTTGAAAATTGCAGGCGTGGACTGGAACACGAGCCAAGCTTAAATGCATCTGAGAGTCTACATGCATCAGTGCTCTTTCAGCACCTGTCTCACCCCTGCAAGGAACAACAAGCAGTGTTTCATTTGCTCTTTTCGTGTAGCAAGCCAAGATTGTTCAGCCATTTCTGCACAGCCAGTTCCAGCCTCAGTGGCTTGCATCTCTAACACTCCCTTTCAAAATTGATGGATTCTGCATCATGTTAGCAACAATGTTAAAAGGTGAGAAAAAAGTGTCTCAATAGCAATAGAAACTAGGATGTTTTTCACTCTTTAACGGACAAGTAAAAGTGATTGCTAGTCCATGTCTTGTTCTCATTGACTGACCATCGGAAACTGACATGTTCTGCTGCCGCTGTCACCCATTCAATTAAAAAAACTCATACAAAGATGCCCTTCTGCTTGCCATCTACTTCTAACTTTTAATCTTTCTTAGATAAAGTTAGAACTGATTTTTTTTTCCTTTCCTACATCCCTCCTTATTGTTTCTCACTTCTACTTGCTACTGCCACATTCTACCTCCACCATGGGGCTCATTAAAGTTTCAGCAAACCATATCTTACACTTTGTATGAGCTTTAACAATGTTTAATTCTGTTAGTAGTTTTGGAATACAAGATTGCACATGTATGAGTTAATGATTAATTTTATCCCTCCCTTGAAGCGTGCATCGTGTGGCAGAAGAAGTAAGCACAGGTCAAGTTGGCACAGAGTTATAAATATTTATGAAAACAAGAGTAGATCAAGGGAATTATCATCAGACTTCTTTTTAAAGCACAGATCACATATCCAGCTGCTTCTTGTCTTTTTTTTTTGTTGTTGAACTTTTTTAGTGTCACATTCCTAAGTTTAGGTTTTACAATTATCCTTTACCTATTGCCTATCTTTATTCTTTATTCTTATTCTTATTCTTATTTACTAGTGGAATAACTATAAATACACTGTTACTAAGATACAACAATTTAAAATCACACAGTTTCAATGTAACGGGAAACGCAATATAGGCCAAATATCAAAGTCCTTTCTACTCAGCATGGTTTTCAATTGGAGCCAGTAAAACCTGCTTTTCCCATCTACTGCTAAGATGAAAGTACTTGGTATCAGTAATAAACTTAACTATTCCGGTGAAATTAGAAAAAAGCTGCACTTTCAATTTATAAAGCCAAATTATAGTTGCTTTTCCAGCAAATATACTGCAGACTTGTTAATCAATTGTGCTGAATGATTCTTTTCAATACATAACCATTAAAAATCATGTTTTCATTATATTTGCTGTAAAATCTGCAGCAGACGGACACGATGGGGTGAGATCTCCTGACATACAGTCTGGCTGTTGCACTTCCTGTTGCCAAGTTGAAAGGGCAGATTACTTGCTGTGACATCCAAGGGGTGTTGGCTGTCTGGCAGCAACACCCCAATAATCCGAGCCCTGGCTGCTGTGCAAACATTAATGCAGTCGTAGCTTTTTTGGCCTGTCATTATGAAGTGTATGTCAGTGCTCCTTCTCAGCTTTTGCATTGAGTGAAGCTCTGAGAGCGGATGACTGAATTAATAAAACATCAGTCCTTGCCCTGAAGCACATTTAAATCTTAATAAAAGACTTCTAAAATCAGTGATTTCCACATACTATATTTATTTACTATTTATTTACATAAACCGAATAGTTATTGATTCATTTTTTAACTCAACAACAGAAGAATTTTTTGATCTCTTTGATTTTTCTTACTATGTATTTGCAAGAAACAGATGGGAATGCTAGTCGAGTCCCCACTGTAAGACTTTACTGAAGAAAATGATCTCCTCACCACCCCTCAGTTTACTGTTCGTCTTGCATAAATTCATTCAGCATGTCACAGAAAGTGGAAAACATACATGTTGGGATTTAAATCAGCATGCTTTATAAGCTTTTATAACCAATGAATTTTCCAACTGTTAAAAGGACATGAATTAGACGCAATGATATCATTTAGTTAATAATAGGGTAACTTGCTAAAGAGGTGACAAAAAAAGTTATGTGCCCTTTATATCATTTGGCCATAGTCTTTTACAATATTATGAAAGAGCAATAGATTTATGTGTTAGCTGAGAGAACTTCCATGGTGTTGACTTCCTATGCAGCATTTTTATGTATTTTTGATTTTGTATTGTATCTTTATTTGCAAGGTGTTTGCTATTTATATCCTTTACAGCAGCTTTTTGTGTTAATGAATTGGCGTCATTTTTGTACATATTCTTTTTTCTGTGCTTGTAATTATGGAGGTTTTAAAAAAATAAGTGATACCAACAAGAGTCTCAAGAAAGAGTGAAGGCCCTGTCGCCCACAGTCACAACACCCAGTTCTAAGTTTAAATACTTGAGCCTGTGGCTATGCATTCACAAGATTTATCACCATTTCACCTTCCCTCTATTTCTATTTCACTCCAATAATATGCATGCACACTTATCTGCTCATGCAGTAAAACATTTCTCGAGTATTTTATATTCACACTACAATCATTCCTTCTTTCATTCCAGCCACTCTCCATCCTCCCTTGACCTCATCTCTTAACCTTGCCTTCCTGTGCTTAATTGATCATCTTACCTGTCATTCTCTCTCTTTATCTCCCTCTCTTCATTCTTTACTGTGGGTGCTCTTCTCTGAACCGGGACCCATTAGTCTCCTACTTGAAAGCAAACTCTTCAGTCTGATGCAAGCAGCCCAGACTATTTAAGCAACAGAGGCTTAAACCCAAGAAAGGCACTTAAATCAAATTGAATTCTACCAAAATGCTTATGCAAAAATGTACAGCAAACAGTAAACTGTAAAAGGAAAATGTCCTTTCCTAAATTATAAACAAGCATTTAGGTTAATCAGAATTGCACTATAAAAATTTAAACCAAGAAGCAAAACTTTTGAGTTTAATGAGTTTCTAAAGAAATCTAAAGTGATACAGCATGCCATTAAGTGGTTCAGGAGAGACAATATGGTAAAGGGTGCATACGACAGTATGAGGACAACTAATATTACTTCCTGTGTGTTTTAAATGAAAAGATATTGCATATCATTCATG
>MDSQ01000202.1_pt1 | contig 12512 bp, 11 predicted proteins | sample 1008251 | NCBI WGS metagenome assembly MDSQ01 (sample SAMN05526597, study PRJNA338239) | gut metagenome | isolation source: Hindgut content | host: Naso unicornis | place: Saudi Arabia: Red Sea | collected 2016-05
GTTTATGTATTAATAATAAAAACAATTATTTGTCTATATAAAAAAGTCTAGCCACCACGCTAGACTTTTTTATATATAATTATATATAATCAGCAAGAGTATTCATTAATATCTGCGAAGAGGCTTGCAATGCACTTTGATATACCATCATTTGAGCATTAAATTGCACGTAAACTTCTTCTATATCTGCATCTTCTGTATTCGATAATAATTCTGTAAAGGTTACCTTTTCAGCCGCCGTTCTATTGAGCGTATACTCAAGACGCATTTCTCGGCTACCTACATCTGCTAAACGCACCCCAACACTACTCATTATCCCGTCAAGGTCTTCTATCAAAGCCGAAATAGCTTCAGAATCATCATCTGCTATAGCTCCTATTAAGTCTTGTAAAAACTTCTCATAGTCTTCGACCATAATCTTGCCCATCTCATTTTCATTTACCGCTATCGTAACTCCTGCACCTATTTCGTAGTTTATATCATGGGTTTCCACGTTTCCTACTACTTTCGGATTTGCTGTACCTTTTGGTAATGTTGTCCCTGCTGGCAATGTTGTTCCTGCTGGTAATGTTGTATTTGCTGGTAAGACTGTTCCTTGTTCTAATGTTGTCCCTGCTGGAATAACTGTTCCTGCCGGAATAACATCTCCTGTATTATACGGTACGCCATCTAGTGTTATAGTAGCTCCTTGAACTGTCATTCCAGGCTCTTTTACTGTTATATCATCGGTTAATGTTAAGTCTGCAGTTAATTCAATCTCATCTGATATTGTAATAGCAGCACTTGTAACTATATCTGTCTCATACGTAGTATCCTTATCAAGGTATACAGGTTCATCTGTTTTATACCCAGAAAAAATATATCTGCCTGCATACGAAGTGTTTAGCTCATCTTTAATTTGCTCCGATAATTGTAAGATATCAGTTAAAACTTTATCTTTATCTTCTTGGCTTAACGTACCTGTTGCGGCATAGTTTACACGAGTTTTTACTTCTTTTAAAATATCGCTTATATTCATTATTGCCCCATCAGTAATTTCCATCCAGCTCATGGCTTCCTCAACGTTTTTTTCATACTGATTTATTTCTGTAACGTCTATTGTAAGCTTTAATGAACGTGCGGCTACTATAGGGTCATCAGATGGTCTTTGTATCTTTTTGAGTGTGCTCATTTGATAAAACAAGTCATCTAACGAATTCATATTAGAGTATAGGGCGTTCATTGTGCCCGATTGTATCATTCCGTTAGTTATACGCATGCTTTCCCCCTCCTAGAAGTTTCCTAATTGATTTATAGTTGTATTATATATCTCATCTATTGTATTCATAACTTTGGCAGCTGCTTGGTATGCCTGATTATACTTTATCAGATTCATAAACTCTTCGTTGCTATCAACTTGTGATATCGCCATTCTTTGTTGCTCTATAGCACTTACTACATTGTTTTGAGTCGAGTAATACATCTTAGCATCGCTCGTGGTTATACCTAGTGTACTAAATACAGATATCATATACTCAGATGGTGTACCATGGTTAAAAAACTTGTTATTATATTGTTGGTCAAATAATTGCATTAATAAATCATTGCTACCAGGGTTTGGATTTTCCCCCGAATTAGGGTCATCTTCAAAATTTGTTCTTATATAATTAAAATCTTCCAGTATCTCTTTAGCAATACTAAGATTTTGTGCCGTTATTTTACTATAATCAAAGTTTGGGTCATTTGACGATACTACTTGACCTGTATCATCAACATATGAAAATAGTGCATAAATCGGAAATCCATCTTCGTCTACTATTGTATTGCCATCTGCATCTTTATTATAAATCTCATTCATTTGCTCTGCAAAAGTTTGTACAAATTCATCTAACCTAGCAATATAATATGGTATTCCGTTATAAGTTGAGGTGCTCGTTGTATTAGACGTGCCTGCCCCATCTCTCATATCTATTACGCCTTTTAATTCGCCAGACAAAGTTGATGAATTCATATCAAACGGAAGCTTATCTTCCCATACAACGTTATATAAGTCATTTAGGTCACTGTCATTTACTTTTTCATCCCTTACTTCTAATGCAAGTAGTCTCATATCAAGGTGGTCTACTAAAGTTTGACCGTTTAATGTTACTCTAAACTGTTTCATTTCCACCCCTTGATTGTTATATACCGATACTTCTTCTGCTTGTATATTTACCAATTTTGAAAGTTCATCAAGGCATAAGTCTCGCTGGTCACGCAGGTCATTTGCAACTCCAAACTCATGCATCTCTTGTAAGAAGATTTGTTGATTTAAGCTTTGTATCCGAGTTGTATACATATTTATTTCTTCTACAACTGCCTTCAATTCAAAGTTTAAATCCGATTGAGAGCTTTCTAATGAACTAGACATTTTATAATAGTAGTCTGTAAAGCTTTGCATATTTTGGTATAGGGAAGTTTTATTTTCAGCGGCGGTAGGATCTAAAGATAGATTATTGATGCTGTTAAAAAAGTCAGTATAAACTTTTGCAAATGCGTCGTCCGTAGGCTCACCAAATATTCCTTCTATAAGAGAGTTTTGTTGAGATTTTACTTCGTATTCACCCAGTCTGTCATTTTGTGCCCATAATTTTTGGTCATAGAATGTGTCTCGTATTCGATATACTCCTGTTGTACTAACACCCGTTCCTATCATCCCTGTTCCATAAAGCGATCTAGGTATTGATGCTTCTTGTGTTAAGATTTGTCTTGAGTATCCTGCTGTATTCATGTTTGCTACGTTGTTACCTGTTATCGCAAGACCTCTTTGTGCAGCAAACAATCCGGTCATTGCTATATTAATCTCTGCAAATGATGACATTTTTCCCCTCCTACATTTTGTTTATGATTACATCCATCATACCGTCTAGCATGGTTATCATTCTCGATGCCGCATTGTATGCATATTGGTATTTCATCATAGTAGCCAATTCCTCATCTTGTGACACTGAACCTATGGCCATTCTTTCATTATCTATACTTTGTACCACAGTCATTTTCTCTTTATATTTACTAGCACTCTCATATCCTTCTTGGCCTAACTCAGATAACATCTCTGCATAGAAGTTTCTTATATCAAGCGTCTTTTGATATGGTGCCGGCGGTTGTGTGATAGGGTCTCCATTTGCATCAGTTGTATTCCAAGCGATAGGTTCTGTCCATCTTTCTAACATTTCTTGAACCTTTGTGTTATCACTAATATTACCCGTTTCCGTTACTGTGCCTAATTTGTTATACCCGCTATCTGCAAGAAGTTCAGGATTTACTTGTATATTTCCAATAGTTAAATATGGTTTTATATCTTCGTAATACTGCTCTAGTTCTGCGTTATAATTATCTATATCCTCTTGTGTCGGATCATCTGGTAATACTGGGTGTGAAACTCCCGAAGAAATTGGAATAAATACCGGAACCCCCATAATCCCTTCATGAGTACCCAATCCTTCTCCCGTAAAGCATTCATTTACCATAGATACTATTTCATGAGTCAAAGTATCAAATTGTTTTTGTAACTCTGGGATTAAGAAAGTATTTCCTGAATAGTCTGCACTATAATTAGAATTTAAAACAATGTCATCCCACTCTGTAAATTTATCAGCCGAAAATCCCCCACGTGCTAATAATAAAGATTTAAGCGAACCTTCATCATTTCCATTAGAAGCATTTACTAATACAGCGTTTCCAGTTCCCACTCCTTGGCCAAATGTTACATTAACACCTGTGTCACCCACAACAATAGAGCCTTCTGTCGTTATTGTTGTATCGGTAGTAGCTGATGTAAAGTCATATACATCTTGCTTACTATCTGACCAAATTGGCTTTACATATGGGCTTAATGGAGCTGTTTGTACAAGTTCCATTTGTGCTACAAAGCCTTGTTCTACTAAAATAGTACCATTTGATTTAACAACTACTGTGCTGTCTGGTAATTCAGTATAGGTAATACTCATATAAGCTGATAATTCATCTAACGCATTGTTTCTAGCATCTCTATAATCGTTAGCATTATCTCCGTTTAACTCCGATTTATATATCAGTTCATTCAATGCTTCTATTTCCTTAGTTAATTCATTTACTCTATTAACAGTTGATATTACTTGGTTATTAAGATTGTCTTGATAACTAGTTAAGCTAGTTTGTATTTGATTAATTCGTCCTATCAATACATTAGCAGCTTGTAAGAATGCCATTCTCTCTTCAATACCCGATGGGTTAGTAGAAAGTTTTTGTGTTTGAGACCAAAATGCATCTAATTTATTGCTTAATCCTTCTCCATATGGCTCGTCTAATATGGTCTCTATCTCAGAAATTACAACACTTTTTGTTTGATAAAACGAAAGCACTGAATTTTCTTGTCTAAATCTCATATCCGCAAATGTATCTCTTATCTGACGAATTTCCGTATCACTTACCCCAATACCTTTTTGCATTGTGTAACCGCCAGATTTTCCAACGGTCATGTATGATGTGTCGTGTTGTAATAATTGTTGTCTTGTATAACCTACAGTATTTACGTTAGATATATTATGCCCTGTTACTGTTAATCCTTTTTGTGCTGAAAATAATCCAGATGCCGCTACTCCTAAACTAGATATACTTGACATTTTCCCCTCCTACTTATTGTATAGCATCAAAAACTCTGCGTGAGTCCGTTTCTGCCTGATAACCAGGTTTACTATACCCTACTTCTATGCCCGCAAGCCTTGTTGTTTGGATGGCATTTAGTGTATAGTCAACAAATTCCATTGAGTGTGCCAATAAAATTTTGTTATTTTCGTTTTCTTGCTTAACTCTGTCTAATACCTCTAGTATTTCCTCTCTAACTTTCATCAATTTTTGGCTAATCTCTAATTCTACGCCCATTTTATCTACTATAGAACTGACAGTTAAGTTTTTTTCCGAGAGCCCTGTTACTATAGCTATATCTCTAAATACTTCAATTCTTTTTCTATTTAGAATGCTTGTTCTACCTACAAATTCTTCTTCTCGTTTTACAATTTCTTTTAAAAAGTCTATATCCTTTTCTACCACGGCTTGCGCCTTATAAGTAGCTAAAGTATATAGACCTTCATAACATTCTTTTTGCTCTGATAAAACATTTAATAAATCATACGCTATCCCCGCCATATTTTATCTAGCCCCCTACATATTAAATTGAGTCAACATTTTTTCACTTACGTCCATAGCACTAACATTGTACGTACCATTTTGTATTTGTTGTTTCAGCTCTTCTACTCTATCCATTCTTACTGGTTCAGTATCTTGTACTGCTTTATATGCGCTCCCCATAACCAATGCCTCATCTGAAATGTTTATATCGTCTTTTAATTGCGTGGACGATGTTTTTTTAACTGTGCTCATCTGCGTTTGATATATTTGATTTACTTGGTCAATACTTCCAATTCTCATTGTTAGCCCTCCTTATCTGCTTTTTTTATCTGTTACTAATTATATCGGAAGTAATTTTTCATATCTTTAATGATTAGAAAAATTACTTCTATAATTTCTTATCTTCTAGTAAACATGTTATTCTTTGGTTCTTTACTCTTAGCCTCAAGCTCCGCTTTTCTCTTAGCTCCCATTTCTTTACCAGCATTTGTCATATCGTTTAATCTGCTTGCATTACATTTATCACATACTTTTCCTTTAGTGATAGGTGATCCACACATAGTACACTTCACACTAATAGATGAACCGGCTGATAATTCTAAACTTCCATCTCTTATAAAATCTTCTATAATACGTATAGGCACCCCTATATCTTCATGAATTTTATTGATAGTACAAGTTGGCTGCTCTCTTATATAGTCTTTAACATCTATCAGCCATTGTGCATGTTTTTTCAAGCACACTGGACACACTCTTTTACCGCTCACGTATTGAAATAATTTTTTACATTCCCTACAAGTTTTTACCTCCATTTTTACCCTCTCCTTATCGTCTACTTACATATAACAAATACATATATCTTTTCTATATTATAATGCCCTTTTAGTATCTTTATACATTCTTTTACAGTGCTACCTGTTGTGTATATATCATCTACTATAGCAAAATTATAGACATCCTTTTTAATTATATCGACATATTCTTTATTTATGCTTATAGCTTGGGCATTATTTTTTGCTCTTTCTTTTTTGGTACACTCAGACTGGCGTTTTGTGTGCTTATGTTTTACCAATACATCTGCTACAGGTACGTTTATTAGTGATGATAAATGAGTTGCCAGGTCAGTCGCTTGGTTAAACCCTCTTTCCCTAAAACGCTGCTTTGATATAGGAACGGGTATTAGTGCATCAATTTGTAAGTCATGATCTAGTTGATAGTAAAATTCTGTTGCATATGCTCTAGCATATTTTCTAAATCCTTGATATTTCCACCTAAATATAGAGTTTCTTATCAATCCTTCATATTCAAACAAAGCTTTTATAGCAGTAATATCAGATATCCTAGAACAATGGGTACATTCTTCTAGGTCAAGGTTATATGGCTTTTCACAATTAGGACAAGTGTATTCATCAATTAAGTTTAGTTGACATCTAGTGCATACATATCCGTCTTCAATTATCCTTTTGCAAACTACACACATATTTGGAAATATTAATCTTTTTATCATGGCATTCCTTTACATAATATTTTGCAAGTGTCTAGCCAAATTTGTATATCTTTCCACCTGCTTATTATTATCTATCATTCTATTTACAGTTTCGTTAATCCCCACTATAATTACCATCTGCTTAGCACGGGTAACAGCTGTATATAATAAGTTTCTACTAAGCAACATAGGCGGCCCAGAATGCACTGGTATTATAACCACAGCATACTCACTTCCTTGCGACTTGTGTATTGTAACTGCATATGCAAGTTCCAGCTCCTCTAGTTGATTAAATTCATACTCCACCACTTTATAATCATCAAATGTCACTATCAGTTTCTCGCTTGTTATATCAGTTATCACTCCACAATCCCCATTATAAATACCTATGCCATCATCAATGGGCATTCCCGCCATTCCATATACTTTCCACGGAATGTTATAGTTATTTTTTATCTGCATAACTTTATCGTTGGTCCTAAATATAATTTGTCTATATTCATATTCATTTTTTAAATCATTTGGTGGATTTAAGGCTTGTTGCAATACTTTATTCAGCTCTGTTATACCCAGCACTCCTTTTCTCATAGGAGCCAACACTTGTATATCTTTTAGATTATCCAAATTTCCATATTTTTTAGGCAATCGTGTTGTAATTAAATCTACTATAGTATTCTTTACCTCATCTTGAATAACCCTATTCATGAAGAAAAAATCTGTTCCTTCCTCATTTGATACAGGGTACTCACCCTTATTAATTCTATGTGCATTTCTTATTATAGCGCTTTTACTAGCTTGTCTGAAAATTTGTACCAACTTCACTACCTTAACCCTTTTGCTCTCTATTATGTCATGCAAAACGTTTCCTGCACCCACTGAAGGCAATTGGTCGATATCTCCTATTAAAACTATTCTCTGCCCTGTGACCAAAGCTTCTAATAAAGCTTCCATTAAATACACATCTATCATAGACATCTCATCTACTATTAATATATCTGTTTCTAGCGGATTATCTTTATCTCTATTAAAGTATTGCTTAACATTTGCATCTTTATTATAAGTTATTTCAAGTAATCTATGAATTGTCTTAGCTTCTTCATTTGTTGCCTCGCTCATTCGCTTTGCCGCACGCCCTGTAGGTGCCGTCAATAGAAATTCTTCCTTTTTCTTCTTTATCATGTGTATTAAAGCATTTATCGTAGTAGTTTTACCTGTTCCAGGCCCACCAGTAATAACGGTTACTCCGTTGACTAAAGCATTTTTTATCGCATCTTGTTGCTCTTTTACTAAAGTTATATCTAATTCACGTTGAGTTTGTTTAATCTCATTCTCAAACTCAATCGGCTCTTGCTTATTATGATAAGACAATGTCAATAATTTATCAGCAATATTTAGTTCACTATAATACAATTTTCGCAAAAATACCGCCACTTGTCCATCATATGTTTTTATTATCACTTGCTTATCTATATTTATCTCTATTAAAGCATTTTCAAGTAATGTTATATCAACGCCCAACAGCTCATACGCTTGGTTAAACAAAGCATCTCTGGGTGCATACGTATGCCCATTTGTACTAAATTCGTTTAGCACAAATAATATTCCCGCCTTTATCCTATTTATATCTTCTCGTTCTATCCCCACTTTCACAGCTATCTCATCCGCTCGCTTAAACCCTATTCCATGCATATCAGACGCTAATTTATATGGATTGCTTTTTATAATTTGCATAGTATTTTGTTGATACATATCATGTATTTTTATAGCAGCATTTGTTGTTATTCCATATTCTGCTAAGGCAATCATTACCGAACGCAACTCATACTGCATCTTATATTTTTCGCCTATTGCAATAGCCTTGTTTTTGCTTATTCCGGATATATTAGCAAGCATTATTGGGTTATGCTCTATAATGTTTAGTGTATCCATCTTAAAATGGTCAACGATTTTTTTTGCTGTCTTCTGCCCTATTCCCTTTATCACTCCAGATCCTAAATATCTTTCTATTCCATAAGTCGATTTAGGCATGCTTTTACTAAAGCTAGTAATCTTTAGTTGTCTTCCATATACATGGTGTGTAATATATTCACCTTCTATCTCCACATCTTCTCCAGGGTGGACACCTAGTAAATTTCCAACACAAGCTATCTCCTCACCTTTACTTATCACACTGCATACTGTATATCCATTCTCTGCATTTTGATATATAATATTTTCTATTACGCCTTCAATTACCATATAATTTCCTCAAATACTTTTATATATTATTAAGAGGGGTAATAGATTAACTACCTCCCCTCTTAATAATTTAACCTCACAAAATCTTTACATATTTTAAGCTTGTAATATACTTACCTAATGGTTTCGCATTAAAGCTTTCAGTTTCAACATAAGTAAATCCGTTTTTTTCAATAATTTTTTTCGATATAAGATTGTACTCAAAGTGCATACAACTTAATAACTCTATGCCAAATTTTTCTTTACAACTTTCTATTACTTTTTCTACTGCCTCTGACATTACCCCGTTATTCCAGTAATCTTTTGATAACACATAACCTATGTCTTTGGACTTATACTGCTTATAATCTGGATGTAAATTAGTCCAAGAAGACTTTAAATCTATAGAGCCAATAACTTTGCCATCATCTTTATGAACTATTGCAAAAATATTTTTATGCCTAAGAAACATGTCCAAAATTTCGCTGCTCTCTTCCATACTCTTATGAGCTTTCCATCCTGCCAATTCTCCCACGCCGTCTACTCTTGCATATTCATTAAAATCAGCTAAATCCGCCGCTGTAAATATTCTTAATATACATCTAGGCGTTTCTAGTATAGTGTGCGACACATCAATACTAACATCCATCTCCACTACTCCTTTTATCGTAAAATCCCTGTGTTTTCTATATCTATATCTATATTAACATATACTGGCATATTTTGAAAAGCACTTTCTTGCCAATTGTGTTTATACTTTTCCCACATATCTGGATTTTTCCTATACATAGTTAAACCTATGTTTAAAAAATCTGTGTTTAATTCGTGAGCTTTGTTAACCGTCATTTCTATTTGCTTATATACTTCATCAGATAATAATTTTCTTATTTCCTCCATATTGCTAGGGTTAAATTCATTAAGCGAAAATTCTGTTGTGTATTCTGCAATTTCTCCTATCATGTTAACATTTATTATAGCATGCATAGTATTATTTATCTCACCAAAATTTATCTTAGTTTTAACTCTTTTTGCCAGATAAGTTAGTGGATTGTCGTTATGTTCTACAACAACTGGAATATTTCTTGCACTGCCATCTATAATAAGTTGACCTCTAACTATCTCTTTGTCTATATAATCTACTAATTTATAATCTTTTATTACAGCTCCACCGCTAATCTCAAAACCTGTATCATTTTTTTCTCCTACAGTATCATCAGATTTGCTGTCTTCTCCCTCACTTTTATTATCTTCAGTGTTATTATCTTCTTCTTCATTATTATATTTTTCAGCACCATCATCAGATTTCTTATTTGTATCTGGTATTTGTCCTCCTTCAGGCAAGTGGAATATAGGCATTGTAGCCACACCACTATCTTGTATATCTCTAATAAAATTGCCCAATATCTGAGTTTTAAAATATGCTTCTGGCCGTTCTTTATTATTAAAATAATTCATTATATAAAGGCCTAGTATAGGTTGCTGGGTATTCTCTATATTCATTGCATCTTCGGTTTTTCCTTTTACAGCTAACATAGGTACATTTCTTGCTATTGATCTAGTCCTTGTCATAGAATCTATTGCCTCTTTTAACAATTTTGGGTCTTTTAGAAGTTCTTCTCCTAAAAATACTACCTTAACATGGCTAAATGTAACCGTATTTCTCGTTCTTATCTCCAGCTCTTCTAGACTAGTCGCAATAGTCGGGGACTTTACTAATATATTTGTTTTCATATCTTTAGCCAAACTTTCCGTCCCTGACATCTTTGCCATATCTGGTATCGAATACGTAATATCATATACATCTCGTTGATTTATAGGCACCGTCTCGTCCATTGTATCAATATTTTTATCAATAGCAAATTCTAGTATAACCGAACGATTATTAATCTCTACACTATCCCAGCAACCTACTAAAATAAATGGTATAAATAATAGTTTAATTAGCTTCATGTTTACCATCTACCTTTCTTAGTATTGCTATTAGCCACATAAGTGCAGGAATTATTAATAAAAATACTACACCTACCTTAGATTGGAATTTTAAGAAATAATCATATGCATATAGCAAGCTACTAGGTAATACTGCTATAAGAAATATAAATGGTATTACAGGAATTATAGTTACATTTTCTCTTTTAAAATTACACAGTTGGCTAACTAATAATGATGCTACATATACACCTGCACTAATATACATAAAAACACTCATAATCCACCAACCCATCATAAGTATTTCTTGATTTTCTATAAAAGATCCTGGCAATTGTATACTTTCCATTAAAGTTAGCACCGGCCAAAATTCTCTCGAACTTTCTATAGTTCCTATGCCCGTAAATGTTAAAATTATTATCAATACTTCTAAAATAGTTATTACTAATAATGCCGAAAAACAACATCTCCTAATTTTCTTTGGTCTATTTACAAAAGCTCCTATTACTAGCACAAATTCTAGTGGCATAAATGTTACACTTGTATGAAAACTGCCTACTAAAACTTTGTTTACATCAGACCTAAACATAGGCAATAATTGATTATAGTCTGCCTTAAACATAATAAATAACATAACTATCACTACTGGTACAAATATAAAATATACTAAAATCTCCGCCATTCTTCCTTGTGCTTCCACCCCTGATTTTATCAGGTAATATGTTGCAAAAAGCATAAGTAGCATTATCACTTCAAGCGGAGTATTAGGCAGCAATACACGTTGTATCATCTCTGCAAATAATCTTAGCTCAAATCCAATAGTAATTATGATTTTTACTAAAAACATTATTGTAACTAATATTCCTATCGGCTTTGTTAGTATAATTTTTGAATACTCAACAAAGCTTTTGCCTCTAAACCTATTTGTAAGGCCTGTAATGGCAAAAATATATATGCTCCCTATCAAAAATCCAAATAAGGGTAACCAGTATCCATCTTGCCCCACAATTGTGGAACAAATACGGGGCAAGATTAAAATAGACATATTAAACATTTGAAGTGTTAACATAATCCTAAATTGGTGCATAGATATTCGACTATTATGTGTATACATCTTTTCACTTCCTTATTTTTTCTGTTGATTATCAGGTCCTGGTGGTGCTTGTGTTATGCTGTCCGAATCTCTAAGGCGCATACGTGTTTTTTGGTGAGGTTTTGCAAAGTGTGGGCGTCTTGCTTGCATAAATATTGGGTATCTAATTATAGTATCTCTTAGTCCATTAGAATCTCTGTCTTCGCTACCTATATACGGTGCTAAAAATGGTGTTCCAAAGCTCTCAAGAGATGCTAAGTGTGCAAACATTATTAATATTCCTAAGAAAAATCCATATAAGCCAAATAATGCACACACTGCTATAAAACCATATTTCAAAAGTCTAAACGCCGTTGTAAGACTATAGTCAGGCACAGCAAATGTCGCAATAGCTGTAAGTGCTACAATAATTACTACCATCGGGCTAATAAGTTTAGCATCAACTGCTGCTTGTCCTATTACTATTCCTCCAACAACTCCTATAGCATGCCCAACGGGCCCAGGGAGTCGTATCCCTGCTTCTTTTAGTAGTTCAAATGCTGTCTCCATTATTATTATCTCGAGTACTGATAAAAAGGCTATACCTTCTCGTGATGCGGCTATAGATACTGCAATAGAAGTTGGTAACATAGCTGGGTGAAAATTTAACACTGCTATATA
>MDSQ01000203.1_pt1 | contig 12493 bp, 9 predicted proteins | sample 1008251 | NCBI WGS metagenome assembly MDSQ01 (sample SAMN05526597, study PRJNA338239) | gut metagenome | isolation source: Hindgut content | host: Naso unicornis | place: Saudi Arabia: Red Sea | collected 2016-05
TCTCTCTCCCTCTCTCTCTCTCTCTCTCTCTCTCTCCTCTCCCCCCCTCCTCGCTTCCTTCTGCCGGGTTTGAGGAGATCTCATTTGGAGCTGGAGAGGAGAGGTTGGCCGTCTCTCTCCTCTAGCAGCCGCTGGGCTTCTCTGCAGCTCCCCGTCGCTTCATCATGGATCTGTGGACTAAAACGATCGCTGGGATTATCGCTCAGGTCGCGCTGCTTCTCTCCAGCTCACACGGGACAACCGGAGAAGGTGAGCCGGCTGTGCGCTTTTGTACTGAGACGGAGCGAGTCCGGGCAGTGCGGCATAAAGCGTTGCTTCTCTCCTGATAAATTGGCCAGATAGACACAAGGCTCATAGTTTAAGTACATTTAGAGTTAGTTTGTGTGTACATATTAATAAAGGAGACGATTTCTTTTTCTTAAGGCTTTGGGATTTTGCGCACCAGTTACGCGTCAGCGCTCCGTGCTGAAGGAGAAAGGAGAGTTGAGGTGGTTTGATGTGAATGCTGATAGTTTGATGTCACGGTATTCACAAGAAAATGACCACTTACAACTATGGGCGGCGGTTTGTAGCTCTCCAGGCTCTCCAAATTATTTTGGTTTCACTCTTCCTCTTTTATTTAGTCTGTTTTGTCGCATTATATTTTGCTGTTTTACTTCCAATTCTTGAATGATTGTTTGCCTCACGGGGAGCTTTGCTTAATGGACAGATGCTATTGCTGTCTGCACACAGATGCTCACACAGGCTTTCAGAGCCAACAGAAATATGTCATTGTCACCCAAACGTGTTAAAAGCCAGTTCATCCAGTGTGTGCGTAAAACAACGTTATGGCTCTGCTTTCTGGTTAATTTGGCGCTCAGCGCAGCGCGATGAACAGCTTGGGACTGAGCCACGTTTGTGACCACACACAAGAGAGAGAGAGAGAGAGAGAGAGATTGAGAGAGAGAGGTGTATTTATTCAAGTGAAAGAGGTTAGCATGGAACTCAAAGGCTGGGTTATCTGACCTTTGTGATTGAGGTGTTAAGGAGAAACTGTCTGTTCTCCTGCTGTGTCATTTTATTCCAGTTCAATACTGTAACAGACAGTTAAGCTTTTCCTGAGGAGGATGAAGAGGGCATGTGAGGAGGAGAAATCCAAGTGAAGAGATGGAAAGAATCTGAATAAAGGGAGGACAGAGATGGAGATACATGGAGATAAATCTCATGTGTAATGAGACATGCTTGCAGCTGATGGCTGTAAAAGTTCTTCATCCCTCCACGGTTTTATTCCTCTATTTTACAAGTTGTTGATGTGACACCTGATCCTCTATTTGATTCCTTTTTTGATGTCTTTTGTTGGTATTTATTCGCTTCCTTGCCTCTGCTTTGTGACCAGCTTCGCTCTCTCTGACTTCCTCTTGAGTTTGATCAGCTTCACATCCATCCTTCTTGTCTCCTTTGTGACAAACTGCCTCTCACTCATCATGAAACTGTCATACAAAGAAACATGCAGTGATGATCAAGGTCTGATGGTTCTGCTGCAGTTTAATGGAAAGGCAATCGCCTGTATGACAGAGTGACATAAAACTGATTGCTTCCTCTCCAGTTGGGCAGATGAGAAGTGATGATATGAGGAGGAGTAAGCAGTTAGAAGAGATCTGTAGGTCTTTCTTTTTGACAAACATAAATGCTACTTCATTAAAATATATGAATCTCTGTCTTTTTTTCTGTGCTGTCTCCTTTCTTTCCTTGTGCTTGCTGTGTCTTGTCTTTTTGTGGCTGTTTTCTGACTCAGATCTGCTGTTTACTTCCTCATCCTCTCATCCCTGACTTGTCCTTCTTCTGCTTGTTGCTCTTTTATTTCTGTGTTCTCTTCCTGCTGTTCTCTGTTCTTCTCCTTTTTCATGTCCACACATCTCTCTCCCCTGCTTGCATCCTTTCTTTTTCTTTCCTCTACCTGGATCTGCCCTCAGAGAGTTGCTGTTGTGTTTCTGTATCTTTGCTCCCTAATTCCTCGTCTTCACCTTCCCCTCCTCGTGCTCGCTTCCATCCTGTTTCTTGGTTACATCTCATTTTTCCACTCTGTGCCTGCACCCTGTCCTGCTGCTCATTTCTCTCTTCTTCAGGTGATTTGATCTTTCTGTTATTAAGTCTCTCTGCAGCTCTTGCAGGCTGGACTTCAGTCATAAGGGGATTTCAGGACCCAAACCAGCTAATGCTTCAGTTTTTCCCCTCCATTCCTGTCAGGATGTAAAAGCCCCTGGAAGAGTATTTAGCCACAGAGGGACAGTAAACCCTGCACTGAGGCTCAGAGTGATGATATTGTTTCATTGTTTGCAGCGCTTTGTAGCAGGTTTACCCACAATACCTTTTTAGCAGCTGTGAATCTTTGGTACATTGATGTAAATCACAAATAATTTTTAACCACGCATTGAAAGTTGATTTTATCTGCAGGTTTTACAGTTTGCAGTTGTGATCAGGGAGAAGCACCCTTTTTATCAGGTGGATAATAGTGTTACAGGGTATTTATGCATGAAATGTACACACTTTTTCATTACTTAAAAAAAAGTAAACAGTTCTTTAGTGTAATTTTGAAACCCTCTGTTATAGATCAAAGGTGTCTCAGGTGCAATTGTTATTTTTTTCTCTAGATTTCCACTAGGTGGCAGTAGTAGCAATGTAGCCAAGTGCAGTAGGCTACTTGGCTTTTATAGTCAGGAAATGTGCCTGTACTTTCATCTCAGTTCATTCAAGTGTTAGCCATAGCTTCCACTGACTAAGAAAAACCATAACAAGTATAGACACTACTGACAACAACAGCATGCCTTCAAAATGATCTTCAAAAATAACACCTCAGTGCCCTGAATAAGTCACTTTTCGACGAATGTTACCCATAAAATTGCCACTGAACAGTGCCAACAGGGGTTAAAACACTTTAAACCTTGCCAAGCACCTCAATGACAGACACCAAAACCCCTTCAAGGGGTCTAAAACATGGCAGGGTTAGCTTAGAAGCTAGCTGGTTAGCAAGCTCACAGGACAGTGATGAACGGCTCAATTAAATTAATTACATAAGGTATCAGTTCCATATCTTATAAATGTCAAATTACATTGTGAATAGCATGACAAGCATATTTTGAACTCTAAGTTTCATATTGACAAATAGAAAATAAAGCTAGGGCTACTAGCTACATACCACTTCTAAACTACGGTGGCTAAAAATAGTCATTTGCAGGACAAATGGTAATGTGGAGAGCAGATCTGTAATTCAAGTAAATTAAGTAAATTCAAGTTACAGTTGTTTTGTGAACATGTTTGGACACTTAATTTAACAATATTAAATCAGCCTGTTTCAGTTTAAGTTTTATTTTGGTAATTAATTTTGTGATAATACAGTAAACTTGGTATTACAGTCACTATTTTGTTATAGGGCATGACTTATATTGGATTTTTGGGGCTGATGCTGATACCAATATTAGAGACCAAGAAAATTCAGATATCAGAATTTTCTTGGTCCCTAACATCGGTCTCAGCATCAGCCCCCTACTGTCACTGTGGGATAGCTGATATCTTGCATTGAAATAAACTTAATTCTAAACGTCCGTGCACTGAACAGCAAACGCTTCACTTATAAGTTAGTAAATAAAGCGCAGCCCTCTGCTGGACACACTTCATTATTAAACCATTTTTAATCACTAGTTCAATCATTTTCTCCGGAATTAAAAAACAGTTTATTTATTGGTGGCGCATGTCAGAGAACATATCAGGTAATGTAAATCTCTCTCTCTCTCTTTTCTCTCTTTTTTTAAAAATTGGCCCTTGAGTTGCGATCAGTGTTTCTCTCTCTCATTTTTTCTCTTTGCTTCTTCCGCCTTGCTTATCCACTTTCTCTCTCCTGTCTATCTGTTTATCTCGCCCGACTCGGCCCAGCAGTACACTCATCATGCATAGACCATAAAACACAGCGGCATAATAAGTTAAGACTGCAGAGGTGAAGGGATCCCAGCCGCAGGTTTCAGACTCCGCTCTGCATCTCCGTCCCCCCTGCAGATGGTATACTGTTCATTATGGAGGTTGCCCTAAATGACAACAAAGTAGAAATACATATTTTAACAGCCACAGATGGAGCTCTGATGACTTGTTTGCCGGAGGAGTGAGGCACTGGGGTTTATGTGATGAGATTCAAGGAAGTCAGAGTGTGAAACAGCTACCCGCAGGGCAGTAAAGTCACTGTGCGTTTAATCGCCTTCTGATATTAACAGCGTGATAGAGTCACTGTGCGTTTTGAAATAGCTTCTTATACAAGGAAAGTGGAAAGGAGGCTGGTTAGGACAGTGTTTGCAAAAAATATGATTTAGCCAAAAGATGTGGAGCCATTTGCTTGCTTAGGCATTTGGAGAAAACTGTGTTTAGCTCAGGTGATATTTTTAGAGGATGTAAGCTGACTTTTCTGGCCACTTGGGAGCAGCAAACGAAGCTGTAAGCATCAATAAAGTTCCAGTGTGAAGGATTCTGTGGCGTCTAGAAGTGAGGTTGCAGATCACAACCAAGTGAATCCCCCTAGCTTTAATAGATCCTATGGTGACGCTGAAAACTCCGAATGATCTCCCCAAAGTGTTTGGTTTGTCCCTTCTGGCCCTCAGTAGAAACATGGAGGAACAACACAGCAGAGTGTGAAAGAGGACCAACTCCCTTTGTAAGAGGACCAGGTAATTAAAATACATTGATTCCGAGAAAATCATAATTAAGATCTGCAAATAGATCCCCCTAAATCATACACCATGAACCTTTAACATATAAATGCTTTTTTAAGTTGTTTTTTTTAAGTTGTCATGTGGAGCAACATTAGTATGTAATGAGAGTTGTGTATCTGATGAAGGTTAAGTAGGGTTGACTGGTAGATGTAAATATAATTTTCAGATTTTTTCTACAAGCTTGAGAAGTTGAGGAATTTTCGCAAATGTCGCAAAATTTCATCATAAAAAATGAAATGCACAAAAAACCCCAAATATTAAGTCAAATGCCTTGTTCTGCTCAAAAGCACGCCCAATTTAGCAACCTTGCAAAATCCAAGTCAAAAAACTCAAAAGCGAGCAAAAAATTTCTGGTTATTTTAAGCATCAACATTAACACTCGTTGATGTGTCAGTTCAGTGAAAAACTGCAGGGGTTTCTGTCGATAGTACCAATTTTGCTTATGATCAAGAAAAATACACAGAGAAATCCATTTGAAGGGGCGCAGAGACCAATTTCAGAGCTGCCAGAGCAGAACAGCAGAATCCTGTGTAGCCTCAGGACACGTTGTGCTCTGAATAAAGCATGTGGCTGTCATCATATGTTGTATATGGTTGACAAACAAGCAAGCCAACCTCAACACGTTTGTGCTCTTATACACTCAGCTTTTCTTGAAAACCAAAACCAAACTAATGTCTGGCTGCTGTGTGAAGGATTTCTGGAAACAGCTGTTAAATTGTAACATGTTTTAAGAGTCTACAGCAATCCAAGTGGCTTTGCGCGGCTGCGGCCTTCTTCAAGGTGCAGTGCATTGAGCTAAAAGTCACGTTTAACATGCTATCATGTTGATGCTGAGCATGAGTAACATTCATACTTGTCTCCATCTTAGTTTAGTATGTTAGCATGCTCACATTTACAGATTTAAAATAATCTCAAAAGACAATTGAATCTATAAACCAAATGGACAAATTAAAAAGTATGACACAACAGTTGCTTTAAATGAAAAGTTGTCTAATCACCAGAATTGATAGGGTTGCTTACTGAAGAACCTATATTTTTCCATGGCATTCCATGCATAAAATGTTAGTTGCTTGCTAAAAATGTTCATGTGTGCCACTGATGCATCATGTAACAAAAACAGCATATTTTCCCCTTAATGACATTGACATCAATAAAATCAAAACCTGCTCCACCATTCTTACTGAGCAGAGGCTGTTGTTTTCCTTTTTCTTCCTCTGTGGTGTTTATTAGTATTCTGCTGTGACTCTAATTGTGCCCTCAGAAAGTTTTGATCTCATTTGAGTTGTTTTGTTCTGGTTTATTTTACTGTTTTTCCAAGCAAAATTTCAGCGCGTACAGCACAGCCTTGGATGTATTTCTACATTAATTAGTGAATTATTTAATTAGTTTTGCTGCATTGTTCGGCTCTCCTTTGCTTTCAGAAACCCTTGTGATTCTTATGCTGGTTCCGAGATAATTTAACTGTTTCTCAAAGTGCATTGAAGAAATGTCAAGCTTGTTCATTGCAACAGCCTTCTAGTTAATAACGAACTGTGGTGTGTAACATGCAGTCCTGTGTTGTGCTCATATGCAAAGTTTAATATCAAACCCTGTTATTGACTAACAGGGCTCGAGTTTCCCATGACTGTTGTGCCATTACAATCAAAACACAAAAGCCTGTGTTACTTAAAAAAGGACTTGATGTAAGCAGATGTTGAGCCCAAGCTAACTCTAATCAGAGTTGGATACATTGCATGTGTGATGTCCAGTCCCTTCCAGCATTTATTACGTGAAGAAGCTTCAGAATTTACCTCATTTGGAAGTTTTAACATTTTCTCCTGTATATTCTTTATTTTCCAGGATGATTCTCAACAGTCCCCAGAGAATAAATAAGAACTTATCTGACTTATTTGAACATATCAGGATGAGGACACAGAGGATCTTTTTATGATGGACGATCGTATTTTCTAGCTGCAGTGACATTATTATTAAAAAAAAACAAAACAAAACAATTTGTGTTGCAATTATAGGTTTAGTTTCTCATTTTTTCTGTTATTTTTCAATACCTTTGCTAGTTCTGTTCTTTTGTGCTGATATCTGGTCATGCCAATTTTCATATAAAACATAAAACATTCCATTATGATGATAAATGTACATTTTCAGCAAAAGGAAATAGTCAGACATGGACACACATGCTCACTACTCACTCAAAGATGCTTTGTTAGAATAAAGATGAAGATTGCATCAATACTTAACTTCCGTAACGTTGAAAGATACACAAGAGACCAACAAAAATAATTTAAAAATCAAAGTAACGTCTAGTTTTATAATGGTGAAGCCCCAAAACCAGTGCATCCTACAATTCCCATAATGCAGCTTAAACTCTTAACTTTGGCCTTCCCTGCCTTGTAAATGCTTAAACTTTTCAAACTCCACAAATTAAGTTTGTTATATAGGATGTCTGTTTTCAGAAGCTGAGTCATATTTTACAGGAAACTGAACTTTTATGTGTCAAATCAACCGTTTTTGAGACCACAAGCATATGGTCTTATTATGGTTGGTCTGTGTATTCCAGTGAGTGTGTTGGTGTGAATAATAAATTCATGTGTGTTACTCTTCTTCCTGTGGATTTGAATTAATGGAACTGGCCTTGGGTGTTTTGAGCAAACATGAGGTTAAACTTTATGTAAGCACATTAATATGAAGATGTAGCTGCCTTGAGTGAAAGAGACACATGTGACCTGCTGCTAAACACAGTATGAGACTCTCCCTCCCTCTGCTGTACCTCCTCAGGCTGATGCTGTAGATTAGAAAGCTGCTGTGTAAATGCCTGTTTAAGTGCAGTAGTGGTCAGAAAATTAAGGATGTAATGTGTACTTTAGTGCTCCTCAGTGTGTATTTACACAGACAGATAAGAGGGAGATTAAAACAGCAGAGAATTTGCGCCAGGCTGTTTGGAAATGGAATAAAAAATGATGAAGTGAATTTTAACTGGTGGAAAATTCTGCGACAATTAAATACATGAATGAAAATTATAGTGAAAATATAGACTACAATAAGAGAAGGACATATAAAGTAACAGAAGTATAATAAAAGAGAATATACTAAAAGAGAATGCATGCAAAGTATGGCCAGACTGATACATTGGTTTGCCATTATTATCTGCATATATTCTCCTCTTGCAGATATATCAGTATCTGCGTATATGTTGTCCGATAAGTGACAATATTAAAAGTGTTCTTAAATACTGGAAAAAAGCTTGGACTAGTAATTTAAAATCGTGTAATCATGCAGTTTGTCCAGTAGAGGGCGGTCCATTTATTTAACTGTTCAGTGCACTCATGTTTGGAATAAAGTTTGTTAGATATCCTGCCTCCATTACATACCTTTGTCACATGTATGTGATAACCACATTCAAAATATTGTATGTGGACAATCAGCTGGTATATCGAATATCGGGATTTTCCTAATATTGGCATCGGCCCAAAAAATCCTGTAATGGTTGTGCTCTAATGCAAAGTATGTGCTTTTTTAAAAAATTAAGGTGTAAATGTTAGATACACAAATATGTAGGGTCTGACTGATATGTGATTTTTGGAGCCAATGCCAATACCGATATTAGACAACAAGTTGATTCTGATATCTGATATCCGATATCCGATAATATTGGCTGAATGTGGTTATCAAATAGGCCTACTTGTGACAAAGACATGCAATGCAGGCAGGACATCATATATTTTGTTCTGAACATCAGTGCACTGAACAGTGAACACTGCACTTATTAAGTATAAAAAAAAATAGACTGCCCTCTGCTGGAAAAATTGTGTTATCACATCATTTAAAATCACTAGTCTAAGCATTTTTTCCACTTTTAAAAAACACTTTCAATATTGGTGCATATTGAAGAACATATATAACTATACTAATATGCCTGTGATAGGTCAGTATCGGCTGATAGGGCCCTTTAAATGTGTATATTATTACTTATCATGACATGTAGTCAAATTTTAGGATGATAACAAATAATTTAATCAAATTTTTAAACAAACATCATTAAATAAAGGTTATAAATCAGTATGAGATCACTGATTATGTAAAAGATGATGGATGGATAACAAAAAAGACATTACAAAACATGTTGGTATCTTTTTCAGAAAACAAATTACTATTGAAGGATCAGGCCAGAAGAGCAGGATGGACAAATGAAGGAAAAGAGTGATGGACAGAAAAAATGATATGGGCCATCATAATATGTTAGTACTGACAGACAACAGGGCTGGATGAAAGAATTTACTGCCTCATAGGAAATTACTTGGGAAAACGAGAGGTCTCTGGAATTTAAAGGCCGTAGCCAAGAGACTAAAAGACCTACAAACCAATATGTTGTCCTTCAGCAGTTTATTCCTGAGAGGGCTCCCACCTATTGTTCATCATTCACTTAATAATCGTCCATGACTTCTTTCCACACGTCATTTGCTTCAGTGCTCTGCCAGTGCCGGGGGCAAGGTCCGTCCTAAGCTGTTTATCAGAGTGAAGTGAAGGAGCTAAAATATGTCCTGAGAGGTTATGGTGTTTGTGTTTCCTTCGCAATAATTCAGCATCTGTGTGGCATGTACCAGTTGTTTCATTCCTGATAATGACAAGCACAACAAGACAGGTCAGTTTGAGTTAATAATGAGGGAAACACTTGGATGTTTTTTTTTTTCTCCCCAAAGCCTTTTTCTGTGCAGAAATCATAACCTGTAGTAATATTAATTTAGCAATTTCAAATGTGCCCTTTTTAAAAGCACCAAATAAATTTCTATGTTCCCTAGAAGACATTAAACCCCTCCAAGTTTTTACTGTTGGTACTTTTATCTTAATAACCCGTAGAGACAGCTACTTTTTGGTAGCCTTGCTGGTAAAGGTAGAATGAGTAGCAGAGAAGTGGCTTAAATACTGTAACTGTCCTTTTGAGGAATGTTGTGAAATGCAAACTGCTTCTCACAGAAACCAAATATTGTAGCATAGACTATTTCTGCAGATTTTAACATGAGTAGGGACCAAACAATATGGATTTTTTGGGCCGATGCCAATATTAGGGATCAAGAGAGACTCAGATGTCCGACATCTTGGCGATATTATTTATATATAATATCCGCTGAATGTAATTATCAAATATATGTTGATATGTAATGGCGGCAGGATATCCTACATTCCAACAGACTATTCGGTAAACACTTGAATAACTGCCCTCTGCTGGACATACTGTGTAATTACATCATCTTCACTCACTAGATGAAGCATTTCAAATACAGTTTTAAAATTGGCAAATATCAGAGAACATTCAGCCGACAGGTATATATATCTGCAAAGGGTCGATATCAACTGATAATACTGGCAAACTGATATACTGGTCATTATTATGATGGGCGCAAAAGAGAGAGAAACTTACATTAACATTTAACTTCTTTTTAAGCATGAACATGAATTTTCCATTGACTTAAAGGTGCTATATGTGATATCATAGCATCAGTTACATTACATTTCCTGTAAAGAAGTCAAGTCAGCGCTTTGCACTGTACAGGGTCGATTATTGATCATTTGAACACTACTATGTAAACGCAAGAGTGTATGATCTGAATGTTGAATAAAAGACTTGAAACTGTTCTCTGCTACTTAAAAGAGTAAAAACAGAGGTCACATTACCTTCAGTACAAAGCTATGATGACACATGTAATTTTATATTCTCTAGCAGGCTCTGCAGTGGCAGAAATAGAATTGATTTGTCTAGTAAGCCATTAATCACATTACTCATCATCCACACATGAAGGATAGATGGTTGCGCTGTTCCACCGTCATCTTCAGGTATGCTCCCTGTCTGTTCTTTCCTTCTCTCTCTTACTCTCATCAGTCTTCCCTCAGGTATTTATCTCCCCTCTGAGCTGATATAGAGTCACTGGGGTGTGTGCTATAATCATAGTCTAATGACAGATAATCTCAAGAACACTAAATGACTTTAATCCAAGCCTAATGACAGATAATACCACTGCACTCCTACTGTGTGTGTGTGTGTGTGTGTGTGAGATTTTCAGGGTGTTAAGATGATAGTTCAGTGGAGGAGAGACGTTATAAGCTGTTATTAGCAGTCAGTTTATTTTCTGCCTGCTGTGATAAAGAAAGGCTTTCCTGTCCTGCCCCGAAGTCAGTTGTTGAATTTTTAAGTAAGAGGTGAAAGTCAAAGTGAAGGTCATTTACTTTCAGACAAGATCTCCCTTTTGCGTCCTTTTCTTCAGTTGGCCTGTGATCGCACCACAAAGAGACGTGACTGACAGGTTTCATGAATCCTTTTTCTTGGTCTTGTTATAAGTGTTTCTGCTTCTTTCATTAATGCTTTGGTTATTTCCATATTTGAAGCTAAATGGATTTTTTGAGATTCTGGAGATTGAAAAACTGTTGCTATTAATCTCCCAATAAAGACTATTTGGCTACTTTAACAGTTTATTATTTAAGCTGCGGAGGCACCAGGGGAATATTTGTGGTGCTTGATTAAATCGCTAAGCTCATAAAGTATCACTCATGCCATTCAGGATTAATCTTGTAAAGAAAATGCTGAGGTTGATGCAAATTCAGCAGCCCGTTTCAGGTGTGCCACTGCCCGTCTCGTATGAATTTATTTCTTTTCAGTGATCTTGTTGTCAGCACTGAAAAGAACATAAACAGTGAATATAAATTATTGGGTGTGAATATGGTGGAATGTGGACCTCCCAGTCCTCCATGATTTATGAGAGGGCAGCATCAGTGAGAGCCGGGATGAGGGAAAAGGAAAGTAGCTGAGGATAAATCCCTGGCATATTTCTTCTTTACTGTCATTTATGGAAATGTGTGCAGGCAAAGTGGAGCCATGAATGGGATCTGATGAAGTCAAGGTTGGAGAGCGAACGTGGAGCCACCGGTCATGAATCTAGATTTATTAACACGGGAACAGGTAGTTAAGTTAGGAGCTGACAGAGGACTGCTGTCCATCTATTCGATATTAGGACCTGCTGAACTGCTGCATTTGTTCAAGGCCGTCCCCAGAAGAAGTCTGGCGCTCCAAAAAAAATGAAGCCATTCATCATTTGAGATTGTCGTCATCTCAGATGACTTGTTGTCTCTCCGAATTGTGGATCTGCCTCCATGTGTGGAAGTCATGATACTCCGTCATTCATGTTGAGGGATGATGATGGGAACTTCCCACAATTTTCACTCTGCAGCAGTTTTTCAAGCTACAGGTTTGAGTCTTAAAAAACTGTGGAAAAGCGGTTGAAAATGTTTTTTTGTGGATCTGAGGTTTAGGTGCGGAATTATGACATGTTCAGACTTTTTTTAGCCCATTGATATTCTGCAAAATCTGATGTGTTACAGTTGAGTGTAGATTGTGTTAATTAATACAATTAATACAAATTCATAAGTTAATTGCAGGTCTGTGACAGAATGCGAACTGCTGTTCTGCACGCAGAGGCATCCAGTATGATGATGTAAAATTGTGAATGAATAAAATGTGAAGCCCTGCCTTTACAGAGAGGTAGTAAGTTATCAAGCTACTGTGCACATTGTTAGTTGCATTTCTGTGGCTCAGAAACCATCCAAAGTTTTCCTGCCAAATCAGTAATTACACTATTTATTAGTCAGATTTTCCTTTGTGATGCTAATAATAGCTGTGTAATAATAATGATAACAACAACAACAACAATAATAATAATAATAATAATAATAATAATAAATAATAACAATAATACTACTACTCCTACTACTACTAA
>MDSQ01000204.1_pt1 | contig 12485 bp, 9 predicted proteins | sample 1008251 | NCBI WGS metagenome assembly MDSQ01 (sample SAMN05526597, study PRJNA338239) | gut metagenome | isolation source: Hindgut content | host: Naso unicornis | place: Saudi Arabia: Red Sea | collected 2016-05
GTGTGTGTGTGTGTGTGTGTGTGTGTGTGTGTGTGTGTGTGTGTTTGTGTGTGTGTGTGTGTGTTTGCATTTCTAAAATATTTCCGGTTTCTCAGTATAGCTGCAGCACCAGCCTGAGTTAAGATGTGGAGCTCTGTTTCCTCATAATCCAAAATCCATCATCCTCTCAGACTTAGCGATGGCTAAATATGATCCACATACTGTAGATGGAAATCATCCCTGAATTGCGAAAAAAAATCTGCGGGAATGACTTCTATTTAAGACATTTAGAATTACATTAATGTGCAAAACTCTTGATTGCAACAGCTAGAAAGTGTGTAAAAACATTGCTTTCCCTTCATGAGCCAAGAAGCCTCTGTCTTTGCCTTTGCCAGTTTTCCTTTGTGATGCTGCTTTTTGCTCCTGTCAGGCTGAGACCAAAAACTGATCACTGTTGCTGATATCAGGAAGCAGGACCATTTTCCACCAGAAAACTGTCTAAAATATCTTCATGTTGCATCTTATCCACATTTAGAACAAAAATGGGAGCAACACTGAAGACATAGAAAACGTATTTATAGATGTGCACAATGTGTAATAACTGCTCTGTGAGAGAATTGAAAGTGAGAATTAGAGGGGATTTCAGCCATTCAGTTAGTCGGCTGGCCTGTTTGTGCACCACTTAGGTTTAGGCTAAAATAGTTCCAAGACTCTGAAGCTTGAAGACAGTCTACTTAACTTCTCTGTTTGAAAAAAGGTGGTGGGAGCCCAGAGACTGTGTTCCAAATATAAAAACCCATGATGATGCTTTAAACAGTTTCAATAACAAATCTTGTGTATATATTGTCACGTATAATTAGCTAATGGGGGCATAAAAAGAGCTAAGTTTTTGAAAGAGACACAAATCTCTGGGTGGGTTGGTGTCTTCTGGATATATGAACCGTCTGTCTATTGGTAATCTTGCATATCCAGACCTTGCTCCATAGCGCATAAATTTTAACAAATGGCTCTGGCACACCACAATTGTGTTCCAGGATTGCTGAAATAAATTGAGGCTAAATGCTGAAAAGTCATACATACTGGAGCAATCGTACACTTCTCTTGGTCAGCCAGGTAATTGTGCTTTTTCCTGTCACTCTACAAGAATTTTCCAGGACACACTGTAGTTTCTAAGCAGAATGTTTCTTTCTAATATTCTGCAACAGCTGTATAATTGCAGCTTGTTTGCTGTTGCTAAAGTCACATGTGGCTATTAAAAGTTAAAATCCTATAAATCCTGCATTAGAAATTAACTGCATGCGCATGTTTCTGAGTTTTGCCTGTCTGTGATGTTTTATAACCCAAGACACCAGAGGGAGAAGGAAGGAAAGTTCCAACAGTGAGTCTATTCAGCTGTTACTGCTGCTAGTTTGATAAATCACAGTCGGTGTGTAGAGATGATTTATGATTTGCCTGGACAATAAACAAAATAACCTTAACACTGAAAGGAGTAGCACAAGTGCCTCGACAGCCAGAGTCTCCTGCAGTTCTCAAGTGTCATTCTACTTTGACCAGACACTCGGACTCCTGTTTTATCGAGTACCGTTTTCACTGCAGGACTGCTCTGATGCTGCATTAAACACCAACCTGACCCCGTTCTCATCAAGTAGTTCAGACACACTATCTGTCTTTGTGTCACTCTTTGAACTTATGAAGCCCTCAACAGCTGTTTTGTTGCCCTCTTTGTGTTTCTGCATTCCTGGGATGAGTCCTTTTACATTCCTGTTGCTCACAGTTGTTAAACTCAGACAAATCATACACCGCACCATGTCTGCATATAGCATGCATCGTTTGAATACACATAAGTAAAAATAATGGGCACAACTGGATAGAAGTATAAAACCATTTAAATATTTAATTGCTGTATTTATATAGAGCTGTGGATCAAACCACCAACCCCCTCTGACAACCAATCTCCAGAACCACAGCAGCTGTGGGAAAGTTATATTTTTGCTTAATTTTTATCCCATTACACATTATATACTCACTCTCCACATTGGTTGCGTTGATGCAGGACCAAGACTCTCTGATTCTGAGCAAACAACCTACTACAAGTCCCAACTGTTAATCCGACAGAGATGAAGAGCCTGGGGGGGTATTACAGAAACATTCCCTCACCCGCCTGGCAACACAGAGCTGTCGTTTGTCATCAGAGAAGAAAAACACGTTAGACAAAAAAGTCATCACACTCATAAGGCTTTATTTGGTCTTCGTGTTTGTCTAATGGCAGAATACAGTTTTAGTTGGCCCTCTGCTGGTGAACTGCATTTACTCTTAAAAGCCATGCACTGAGGAACCTCACTGTGTCGGGGGATTTATTGGTTTGTTTTTGCTTTTTCAGCTTCATTTTTGATTTACAGGATGTGTCGCCATGCCTAACAGGGCTGCCGATCCGCATGAAAGTGTCAAATCAATGAAGCATTATTAATCAATATCCTGTTAGAGCTTGTCCTGTTCAGGGGTGAGAAGGGCGCAGACTAACCCCGCACTTGTTGACAGAGAGATGGGGTACATTCCTAAAAGACACAAATATTAAAATCTTAAAGTAAAAGTGTACTAGTAGTTTTAGCTGTGAGCTTTTCTGTTAAAATTGATTGCTGATTATTTATATCTCATTTTCTTTCAGTCTAAAGCCGCTGGACATCGAATTCATGAAGAGGCTCCATGACAAAGTCAACGTCATCCCTCTTATTGCCAAAGCCGACACCCTGACCCCAGAGGAGTGCCAGCTTTTTAAAAAACAGGTATTTGTGTGTGTTTGTGTGTTTGTGTGTTTGTGTGTGTGTGTGGGTGTGGGTGTGACTTTGGTAGGATCAGTGGCACTGCTGTGAATGAGCAAATGATTATGAAATAAGCATAAAATCTCAAGTTATTCCTTTTAGAGAAATTTAAATCCACTTCATATGACAGTCTAAAGTGTTGAATTGTTACCTTTAATGTGATTTCTTTCTTCCTTTCTCAGATCATGAAAGAGATACAGGAGCATAAAATCAAAATTTATGAATTCCCCGACACAGAGGACGATGAGGACAACAAACTCATCAGAAAGATCAAGGTAACAGACCACATGGTCTGCGCCTGCCTCTATACTATTCCTCTTTGCCTCACAGCCTAATTACAGAACTCCTCATCAGCTTTATAGACGAGCTTAGGAAGAACTTTCAGATCATGTTGATGTCTGCTATCAGTGACTGTGCAGCATCCAAAACAATGAAATGTGGCGGTGCAGTTAGTAATCATTTAACTCTGGTAAACTTTGACAGTCCAATCCGCTTTATTTATATGGCACATTTTAAAAACCAGCAAGGTTACCAAGGTGCTGCACAGATATATATAAATAAATAAATAAATAATACATACAAAAACACAGTAGTTTAAAAACAAAAGACAAACAGACACCACACCACTCTCATGCTGGATTAAAAGCCAAGGACTAAAAATAGGACCTAAGACGAAATTTCAAAGTTTCAAGGATGGGAGCCGTTTTAACATGGGGGGAGAAGGTCGTGCCATAATTTAGGGGCTGCTACTGAAAAAATGTGGTCACCCCTGGTTTTTAGCCTAGTCTTCAGGATGACAAGACACAGCTGATCAGTGGACCTCAATGAACTTGAGGGGGTTTAAACATGTAAGAGGTCCGAGATGTACTGTAGAGCCATCCCATTTAGCACTTTCAAAATAAACAATAAAACCTTAAAATGAATTCTAAAATGGACAGGAAGCCAGTGTAGGGAGGCCAGAATGGGGGTAATGTGTTCCCACTTGCCGCTTCCTGTTAAAAGGCGAGCAGCTGTGTTTTGGACTAACTGTAAGCAGGCCAGGGAGACCTGGGTAATGGCAGCACAGAGTGCATTACAGTAGTCCAGACAAGTTGAGATAAAAGCATGTATCATTGGCTCAACATCCTTAAAAGATAAAATGGGTTTAATTTTAGCTTCAAAACCTGAGATGATAAAAACTGGATTTCAAAACAGAATTTATTTGCTTATCAAGTCTAAAATTACTGTCCATAATGTCTCACATGCAGTTGAAGGGAACCCAGGTGCATGGGAGGGGTATCACGAGTCCCACTAGATCCATAAACCCAAATGAAACTGATGTCATGTTGCTGCAGGAAGTGATCAATTCAACAAAGGAGAACAGTCTTTCAGACAGGATTTAGCAGCACTCCATCCAGAGAAAGCTGGAGGCAGTAGTTCTTACACAATAAAAAGAAAGTTGTTGGTCTCTCCGTATTCCAGGAGAAGATGCCGCTGGCAGTGGTGGGCAGCAACGTGGTCATTGAGGTGAACGGCAAGAAAGTCAGAGGTCGCCAGTACCCATGGGGAGTGGCAGAAGGTAGGTTCACACAGGTCCACTGCTAGAGAAGGTGGACACAGCTTCCACTTTGTGGCCGAACTGCAGGAGACTAAAAAATGAACACTTCACTTGCCCCTTACGAAGTTCAGATTTCACAAGAGGCAGTGGTTAAGCATTTGTGTATTTTGTTTTGTTTTGTTTTGTTTTGTTTTTTTTGGTCAGTTTTTCATAAAAGACATTTGATAGACAGTACATCATTGCACCTCAGTCAAACAATGACCCATGAGAAATAGAGGGTGTTTAGGGTTAATGTTTTTGACAATGTCCAGCAGTCAGAGTTTTATCATGATGAAGGAAGCATGATAATTGTGAGAGTGTGGGACATAGTGCATGTTTTCCACAGTGATCCCCTGTATCCACTAAATGTATTTAACTACCAGGTAATAAACTTCTTGTCAAAATGTATTTTTGGATCGGAAATGACTTGATGTACAAATGCAAACTTTTCAGTAAAAAAACATATTTAACTGCCACTTAACACAATCTGATCATAATACACCATCTGGAGATTTATGCGGTTAGTCTTAAAATAGATGATTTCAGTGGTAAGCCAGTTAGTGATCTTGCCCTTGTTATTGCAGTAACAACTCTGACTAGTCATGCTGCCTTTTTCCCTCTTTATTTTTGTTCTTTCTGTTTTTTGTCTAGGTCAAGGTAGTGTGTTGAAGTTCTACTTTTAGACAAAGCAGAAGTTGTTGACCATGACTATGAGCTTTTTTTTTAAGTTTTAAAAGAAGTTAATTTATAGAAATGACCTTCTTCTGTTTCTAGAGGGAATCATAAATGAGCGCAGTCGTTTATTTCTTCCACCTGTCAGGGGACGTTTGCACATCGTCCTGCTTAACACCTTTTTGAGGGCTTTGAGTCTCAGTGGGTGGCACCTAGTTTGCAATGACTGGACTGGCCGCTTGTTTTTTCTCCTATTTCTAAGTCTGTATGTGTGAAAAGAGGGTTAGTTTTGATTAGGACTGAAAAAAGGAAATGTGTCCTGCATTTGAGAAATAAATGAAAGCAACATGTTTTAAGATGTTGTTACATTTTGACAAGCCTGAAGTTACCTGGCAGTTTTTACATTGTTATCTTGTACACCCAGTTGTCTTCCCCTCGACACAAACTCACACGCACACAGTCCATTTGGTAGTGTTGGTCTGTACCCTGGGAGGGATTCTGGAAAATGTGACTACACACAGTGTATTATGGGTTATGTTTTTTAAGTATGGCTGCAGGCACTGACTGCCCCAACCAACATGCGAGACTGCCCCTCTTTCACTATTCGCCACTATGATCTGATGTTGATCTTATTAGTGTGTTAGTTTATCACTCTGCTGTATTTGTTTAGAAGTCCTCTGAGAGATGATAAATGTATATATCTTTATTTAAAATAATATACTTTTGTTGCTCTGTGGTTGACCATTTATCAGTCTTTCACTTTTTCATTCTTTCTTTTCTCTCTTTTTTTCTTTTTTCCTTGTCTATTCTTTTCCATGACTGACAGAGGGCATTTTTGGTAAACCAAACCATCTTTCACTTTATTTCAACCACATTTTCTCCCCTATTCCTCCTCCTCAAAGTGTCCCCCGAACTCTCCATCCCTACTTTCCCTCCACTTTTCTGTTGCTGTGCTGTCTCATCATTAGGCTGATGGTCAAACCAATGCTCTAATCAGACTTGGGCTTCTCTAAACTGTGAAATACATCTCATTTTGGAAGGATTAAAAACAATGAGAACATGGACATAGGAAAAATGTGAACACATTGTATTTTAAAATTGCAAAGGAACACAGACACCACAATCATTCATGTGTTCTCAGTAGAATGTTGGCCCCAGTGCTTTTTGCTAACACGTACATGTACAAAGTTAGAGGCCTTATTTTACTAAAAAGATTCTAGAGGCAATTATGGTATATTATTTCAAGTCCTATGTTTTAAAGGTTACATGTAACTGATGTCATAGTGTTACTCTTAAATGAGATATTACTTGGATAATGCACAATAGATTTAATACTGCACTTGAATTATGTTTGATATGGTAGCATTCAAATGGACCAAGGCATATTCTCGCATGTAATTCCAGAAAACATCCACTAATCCAGTCACTGCATCAGTGTGCCATTGTACATCAGCTACGCTCAATGTAGCTCACTGGCTGTATCTTGGCCGTGAAAAAGGCTACATTTTTGTTCTTGTATGGTTGTAGATTAAAGCCTTACCAAATAAGAGCATGGCTGCTGTTATCAGCTTGTTTTCATTTATCAAAGACTAATTGAAGGTGTTCTGTATGTTACCAGTAAGTAATGAGAAAGGCTGGTAGAAAGTGTCACCAATACACAGACCAGCAGAGAGCACTGAGGTTTGTTGAAAATTTGAAACTGCAAAATGTTGAGTCGGTGCATGTCTTAGACACACACCACAAATCCTTATCAAAATGTTTGTGTAAAAAGTAAATATCAGCGCATCTGTTATAATCACATTATTTACCCTTAATTTAAAACACATCGATGTTTGTTTCAACTACAAAAATCCAACATTTGTTAAGCTCTGATTAAAATTCATTTATGGAAAAGGCTACTTTCACTGTAAATTACTTCACTAAGCCGCAAGACTACAAATTTCTTCTTTTTTGTAGGTATTGGTAGTTGTGACACTAACAAGTGTGTGTTTAACATTGCACACTTAAATCTAAACACTGATCCACCCCCACCAAAGGGAAAAGATCATGTTCCTTGTGTTTTCGTTTTATTGGAACAGTCTCTACTTTTCCTACTGTCTGTCATTATAGTGTCTTATGTGTTATTGTGCAGGGACCAGTGAGCTACTAGGTGGACACATGAATGATTATTTTTGTCTTTGTTCTCATCAAATAACTTCATAGCTTGTAAGATTTTTTAAAACCTCACTGTTTTAAAAGGATAATTGCCGTTTATTACAACTTGGGTCTTGACTACTCTACAGTGAAGTCTGACGGGGCAAGGAACATGAGCAGTCAGACAAACAGGACAAAAATGCTTCTTTGGTTAAAGTGAAAAACAATACTGGGTTACCTGCATGATTGTCTCATTGCTAGTGTTCCTTTCTCAATCACACTTCTTTTCAGAGATACAGCTGTGTTCCCACTTCTTGGTAAGGAACAGTCTTTTTTGTTTATTTAATTTTTTTTTCTTCTTCTTCAGGTGGTTGAACAAGTTAGTTGTGTTGCTTTGCGGCAGAGACACGTGTTTCAAGTCCCTGCACTCAGCTGCAAGCTGCATAGGCAGCGGGACGACCCTAAAAGTTAAGACTTAATATCTTGATCGCCCCCTGGTGGCTGGCTGTTTGTTTAGGAAGTTGATTTGATAAGCAGCAGAGTTTTCGATGAACAGTCAATGTTGCTCTTAAACATATACATTTACTCGCAGGAAGCCAAAAAGGTGATCGCCATTGATACTTCATCAGTTGTGCAGCTCCAGACCAAGGTTGTACTAAACCCAAACTATCCTGGAAAATGTTTTTTGATGAGGTTTATGTCTCAAAATTTCAAATCTTATCCATCCGGTCCTCTCGGCAGGTTAAAGCTTCACATACTCGCTTGTTTTGTCCCAGGTCTGATGCTGTGAATAGTCATGGAGAAAACTAGAGGCTGTTGGTGCTGAAGCTACGGCTGCAATAGAAACATCATTCTAATACTGTGGTTCCCTTCTTTGTTCTGACAGTATCACGTACAGCAGTACCATGAAATTACTGCCCTGCTTCACCGCATGATTCAGCTCTTCACACTTGAGCTGAGTTATTGGTGTTGATGCAGGGTGAGATCGGTGCACAGGCTTCGCTGTATCTTTGGACCAAGGACTGGGATCCACCATTCTAACGCATTGCTTATAGGTTCATGAGCAGTTAATAGTGAGTTAGTGTTTTGTTAAAGGGCATGTAGCAGCTCATTTAAGTCATCAAGGTAACATGTGGCTTGATATCATTATCATTCATTAGCGTACATGGAATTTAAATGTACTTTAAACGTAGAAACATTTTTGCAAGAAAACCTCACACACCCTTACACTTACTGCATGTTTCAAATAGACAGTTGTGTCCTCCTGATCATTACACCAGTGCAGTTCATCATCATGGCTGTAATACAAACTGCTAATAGAGAAAGCACTTGGGCTTAAAACACCTGATGGACTGAGAAAACTTTCTAATGAAGTCCATGATTGACAAATAAAGTAAAACGACTTGAATTTTTAAAAAGGAGTATTCATCAGGTATTTTCTGCCTTCATCAAAAAAATGAGATATAATCTATAAGGTACAATCTTTTTTCCCCATGACCCTTGACCCCACCTAGCTCCTGTACTTCTTCCCTTATTGAGACTTGCACCTCAGCTGGTCATGCATAGGCCCTCATGTAACACCCCCTCCACCCACCACACTCCCTCTATAAGTCCTGCACTCTTTAGCCAGCCAGCTTGGACACATGCACATTATGGTGTTGTTCCGGGCCAAATCTGGGCTGAATCTGGGCCAAACTTATGCCAACTCCGGGTGCAAACTGGGCCAAGTCTGAGCCATAATAAACCCAGCTGCTCCAGACCCAGATTTAGCCCCCCGCTGGGCGCACACAGTAACTGAAAAACCGTACCCCTCCCCCCCGTCAGAACTCCCTCCTCTAGAAGAGACAGGAGGTCATTGGATAGCTATGGAGGCCAAGGGGCTGCGGGACGGCTTAAGTTTCATCAATGGTAAGGTGTCCTCCTTATTCGCTCCCCTGATGATATTTTACTGCCTCTGGGATGGAGGCTAACCGATAAGAAGCAACATATTTGATGAAGAGGAGGCTGAAGATCCACCACATACATCCTCTGCAGTTTGTCTGCAGATCTTTTCCAGAATCCCATCTAACTGTGTAACCATGACTTTGAGATTAAAACTCACAGTCAACTGTGAAAACTCACCATCATGTAACTGTACCATGTAAAAATGAGACCAGTTGTGTTTACTGTTGTTTGACCAAAAACTTGTTTGTTCTAACTATGTGGCATTTGTGGTGTTCACCAGTGAAAGGCTGTGATCAGATAGGAGGAATTTATTTCTTGTGGTCAAACACAAAACTCCGCTTTGAGATGGAGCAAAAGGTCAAATCATGCGCTCAAAATCCTCATTGCTATGCAATTAAGTTGCAAGCACCGGGGTTACATATCGTAACACATGCCAAAGGCCTCAGGTGCAGGTCCTGCAGGCTGCATCAAATTAACTGGAGTAAAGTCTTTGTTTGTAAACCGTCATTTTCTATCTGTGTTTGCTAACACTGTGTTACGTTAAAGGGCTCACTTGTAGTGATAAGCCCAAATAAAATATCAACAAACTTCACAGTTCCTCTCAGCTCTATGGAGCATTTTAGCCTCTTTCAGCTATTGTTTTGTTTTTGTGACTGCGACTTCAGAAGTCCATGTCACTGGTCTCAGCCGTATTGTTTCCAGCAGCAGCAGCAGCATGATTATAAATCCAGTTATAATCAATACGTATCCAGAACCAAACATCAGATATACAAAGTGATGAGCTTGTGAACATTGTGAGGACTTCAGCTGCCAGATAAGGTGGTGAGAGGATTTCATTCACCAAGTTGACAGAAACACAACTTCAAATCAATGTTAATGTTGCCCTGCATCTGCTGCAGCTGTTTCCTGACACATTCAGAACAGCTTTGTAAGCTATGTCACTGTTGGGTTTAGGACCTGTTGAGTGGTCCAACACTTTTTGATGTTCTTTGAGGTTTAAGCCTTTGAGGTTTTAGCTGTTTTGCTTCTGCGTTGAACTAACGGCATCCCTACAGCATTGTGGTGTACCCCGTGCTGTAGCCTAAATTGCACCTCTGCAGACTGTAACTACATGTTGCAGCGACACACAGCACAACAGCTGTGATTGGTCTGCTTGGTCCACAGTCACCAAAAATCTGCTGCAGTAGCTTCCCATTGGGTGACTGAAGGGCAGGGAAGGAACTCTGGCTGCGGTGCTTTCCATTAAGTTTTACATTCCTCCAAAATTATGAAAGACTTCTGTAGGCTACTGTAGCAGCTACAGTTTGTTGGCTTTGAAGCTAAAACTCAGTTTGACATTAACGCATGCCACCCTGCTAAATGGCTTGATCTAGAAACTCTTTGCCGCTGCTCAAGGGAGGGGCATAATGTAGCCTTTACAAACTGAGTCTCAAAACAACCAAATTTGCCAAACTAACTGTAATGGAAGCAGGGAAGGGCGCGGAAGCTTAATGCATTTGCTCAAAAAAATATATATTTGCCCTGTTTTTTGGTTTTTTTTATTAATAAGATGAATCAAAATTCTGAGAATTTTTTTTCGGAATGAAAGCTGTTCAGTCATATTTAAACCATCCTATGTGATCATGGCCTCATGTCGCTCTGCCCTTTGTTTTCTGTCAATGTGTTACAACTGACATCCTGAAATGCCTCCTGTCACTTTAAACACTTGCTACTCCTGAAAATACCTTTTTCTCAATGTGTACCCCTCCCTTTATCACTGATGAATGAATGAACTTCACTGTTTTGTGTGCGTTTACCATGGGGTCTCCAGAGAGACATATAACATTCATGTAAACTCAATCTTGTTTTTCTTATATTTAAAATTCTTTATATCTTTTTACTGTATTGCCACTACACTGGACATGTCTAATCATGTAAATAACTCCAAGTACCTTTGTTCTGATCTTTCTCTCCAAAGACATAACATTGTTTTCTGTTCTCCTGCTGGGACTGTCTCTCAGTGTGAACACATAGCCAGACATGGACCACAAGAGTTGATTGTTAATTACCCAGTAATTCTGTTAAATTTACCCAGAGGTCATTGCAATTCTCTAACACCTATAATTGCAACATCTGTAGAAGCCCAGATTTTCGTGATTGCTGTGTGTTTCTAATTTATTTCCCTTGACCAGATAATAATTGTTGGGATTACTACTGTGGGATTTGTAGTTATTTTGATATGTATGTGTCTTACTCTCTCCTGTTCTGTTTTCCTCTCTCTCCCTGTGTGTTTCAGTGGAGAATGGGGAGCACTGCGACTTCACCGTGTTACGAAACATGCTGATTAGGTGAGATAAAGTTATACACAACACATTTTTTTACCTTAACTTATCTCATAAATGCAACTTAATTTCTAATACTTTGAATTAAACTGTTTCAAACCTATCCCAGAGCGGCCACTAGAGCCTCGACAGTACATCCTTTATATTGATGGACATGTTGCAATAATCAGACGAAGATTTATATACACCTATCAGCCCCAACATGAAAAGTACCTTACCTTCCTGCTCCTGATGCTTTGTTACACATAACCATCTGGGAAGGCTCCATTGGAAGCCGTTTGGAAAAGGGCAGGAACTGTGAAAAAACACTTGGCAGATGATTGAATAAACCATCTTTCTGTCACTGTCTATTGCGACCAATCAAATCAGCAAATCATATGACCAGCAAAGCCACTTGGTAAATCAAACTGTTACCCACGCCAGCTGGAAAGAGAGCAAAAATATCTTTTCCATGAAGAAAAGTCTTCAGTGTTGTTCTTTGCTGCTCTTTCAATGAAAAAATACTCCCCAGTTGTGATAGAACTGATGCTATAGCAGCATTAATGTTAACCATGTCCTTAGCCACCATGCCTACCGGCCAGAAATGGATAGCTTTGAGCTTGGCGAGATAAATTTGCGTGATATTGTGATCTCGCGAGTCTAGCTGCTTTGTAAGATTAAAGAACACAGACAGCTGAAGTGAATAACATGGATTTTAGTTACCACGCATTGTTCTGCTGGGAACACTTATGTCCTGTCATTCATGTGGGTGTTACTTTGAAATGCACCATCCACCCTAACAGTCACTGCAGGACCAGCACAACCCCTCATGGCAACTGTACTTTCTGATGGCAGTGGCTGCCCTGGCAGGAGAATGTGCCCTGCCGAGTCAGGAAAACTGCTCAGGAATTGCCTGAAAAACATGACAAAGAGCTCAAGGCGAAAAATTCCAAATTCTGCAGATTCCAATCCGATTGAACGCTGAAGGTACTCAAAGGTTCTGGCACAGCAGAACACCACCAGATGTCCTGTGTCCTTGCCTTACAGGACCAGGGTTTTTTC
>MDSQ01000205.1_pt1 | contig 12432 bp, 5 predicted proteins | sample 1008251 | NCBI WGS metagenome assembly MDSQ01 (sample SAMN05526597, study PRJNA338239) | gut metagenome | isolation source: Hindgut content | host: Naso unicornis | place: Saudi Arabia: Red Sea | collected 2016-05
TTTTTTAACACAAAGGATATCAAAACTTCATTTCCTGACTCATATAAGGATGACAACTTCTCATGTGTGGATGTCATGTTTTTCCAGTACTGTATCATATCACCGGATTCATGCCAAAACACAGCCCTAATCATTACCATAAAATTTATGCATGTGGCTGATGATACTCAAAAACTTTTTAATATTCATTTTTTCGCACAAATGATGGCACATTTTGATCACATATATCTAGCTGGTTACCATTTTATCAAGATGTTCAATAGACCTGTAGATCTCGCCATGAGATTCATCGTAGTATGTGTAGCGGAACCGTTGACCTTTGAAAGAGAAAGGGACATCAGAGTGAAGATGAATACAGCCATCTGACAGCTATGTGACAGCAATCAGGTCGAATTATTCTCACACTACAAACCATTCTTTTAATGGTAGAATATTCATTTCAACTATTTGTCTGTACCTACCCCAGTGGCAGAAATCGGATGAGATAATGAAAAGGTTGGAAGGGTCTGCCAGGTACTTGCTGAGCAGCTTTCCATATTCCCGTTCTTTGTTCTCAGTCAGGGCACCAACAAGCACAGGGACGATGCTGAACTCATCTTTGTGGCTGAAAGATCAGACGATTAAAATAACGATGTGAGCGCAATGACTGCACCTAATTGTTAAAATTCTGTAAAATGAGTATGGATGGGAAAAAAAACCATGCATTAATTCATTTTTAATAGCGCAACCATCAGTGAAAATTACTAAAAAACCTCCAACATACGGCATGGTAAGCTAACATTGGCACGTTCACCTTTATAACCTATGTACAACACCTACATTACTGATGATTGCCTGTCAGACAACACCAAGGGTTTTGGTCTCACTTGTATGGATGACATGTTGAGCAAATGTGCTCTGTTCACTTCACACTACCTGATCCCTGCTTTCCTGAACTATGAAAATGCCTTTGAGTTCTGCCAACTTAACAGAAGGCCATATCAATTATGCATATCACACTTTCCATGTGTGCCTGCGCCAATGTGATTCTGGTTTACAGAATGCACAGAAAAGCGAGACAGAGAATGAACAAGAAATAACAGAGCTCTGTCTTCTTGTTTTGTCAAGGTCTTGGTTCTCTGTGGGGTTTTTGAACTCTAGTATCACTATGGAGCTGTTTTTCCATGAGTGGGTCTGCCTGTTTTATTTATCTTGTGCAAGCATTCACAATAATAACTCCTGCCAATGGTGTCACAATATCACACTGATCTACAGGTGGTGAATACATGCTATGCAACAATGCAGCAACTCAGCAGCAAAAACAGGGGAAAAGCTTGTTAGCAAGTAAACACTGATTGTAAACATGTTCAGACAAAAATTTCCCAAGGCATATTTAGGAAAAAGCTTCATGCTGTAAATATTCTCTCTTAAAGTCCACAGTACTGACTGTTTAGTTCAATGAGTGCAACTCATATGTGCATTACCTCTCCATGGCTTTTGCAGTGTAAGGCAAGTGCATTTCAATACTGTGCTCATCTTCATCTATCTGCAGATTCATCCGCTCAAACAACCCGGTTTTCCAGAGGTCAGCGTAAACTATAAAACAGAGGGGAGTTTCACATCAGTTTCTGCATGTTATCAAGACTGTGTCTACTGATTAGGTCATTTTTGGAGCTGCACACTCTTTTGAATTGGGAAACTTGATTAAGTGTCTAACTGGGCAAAACTTCATCTCTGAGACAGCCTTTAGAGTAAGAATAAGAGAAATTTCTGGTGCCTAGAGGATATTAAAAGTGTATCACATCCCAAGACTGTGTGTAAGGTCGGCTTGCTGGAGCACTGCTCAAGCTAGTTTATAACAACCATAATGAAGAAAGGTTAAACATAGCTTTGTGCTTCTGCCTCCTTTTTATTTATGTCGTTTGGCTTTGGCATGAAACAGTACCACAGTCCACACTTCAAAACCTAAAGTGCAATCCAAACTGCTGTTATGGTCCTCCCTCACATGACCCTTAAAATATCTTCCTGAATGACTAAACAGTTAGCATGTGTTAACATCTGAGATCAAGTGACAAATACACAAAAGTAGAAAATCGCAACATCATTAGTGAAAAAAGTGAATACCCTTCTGGTCGATTCTCAGGTCATAGAGAGGTGTTCTATAGATTTCTGCAGATGACAGGGCACACTGGGTGAGGGGCACATGATGTGAAGGTCCCAGGATGAACACCCTACGACTGAAGGCAACAAATCATCATTTCAAACTCTCTGTTCACAAAAAACATGCAGCCAGCACTATATTCTACTATCCAGACAAAAAACATATGTCCACTTCGAGGGGGAGAAACAGAAGATAAGAGGCACACATACAGAGCATTGTCTTGATTTGAGATAGAGAACTGAATGACTTACGTAACAGAGGGATCAACCTGCTTGTAGGCATGTGCTGCACAAGCCCCACAGTAGGTATAGCCAGCATGCCTGCAAACAAAAACAAGTCCAATTAGAATGAGAAGGCATCACAGGTACCCTTTGACATGTTCAGATTGTAATTTTGCTTCAGTTTGTTACTGTGTGCTTACGGCGCTATGATGGCTCTAGCAGGTCTGATCGTGGACTGCGCTTTGGACAGCCAGTCCTCTAGTTGTGCGTTCAGCTGGGATCCTAAAAAAAGGTTTAAACAAAAAGATTAAAAAATTCCTTTCACTTCAGATCACTGAATTATCCGGGAGCTACTGAAACATACCGCTCTATGTTTTATTACAATAAAGAATTTATTTTTTATATATACACATATCAGTATCACTGTAACAGTCCCAAAAGGGTAAGACCTAAGTATGGCAGCATAGTCACATTAATAGGTAAGCATTAAGTGTGAGCTTTCACATATTTAACCCTGATTCTATCCAGATAACAAAACATCATTAATGTCATCTAACACATTTGATGCCAGTTTTTTCTCAAATGGATCCTTTTAGTTGATACATTTGACTTGTATTTCTATGTTCTGCCATAAGGCTTCTTGTTGTGACTACCAATAAGCATTTAATTTTAAACCTTTGTGAGCATTTCATTTTAAATATTAACCTTGCTAACTCAGGTTTACTACACTAGAGCACAGAGCCTGAGTAATGCACAAACTGCCAATGCTAACGTTGTGATCACATCAATCAAACATAGCAGACTGACTAGCATAATTGATTTAGCAGGAAATAACAAAGGACTGGGATAATTAGTTTTGAAAATAACAAATAACAAACAAAGACATCGGGATCTGGGCAGATTAACATTAGCTATGCCTTCAAATATAGCTCATGGCCACACTGTTTTCATCTAACATAAATGTCGTTTGCATGTCTTTGGGGTTTAACTTCTAAATATGTCGTGTCGAATACGGTTGTTACTGACAATGCAGTAAGGTCATCTTAGAGGAGATAAACAGGCAAGCTTGTGGGCTTTAATAACAAGAAACGAGAAGCTAGCTAGTGAAATGGGGGAAGGGGTGCAACATGAACCTTCAATTTTCTACGCTGCCCTGCCCAGTCTTTTGTTTCATGGTAGGGAGTACGCTATCTCTGCACTACACTGAAGCGAGTCGAGGTCAGACAACTATAAGAAAACACGATTTTTTGTTAGTAGATTAAGTTAAAATAGTTGTTGGTGGGCTGTTTGGGGAAATGTCCAATCGAGCCAGTTAGCAAGTAACGTTAGGCCAAGAAGTTCTGTAATATCAGTCAAGTTAGCGACTGTTAAACTGCTACCTTTAGATACTTGTCAAAAATGCTAAAAAGAAAATGTCAGTTTGTTCCGAAACGCCACCATAGACCATCCGAAAAGGGAGGGCTGAATAAGCTCAAATCAACCATGCACCAAATGGGATAACAGAAGAAATGAGGGGGGTCGATAAAAGCTAACATTGAATGTTAGCTCAGCTGGATTAGCTTTACAGACCTAACCTCAGATATCTCCGTCTGATGTGGCAATTCATGAATTAGACAGTTTCAGATCTCAAAATAACGAAGGTTTAACAAGGTAAAAACCAGCAAAACCCATAAATCACACTGTCATGAGAAAAACACAACATCCTGCTAGCATACGGCGTGCTAACTCAGACGGTGCTGTGTTGACAGTTACCCGAAGCAGAATACCAGCTCCCGGCGTGACTTGCTTCTCTGCACACCACTCGGTTCGACATCTTGGTTCCCAAGCCGCCTATCTTGGTTTACTTATCTCTTGTCAGGCGAAAAAAAGTAAATTGGCAAAAGCCGGTGACAGCTCTCCCAAAGAAGAAACAACGCCTGCAAGCTAACTTGCTTGTAAAGACAAAGGGAAGTTCGACTGTAGAGACAGCTGGGTTAGCTGGCTAACGAGCTCAGTGTTCCGTTAGCTGGACGTTTTGTTGATATTGTTTAATGCTAGCCGAAGGTAAAAAACAGCTAACGTCAGTTTTGTGAGACAGTCTGATGATATTTTCATGCAAATTAAGAAAGGCACAAAAAACAAAATTTTTGTAATGTGCCAATAGTTAACGGCAAGAAGAGCAATAACAAGACCAAGAGCTGTCACAGTTCGGATCGGAGGATTACTGGTTTGACGGTCGAGCCAGGTAGGGGCGTCTCTGAAACGGCTATCAGTGTGACGTCAAAACATTTTGATTGGTTGCTTGATTAGCCACCATAATATGATTCGTGGAAAAATCCAGGAGGCGTAACCGTTACTGAGACGATGTTTGGTCATGAAATTGAACTGCCCGTCAGGTGAGCGGATACAGTGTGACAATAAATCTAATAGTAGGATGACAACTACAAAATCATCTGTGTGCTTCTCTCATAAGAAGAGCATGCTGTTTGCTGTTACTTAAAAAAGAAAAGAAAATTATTTCAGCCTGCCAGGGAATATTTTTGAAAGTGTTCCTATAGCCTAAAGAGAAGACCTTGTGGGTTATCAAATGAGTGTTTTAAGATTGATGAAAATTCTTTCTAATCTAGTATAGTCCAGTATCCTACATTTCCCCTTATCAGATGTCTTGATTTTTGTAAATAGATAACCTATTTTTGCAGTCAAAAAGTTTAACTGATTTTTCGGATGGGAAATGCAACATACGTGATGGAAAAACATATTAAGTCAAAGGCCAGTTGCGGAACGTGTCATTTAGTTCTTTATTGACAAATATCTTTAGCATTGGCAAATAAGCCTATGTAGGCTAACCATTTGAGTAAATTAATACAAATCTTTTAAAATGTAAATATTTATGGCTTAAACAAAATGGCATTTTCCATTGTGTATCCATTCTCAATAATTTTCTTTTAAAACAAAAAAATCAAACAAAAAAATCCCCCCTCAAAAAAGAAAGAAAGAAAATGCCACCTTAACGGCCATAAATAAAATAAGCCTTAAAATTAGTATCCTTTTTGTAGCTGTCACTTCAATAGATCAATTTGATTATGCCTTTTTACTCATATTGTTTTGTTTACTATTTCTTCTACCTATTTAGGCCTACTCCTCTAGGCCTATCGAGGATATGCTAGTTTTAATATAATTTCATCATTTTTGTATAGCATAGGCTATTCAGAGCAGTGTAGTCTACTTATTTTAGTCTTTACTCAATGTTTAAATATGAAATATTTCTAATGTATCTGACCCCTTCCTCCGCCTTAAAATGTTTTTTTTTTAAGTCAGCCTATTACACCCGCAAATATATAGAATATATATATAAATAAAAAGCAAGAGCTAAAAGAACCCACTGCCCTTTATCACTTGTAACAAAAATGGAAGCCCCAACATCTACAGAGAAAACAAGTGGCCTACAACCTTGATAGCTCCTGTAAAATTTCCGGTTACGAATTTTGCATTCAAAATAATAGTAATCTGTTTACATAGTGTTCCGTGAATACATGAGAGACATGTCAGGACTTGTCTGAAGGCCTGTGGTTCAACAACAGACTAATACTTTAGAGTTATGGTTTTTCAGAGGAAAAGTCAAACGAATGTCAGGCCCTAAAATAAAATCATTCACTGTTCAGTTCTTTTTTTAATGCTCAACAAACTGCATGTAAGTGACTGAAACATACTTACATAGGCCTGCAATAATTTTTAGACCCCACCCAGTCAGTGAATTTCTTGTCAACTAGAGAAGTATACCCTACTGCCGGTCTTGAATAATGAATCTCAAGAGGTATGGTTCACTCCTTTTGTCCATTATCAAATATTTTATGCACATAAGATAAAGTCTATTGCTAAAGAAAGTGTTATTTCTAGTCATATCTAATTATCCACAGAAGTTACACACATAGATAGCCTACATAATGTAGTATGGAACCCTACTGTGGCTTAAACAATATGGGCTAGGCCTATGTCTTGTTTTTTAATGCTAATGGAGAATTTACTAAGCATGACAACTAAAGTTTGTTTGATTGTCAGAAGAATTTGTAGAAACTGCGCATTTATTCTGAAAAATCATCCGGAAGATTTTCTTCTTCTTTGTTAGCGGTGGGAAGGCGATGAGATGCCGCTGTCAGCGCTGCTGTCCATTGGAACTATGCGTCAAAGCGGGCGCCATCTTGTGTCGGGGGAAGCCGTGTCTACTTACTGCAATAGTCAGTGGAGGCAGAGTCTGTTTACGATTAAAAATAATCATTACTCACTGAATTTTCAATTGATTGTCAAGCTGCTTGGTTTGTTACAAATGACAAACACTGCTTGGTTAAATTAAAAAAACAATAATTAATGTTATGTAATTCATTAAAATTGAATTTGTATTTTCTGAGTTTCCCTTCGGGGATTAATAAAGTACATTTTATTCTATTCTATTCTATTCTAAAACGAATTTATATAATAGATTCTGACTAAGCGCTGTTTTTTTATTATTTATTTATTTTTTAAATTTTGGACATATGCTTATTTACACTTTCGGTTGCACTGAAATGTAGGCTATGTGGTGTATCAAGGTTGTCCATGATTGCAGCGTAATAATTAGCCTACATTTTCTGATAAACAATGCTAGTATTGTACAAGCCGCATGTTTATTCAAGAGATGGACATTAGATTTATTTCATTCAAATGTATAAAAAAACAATTTTTGCTCATGGGAGCCTAAACTCAGACACAATAAAAGACATTTGTAACAATAAACAATTTAAAAAAAAAATGGGCAGAGAGGAGCAGAGACCAGTGTGCTGTTTCAATATGCTGCATCTAACAGATTTAGCCAACATCAAACAGCCTCAAACATACAATATACATACGTCTCAGCAAGTATTATTTTGTACCTAAAATAAAAATCATTGAGCTGCAAATCCTGGTATCCTTCAGAACGGTACCCCTAGATCTGGCTTGCATTTCCACTGTCGACTGTACCATTACTTGGTGGGTGGTCGGGTTATATGCTGAATGCGTATGTGTAGTGCTGCAAGAGCGCACAGTAACGGTGCTCTGCCACTTTTTTCTCCAGGTGAAAAATTTTCCACCTGCAAAAACCAGGAGAAATTCATGAGCATTTTATAACATGCTTGAAGATCCAGTCGTCATAAAGCGTATGTCATTGAAAGAAAGACGAAAGCAAATGAATTATGATTGAAATTCAGACATTTCACTACTATAAGTGTACAATATGTAAGTGTAACAAATAAATCCTCTCAAAAACTCGAAGTTGCCCTATTGGCATTTAAGGTGGACTGAATAATTCATGGCATAACTCATGCATTGAACAACATGCAAGGAAAGATTTCACTTTAAAGATGCATCTGAGTGACTCAGTGAATGAAATGATTGTTTTTCCACCAGTAACATCAAACTTATGGCAAAGAATTGACATGAAAAGGCAGCAAAACATCATTTGGTTTTTATATCTTGCTTTAAAATTCTACGGAAATATTACAGCCAGCGTTTAATCTCGGCACATGTCATCGGTTCATTGGTTAACTTTCACCCCAGGGTGACAGCGTAAGGAGTCAGGCTGCTACAGTGAGCAGACCGGTAGGTCACACCGCAAGCTGCAGCTCCTCGCAAGTCGGAAAACTTTGTGACTGATTTACAAACAAGCGTTATTTGGATAAACTGACCACATATTTGGAATCTACATGGTAACATTCTCGCCTAAGAAATATATAAAAGTTACTGAAGTGTTATATTACAGTTCTATGACAACGCATAACAGCTTTTTGCCTGCTTACAGTCAGTGGACTGCAATGTGCTTAGCTCCGCCCTCTGGAGACCCTTTGGGGCGCTTGGTACCCCAACAAAGAAAAGAGGAGACCAAAATAGACACGGTACAGTTATTTAGTACCCTTTCGACTGTGGAAATGCAAAAAATTGCATACCGTACCCAACCGAACTGTATTGCTCAGTGGAAAAGGGGCATATGTGCTGAGCGGGAAGTCAACTGCACATATTCAGGGCCACATAACCAGGAAGTAAACCCAGAAGACAGAAAACTTTTTCAGCATATGCGCCGGGCAGGTATCTCCAACTGCAGCCACTGGGGGACAGATGTGACGGAAGTTGAAGGAAGTTGAACATAAATGTGGTTTGCAGCAAGAGCGAATCAGCCAATGGAGAATAGTTGGTTGATAGTTGGTTATAGAATTTGAAAAATAACATTATCTATGCAGTGCATTTTGTGATTGGCACTTCAGGGCCATCGTATAGTGGGGAAACTCTGCCAAAAAACAGACAGGGAGTACAGATGAAAACTGTATTCTGTTGCTAGTGCTTACAAAGCAAACTAAAGATCTAGCATATAGCCAAGTGCTTGCTCTAAGCATATAGGAGGTTGTCCTCAAACATATGAGCAATATCAGCATAAAGATGCAGTAATGCTAAGAACATGCACCAAGCGAGGCTGAAGTTGCTCTCAGCCTGAAACTTGTTTGCTTGGTGCTGGGCAGATAGTGTACTGTGGGTTTCTGAGAGATTTTTGCAGCTGCATGCTGCTGCTGGAAACAAGGTTGTTGAGAGCGTGAGACTGACACCAAACAGGAAAGTTGTGCTGTGGGCTGAGACCGTAAAAACAAGGTGAAAGATTTCACAACACTCCATAGAACGAGGGGGACCGCGGTCTGGTGACAGTTCTCTGTGGGTTAGTGACTACAGCTGTACTGGCAAATACAGACAAATGCAGTCTGTCAGTATAACCTTTGTGACCCAATGTTCTGATGCCACTGTGTTCTCATGAAGCAGCAGGAGAAGCTCTGCTCAAGCAAACAAAGTCACAGCTGCACATGGAAACTTGATGTGAGGTTCAGTTCATCATGACAGGTCAGTCCAACCATTTGATCCCAAATTTTTATAGATAGATAGATAGATAGATAGATAGATCACTGCTTCATTATGTCACTGCACATAAATCTAAATATTTGAGCCACTTTGAAGCTTTTTGCGTGATAGTCACCAGCTGAGGTGCTTCTAGTAGGCCTAAATCACTATCCCAGCTGTATTCCATTCAAACAAAAGTTAAGGGAAGATTTCAGACAATTTTGTTCTCTCTCTCTCTCTCTCTCTCTCTCTTTTTTAAATTTTTGTCTGTTTCACAGTGATTAGTTAAAATCATTATAGAAAATAAAAAATTCTGAACTCCATGTAAGTGAAGAATGCATACAAGCACACATAAACTCATAAGTTCTACTTGCCAGTGAAAAGCTTTGGTGTTTGACCCCCTGTAAGTTTTATTTTCATGTGTGTGACCAGTCCCCAGGCTCTTGTCCTGTCTCACACTGGGACACACAGACAAAAGACAGGAAGTTTTAACCTAGAACAATTTATCCAATGAACATGAGGAGGTGATGGGATTAAACATTTTCAGGCAAACCTGGCTTGGGGTAATAATCTAATACAGCTGCATGTCAGTTAGGAATGCTTACAAGTAGCTCAACGTTTAGTTCAGCACAACGGGACACCTGCCTAACAGGGAACAAGAAAAGCTGCTCTCCTTTTGTGTAACTGGGGGTTTGCTTGGAGATTCCAAAACACAAACAACAGGAGTTTGTTCACTTGATCATGCTGCTTTGGTTCCTGCTGAACCCTAGTGTGCACTGTTGGATCTAGATCAATAGATTGTGTGTAATTCTTGTGCCTGTCAGCAAGAAAAACTTAATTTGTCAGCTGTCTTGGCACTGTGTCAGGAAATGTTTGACTGTGTGACCCTGGGGCCCAGCAGGAGTGTGACATGGAGGGAGGGTTTATAAATGTCCAGAGAACAACACAAGACCACAGTTTGTCTGACTGAGAAGACTGTCACACACACCTCCAGCAGACAAAAGGTAAGACCGTCCACTCAGTGAACTTGCACTTTGAAAATGTGTCAGGTACTGTGATACAGTGTAAGCTCATTAGCTGATGTTTGTTCTGTGGAAACTGTGTCCGTGAAAAGATCTAAGGAGGAGTTTAAATTCTGTTATTACAACTAAACTATAGATGAGCAGCTTGAAGGTAGGTTTTTTTCTTGAATTCAGCAGTTTAAGCAAAACGATTAGACCACATAAATATCCTTCCTGTGTGGGGCTGGCTTTGAAACAGCCTGTAGAATAGAGTGGGAACAATTAGTTGATGAACTCATGAGTCTATCAATACAAAAATAATTGGCAATCATGTTAATAATCATTTAATTGTTTCATTTATTGTTCGAGGAGAAATACAGAAGAAATGTCAAATTTTCTCTCGTTCAGGCTCTCAGATGAGAAGAATTGCTGCTCTTCTTTGTCATGTGTTATTATTAACAGAATATCTTTGAAACATTTTAATTCTTCACCTTGAAAATATGACTGTAAGGAGCAATGAGGGGGCCAAGCAGGCAAAAAGCCATTCTGCATAGTTTCCTAGTGACTGAACAGTGAGTTATAGGTGCTGCCACAGACTTCCATTTCAGAATAAGAGCACTGTTTGAAGCACTGTTTGAAATTTAGCCTCTTATATGTGTATGTGATTAGAACAGCTGTGTGTGGCAATAGAAGACCTGCAGTGGTCCTCGATTTCGATTTCACCACGAGATGGCTCCAAAAACTACACACTGCTTCTTTGAACGTTTTTTTAAAAAGTGTAATTAGCAGAAAATGCAATGTGTGGTGCTAATAGGTTCTCATGGGAAACTTGCTTGGAAATATGAGATGTACATATGCACAAATTTTCTGACTGACTGACCGACTCTCAGTTAAACTGAACATGAGATATGCCTGTTCAAATTTGCATTTTCAACTTTTTGCTGTAGCGCCCCCATTTGGCCGATTTATGTAAGATTTGCACCATAGCCTCGTGGCAAGACCCTCCACCATTCTTTTCTTTTTTTACTTCTCAAACTTTTGCTGAGATGGAATTGTAATTCTTGATCACTAGATTAGTTACTAGAACAACTAACTGAATAATTAATCAATACATTGATCAAGAATAGAAACAGTTCCAGCCCTAATTTAGACAATTAAACAATGATGAAGGCAGATCAAACTTTCAAAAAGATAAATAAGACAAAAACAAGGTTATTGAATTGAATATTATTGAAAATTTGTCATTTCTTAGCCGCTGACTTGTGACTTAACTTTCCCGATGCACATCCCTCGATTTAAGGGGGGGTTCTTTATAGTCTGACATACAGTATTCTGATGAAGTAATGTCCTTCTGCTGTATCAGTGATTCAGTTGCTGACTCCCTCAACAGATGAATCTACTAGTTCTGCCCTCCATCCTGTTGGTTATTTCTGCTGTCCATGCTTTCCAGTATTCAGAGCTGGTGCAGTACATCGACAACCATCAAGAAGAATATGTGGAGGTACAAAATCTTCTTCTTCTTCCTCTTTTAGCAACAGTCCAAGCACAAGATTCAGATTCAGATTCAGATTCAGACAACTTTATTAATCCCACCAGAGGCAATTTGTTTGAACAGCTTGCCTTGCACACATACTATCATACAGTGCCATGAAGGCACAAAATAGAGGGGTAAAAACAGAATAAGAATAAAATACAATAGAATAAAAATAAGATATGCCAAGGAGACCAGTGGAATAAGGAATCTATAATAAATAGATGTTTATAAATGGGTTGATCATAAATAAAGAAATACTTTAATACAAATAGCCTGCAATGATAAAATCATAAAAACAACTACAGAGAATTTAAAAAGCGGGAGTTAGTTAGTAACAGGTAAAACATAACAATGCCCTGATGGCAACAGAGAAAATTCACTAACCACAACATGGCCAGAAGAAGCTCAAATACTCTGCGCTTTCTGGAGAATTTGTTGGTTGCAAAAAGAGGTCAGTCCCTTTGTTTCACTCCTGCGATCCCAGAACAGATTATAACAACGCTGTTCTGTCTTTCACCATGAGGCTGTGAAACCAGCAAATAAATGAAAAACACAGGATTGATAAAAGCGACAGAGGATGACAGAACTGACAGAAAAAGAATTAAGTTTGCAAAGAAGGTGGATTCTCTGTTGCCCTTCCTTCACAATAGCTGCAGTATTTACATC
>MDSQ01000206.1_pt1 | contig 12418 bp, 5 predicted proteins | sample 1008251 | NCBI WGS metagenome assembly MDSQ01 (sample SAMN05526597, study PRJNA338239) | gut metagenome | isolation source: Hindgut content | host: Naso unicornis | place: Saudi Arabia: Red Sea | collected 2016-05
CCGATCGTTTGATAAAAAAAATAAATAAAAAATTGGGGGTTGGAGGATGAGGAATTTTTTTGCTTTGCATGCCAAACGCAACAATTAACAATTACTGCTCTCTAAAACAATAAAGAAGAAACAGGAGTGTCCATATGCTGTGGAAAAGGCATGCTGTATATGCTTGAAGCATGCACGTGTTGCAAGCTGGAAAAGGTTGGAGCAGTTATCCTCTTTCTAAGAAATGGGTGACTTTTGTGATTTGGCTCTATCTGCTCACAGCTGTTGTCCTGTGCATGCGCCTACGTGCATGTGTGTGTATGTGTGTGTGTGTGTGTGTGTGTGCGTGTGTGCGTGTGTGTGTAAGCCCAAACACAGATAAACCTGCATGCATGTTAGAACAAAAGAAGTATTTGGACATCTTGAGATTTATTTATGTGTATTTTCAGCAACATCTGCACACCTCCATCATGCTCGAGCATGTCCAACGTATGTGTGTGCATCTTTATTTGAGCAAGTGTGTACACAATAATGTGTGTACAATGTGTGTGTATGAGTTTCCACCCAAACGCAGAGCGTTTCCTAGAATGCTAGCTAGCTGATGTGAAGCATGGTGGTCTGGCTGTTTGGGCTGAGTGCAGGGGATTTTCCCCAGCAACCTAATTAGACCCAGCAATGATGTCAGAAGGCAACCATGGGTCACTGTTGTCAAGACGACAGGTATGGTGTAAACCTAGAGCCATTCATATGCAGTTTATTTAAGCAATTGCAATTTGCAGCTGTAGATGGTTTTCGTAGAAAATACAGATTTATGGTGCTTAATAACATTGTTTGATTGGGAGTATTTAAGGTCACCTCCTAAAATTCAGTGATAGTGTTCAGTTACAGCAAGCAAAATGGCATCATGAAATGCACTGTGTGACTTACTGAAATAAAGCCGCAGCGCTACATGCTCATTATGTGCTAATTTGAAATGTCAAAGTGCAATAGCTGTCCTACATTAACCTTTTCACTTAAACACTTCCATGCATAAATACATTCTGGGGCAATCACGCATGCTACAGTGCACAATGTTAGTGCGTTAGTCTAATTGCCACAAAACAATACTGTCTTTCTGTGCACTGAAGGAGCTGCAAGGATGCATGGCCAGATGTTGCCGAGATAGCTGTCTACCAGTTTGTATTTGAACACACAAACACACACAGAAAACACACACACACAGTTTTTCTCCCAATGTGTTCCTCATTTGACCAGACAAAGTGACACACCGCAGACCGACCTCCGAAGGGAAAAGGCTCACACAGGACGCACAGATAAATATGCTCCCTCTCCATACTTATTGAAAGTGTGCGCACGCATGCACATACTGACACATCCCATTCATATTTTACACACAGCGCTTGTGCGCACATACACATTGTGTTTACAATAACATGTTGTCAGCACAGGGTTAATGGTCCAAACATCCTTTTCTTATTTGAGTGAAATGTCTTGAAAAGAAAGGAAGCCTTTCACAGCACAAACTGCGAAGCACATATTGGCTTGATCAACAAGAGCTGTGGCTGATTCAGACTTTTCCCACGACTGTCTCATGGATGCACAACTATAAACAGTAGTAATTTACATCAAATTAAACTAGAAGTGCTCTTACATTTTACAGTAGGTTGCTGGTAGTTCAGCTACATTTGCATAGGGATATTAGCAGTTAAATTACATTTTTTGTTTCTGATTTGTGTAGATATCTACTGGAACAACAAAGAGTGTTGGGCCATAAAAAGAAGGTAAAATAATTACATTACTTACTTATATACAAAGACGATGGAGATAATTGCATTGATTAAATTTAACTGTTGGAACTTTCTTTACTTTACAAAGACTGCATTTCATCCGGAGAACTTGACTCCTCCTCTCCTCTGCAGGTTTTAATTATCAAAGTCTTTGTAAAAAACCTCTCTGCCAACTCAACTCAGATTGATACACAACTGTACTGTGAGGATGGCACTAAAACAAGCCTTTCCTTGATGGCCAAATTATTTTTACTTTAAATCAGTTTCTCAAACAAAGCCTCAAAGATTGTGAATATTCTTACCCTAATAGTCTAGTTGTTGGGGTGGGTGCTGTGGGGACTGCAGACACTCTTGGATTCTGCCATACGTTACCCTTCTCTCCTGCCATCTTCTAATTTAAATATTTTTCCATAAATCTGCTTTATCTTTTATGTTTTAAAAAAATGTAAATGAACACCTAAAATGTTCTTAGACAAGAGTACTGTTTAGCTGTAATACAAACAGGAAGTCACTATCAGTCTTTTTGCATTTCTCCAAAAGAGAAGGAAAAATAAGAATTTAGCCTCTACTGTTATTAACTTGTCAGTATTGGTTGAAATTGCTTGTATTTAGGCTATAATATGAAATCCTCTTCATGGCAATAGTGCACATCGTTGTTTCACTACCAGGTCACATATATTTGATCAAACAGCATATTTTTACGTTTAATTATTTTATTTATGTATAGCAGTTGTGAAGTATTCTGTTTCTACCTAACACTAACACAACAGACTAACGACTACTAATATTTTAAACATAGAAAGTGTGAAATTTGGTAGGCTGACAGGTATGCTCTGAAAACATGCCCAGGCATTGCACTGGCCAGGCAGCCACCACCACGCTTGACCTCTGTGTAGTGTATGTCCAAAAGGTCAGGTATTGCTCAGCGCTCAAACAGTCACAACACCATTATGAATAAACCTTCCTTATCTTAGCCTGAAGGGAGAGTCAGCATGGCCATGCATGCTTACGTGACACTGAATAGCTCCACTGATTAGCTCCACTGACAAAACCTATGTTTTTACTTGTAAACTATGCAAACTACGAGTAAATGCACTCTCTACTGCAAAGAAATCAAAGTCAAATCTATGAACATGTAAGGTGTTGGTATAATCACTGACTTTGCTAGCCAATGTAGCAAAAACTTCAGTTATGTCAGCTATATTGTAAATTTACATACAGGCAAGTTATTTAATTCAGTACTTTCGTGTAAATTGTTAATTTGATGTTTTTATCTTAACAAATAACTCTGAACTGCTTTTATTACACTGAACTCCAGGAACCCTGTCCTCTGCCCAGTGCACAGGATATTTAATATAATCACAGAACAGTGCAGTGTAAGTGTCATTGCTGTTTTCCAACTGACGCAGTTATCACGTACCACGTTGTCTAAATAGCAAATGTATTTAGCAAATGTACTTGCACTCATCTGTACAGGATAAGTGTAGGTCTTTAAAGAAGATGTGGTCAGGGGCATTGTTTGCGCATTGCTTTCTTGTGGCACCTGAAAGTGTTTTCACTATTGACCAACAAGACCCACATCTAAAGTCTGCCACAGTGAGACAAATAGCCCGTCAGTACATTGCTGTATGCAGTGAAGCTTTTGCAGTCCTCATCTCCAGACATTATTATACCTCTTTTGGCACTGTGCCACTGTTCTGTGACACCAGTAGATGAGGATACTCTCCTCCTATGCCTGCTTCACTTCAAGGAGCTTTGTTAAATACCTGATGTTGATAATCTGCTTGTGCGCTTTCACCTCGCTCATCCTTACTTCTATGGCAGATTGTCCCTGCCATCTAAATAGCAATGTGCCCTGTCCAAGTGCACCTGGCTCTTAAAAGGGATGAGAGACGACACTGATTGGTTTATTCCTTGTTACGCCCAAAGCACACCTATGATTAATTAAAGGACTAAATCAATCCCTTTTTTGCCTCGCACTTCACTTTGCACCGTCTAAATAGCAAAGTGGACATGGACACACCCCAATTGAACCTGTGTCATGCACTTTAAACATGCATAGATTGTCAAAATAAGGCCCCAGATCTCCCCAGTGCAGCTTTGCTGCAGCTCAGCCTCTTCCAGTATTAACTAATTGGTAGTTAGGCTATTATTTTACTGTAGCTTTCCCAAAACTGCATAAAAAAGGCTCCTACAGCAAAAATAATCAATGTTGCCTCAAAAGAAGAAACCCTCCAAAGTGATTGATGAAACATTCAGTGGGTAACAACCAACCTAAAGTAGATGGGATTCTGGGAAAAGAGAAAAGAGGGGACATTGCTGTTTATCAAACACAGGCCTGGCCAACAAACTGGAAACAACCTGGTAGTGATTTTAGAAGACAAAAGGTATTCTGTCTTTTCCTAACACAGTGTTCAAGTTCTTCTGTTGAACAATGTGCTACGCTGCATGTACATGATGATGAAATAATGGTGTAGCTGGAAAGCAGAGGAGGGCTGGCAGTGTGAAGCAGAGGGGGAGATGGAGCGGTACAGGGAAGATGTGAGGGCTCCCAGGGGGGGAAATGAGAAAAAAATTGAAATAAATATGAAAGGAAGAGAAACTTAGAGACAGTCTGGCAGGACAGAGGGAACAAGGCAGGAGAATGCTGAAAAAGAGTTAAAAAAAAAAAGAGAATACAAAGGTCACATGAGTAAGAGACAGAACATGAGAGAGTTCATACAAAATGAAGAAAGAAGTGAAGAATTAAGTATAACATTTTTGGTGTGGATTGAGCTGCCGTCCAACAGCTGATGGCAGAGAAGATGTCGACCTACGTCTATCGACTTGCAATCAGTCTGCACAAATGATGTGGCCTGTGCTCATTTGTTGGCACAGCATGCAAGGTAAGCAGCCTTAAATGAGTAAATAAAGGCTTCATACAAAACACATTAGCTTCATTTACACTAAGTAAACAGAAAAAGAGGAACCCTTGTTAGCCAGCAATGAAATACATTTCTGTTGTAAACTTAAACTTATTTCTCATGTCATGTTTGTGAGAGAGTGTTTTCAGTACAACTTTAGGTAATCCTCTTGGGGGCAAGTTTGTTTTTGCTCTTCTTTTGATTGCATAGCAGAACACATATGTCATAGAGACACATGTTAAATTAAAGAGTTGACCTTTTTAACTGAGATCTCACTTTGTTTTTGCTTCATTTCTTACATCTGAAATTTTGTTCACAATAGCCTATTTCTTCGGGTGAGAGGGTGTTTTTACTCTAACTAATCAGCTGCAAGTGATATATGTGTCTCACTTAGGCAAGTTTCATTTAATACCAATGTTGAGATGTGGTTTGTAGAAACAGGTAATGTTTTTTTACAAAGATAAAAAAAGTGTTGATATAAAAGTTGGTTTCCATAAGTGGATTTAGACAATATCATCCGCACTTGACTACTTTTTCATCCGCACTTGACGCCATTTTTGTTGTATTCCCGGAGCTATTTTTCATGGATGTAGACAGCTGGCTTGCTAGCTTCAGGCAGTCAACTTTCCAGTTAACTGATCCTAAGAGTCTGATTGGTGAATTGTATGTCCAACTGGCAGAATCAATGGGCACAATTGCATTAATACTTTAGGAAAAGCAGAGCAATTTAAAACTGCAATATAGAGATCAGGAACCAGGCTGATCCAAGTTTACACAACCAAAACATTAAGCTTTAAAACCAACCACTGACTTAAGAAAAGAGGAGAAGAGAGAAAATGGTTCAAAAAACAGTTGAAAGATCCACAGCAAGGAATAGGCAGTCTTTGAGTTTAGACTGTTCTCTTACATTTTCAAGGTCAAGCTTGAACTTTTACCATTTAGCTAACATGGACATGAAGTACTTTAACCCCAAGCTGCTTTTTTTCAGCGTAAAACCAATTTATTTGGGACTTAAGTAGTATTATGGATTGACTCAGACCCAAAAGGGCGACTGCCCTCCACAGGTTGCACCCCTGCATTTGAATTTTGGTATTAGCTGATCTAGTTAGTGCTGACACATGCTGTCATTAGTACATACATCACCAACAAACTCCCCTATCATCTCTGTACCGACTCCCTGCCCCGCCCCCTGCTATAAGCCAATGGCTCCCACTCAACAGACTGAGCCAGAGGAATATTAGTTATGAGGGCACTGAGCACAGTGATTACGTAGTTAGATTATACTGTTTGCTAGATTGTTGTGGTGTAAATGTGACAGTTGTGTGTATGTAGCAGTTGGTAAGTTTGATAATGATTGAGACAGTTGCTAGTTTGTAACATTAACTATGTTGTTTAGTTGCTAGTTGAAACTGTATTTTTAGTTTTGTATGAGTAGATCTACTCAGGGACTCTTGTCTCTATTCTGCACTTTCTTTGTTATTTTAAATTTCTGTATTCCTGATTCTTTTCTATTAGGTGTTTGTTAAAGAAAAAAAAATAACATTATTACATTATATATAGAGTGACTGAGTGTGTGTCTTAAGCCCATGGCACACCAGTCAGACAATTTAAAACAAACACAGACAACACAGATGTTTATTTGGTGTGCCATGGCTGTATGCATTTGTATTAGAATATTTAGAGATGTTTGGCCAAATTCAGATGTTCAATCTTTGTCCGTATTTGATGACGTTTGGTCAGCGAGTGCCTTGCTTTCATATGTGTATCCATAGCAACGTAGCTCAAGCTTGTGCAGTATTAGCAGTAACAGTAAACTCGCTGTGCCAGCAGTATATTTTTTTATTATTTTTGAATAAGAGATTTTTACAGAAACTGCCTTGTTTTGGATCACAGAAGGATAGAAAATCAGGGAGGAGGCACTTCAGCCAAAATGCTGGGGGTTTTGTGACTCTTTAAAGTGCACAACATAATGATAACTTTGAACATCTACTGTTACAGGTAAGTAGCAGACTCAACAAACACTGAACTTAGTCTGTTTTGTTCGAAAGATAATCTGAATACTCAAGTCAGAATCAGTTTAATAAGTAAAAATCATGTCAACATGTTGATTACAATGAACTGTTCCATCTCCAAACAAGCATAACTGTCTTTCCATGTGAGCTATCCAGTTTCTCTCTTAAAATTACTTCTCTTCTCTAAATATCTTTATTTTTCCCCTTTTCGCACATCTGACATATAACTTTGTGAATACATGGTTGGTGCCTTTCCTGGTATTATTACTTGGAAAAAAGTAATTAAATTAAACTCACATTAGTACAATCACTTAGTTTGATTTCTAATGCCCACCCATGTAAGAGTGCTGCATTCACAATATTATGAATGTCAGAGCTCCTCTTTCTCACGGCATAATAAACAGGACACCTTACCCCATCATTTCATTCAGTGCTCATGTAAATTCTTTGATGGCAGTCATCAATTATATTCAGCCAGAAAACATTTTGCCGTTGTAACCACAACAACCAGTGAGTTGTTTCAGCCTCTGAGGCTGTGTGTCCTGGGACTCCTGGGTCATTAACACTTGCTCAACCCCCCTCGCATGTTTGGCCATAACACGCCCACGTGCAAACCCACCATTATCCTCACTGCATCTCCTGAGCCTCGGGTTCGCTTACTTCCACATCCATGCTGCGCTTCCTGGCATCTGTAACGTGTCACCTTTTCAGAAACAGAGGAAAAAGCTGCTCAGTTTCACCATCGACCTCGAAGATTTTTGACATGGGACATGCATCATCAATGAACATGTAGCGCTTACAAAACATTTCTCTATTCACAAAATCACATATGCCATTAGATCAGGTGATACAGTAATTACCAAAACTTTGGCATGTGAGGATAATGTCATCTAATTGGTTCTACAATACATTTGCATGTCACAAATTAGCAGCATGGGGCTCCAGATCAAATTGTTTTAACAGGGAAATTAGGCAGGTTATGGCTGAATTTGCCTGAAGGATACTCTGTGGTGGTCAGGTCTTCTATGTAAAATAAATAGAGACCAAGCAGTTTATTTTCACTGTGGCTAAATAGCAGGAACCGAGGGAGAGAGAGGAAGAGAAAAGAGAGAGAGAGAGAAGAGAAAGTGGTTTATTTTTACACTGGCAAAATGGGGTTTGTTTTAACTCTGCAGCGTATTTAGCTGGAGTTATCCCCTGTGTGAGCTGCGCCGAGAGAGAGAAGCAGAAACAGGAGAGAGAGGAAGGTGCACAGAGCGACAGGAAGGAGTAATACAAGAAGGTAGATATAAAAACTGAAGGAAAAGCTGTGGAAGGGACAGAGAGAGAGAGAAAAAAAAAGGGCTGCAAGGCTCATATGTTCATGCTTAGTGTTGGGAAATCGCAGGATGAAACAGGAGATTCCAAGCGCACCACTGCTTCGCCTCAGCCAGCTCTCTTATCCTGAGTCCTTCTATCTGTCTTTGTCTATCACAGCACACACACACACACACATTTCCCTGGTGTAAATGAATATAATCAAAGGCACCTCTGCTCTTGACGCACTTAAACATCATGACGTCACTGGCCCGATTGATCCCTGCGTCACTACACGGAATAAAGGACTTTTTTTTTTTTAATGCTGTACTTGGAAACAAGATGTTTCTGATTGTTGGCAAATAAAGATTCTGATTATTTGGCCATTGTGACAGACTTTACATAACTTCAAGACTCTTAAGATGAAACTGATTCAGTTATTGCCTTCAAGAATGAATGACGTTCAAGGAAATTAAATCGATGCTGTTATTGCGATGGACGAGAGGCAAGAACAACACCGTAAAAACACTGTCATGGTGAACATGGCAGAATTTAGACGCCTACATATTACCAACGAGCGCAGTGCCACAGCAGTATGCAGTGTGAAACTGTTAAATTAATTTATTTTATAGTATAATAGCCAAGGCTAGTACAGTTAATAGTGAGCCACTGCTACTGTATGTGGGCTCACCTTACACACTGGAAAAGAAAAGCTACTAATGTGGATTTTCATGATTTTGAACATTTACCTCTTATTCTTGTTCATGTTATCCTTCAAGTAAATTTGGTGCCTTTTCATTAAATTGCAAATGAATGAATTTTTGCTTCTGCCTGTTTAATAAAACAGCAAATTTCAACCTTGTTGAGTTTCGCAATTTCAATAAATAATGTAAAAAAAATGTAAAATGCCTTGCAGTCATGCCCTGACTGTTCTCTGTAATTATTGCTGTAGTCATTTCTCTGTAATTATCGTTGTAGTCATCTGCTTCATTGTCTGCCGTGGTTTGTGGGAATATGGGCCTCACAAAGCCCAAGCCCCCACTCCCCCACACACGCACTCACACACACAGACAAAATGTTAGAGCACTTTTTGTTTTGCCACCAGTTTACATAAAAAACTGTCTATTCTCATAACCTGACATTCTTTCCAATTACTCTGCTGTGACACTTGTGCCAAGACTGCTTACTGCTCCTTTCACTTGCCAACCTTTAACTTGACTGAGATTTAATGCCCATGATAAGGGGGATCAGTTCTCAAAGTTTTAAGAGTCCTCTTAAGGAGCAGAGACTTTCCCCTTTTGATTTTGAATCATACTGCCATTAAAATCATACTTCCAAGTGCAATCCCTATTGCTCAACACGAGGTCTCAAAGATTGTTACAGAGTTTTACCAAGTTATGGTTCTAATTATAGACGATCATGTTAGGAGCAATATCGGTTTTTTTAAAAAACACAGCTGCAGTGGTTATGAAGATCCAGAGCTGAGGAGTTTTTGTGCTGAACACTAAGTAAAATCCAGGCTGGTCACATTTCGACCGTTAGTACCTAGATCTGGCTGTAAACCTTAAATAATGCTGCACTACTGGATACCACCCCCAGCCCCCACCCTCAGCCACAGAGGAATCTGAATAATATTCAGTCCATTTTGTTTTGCAGCAAGCAAAGAGACATCAGGAGATGCCACTGCAAGATATACTCTTTAAAATTAGGATGCTCACTGTACATCACAGCCCATTGTAAAAAACACCACCTTGGAAAAATGCTCTGGGCTTCATAAAATAAAACATAGGTCTACTAAGGTGGCAGAACTGTCACATATTGATTGTTTGTGACCCATATGCTTATGTTGCAAGACCCATTTGAAGACATCCTGGGCCCACATGATTGATCCTGACTGAGACATAATCTTAATAATTATGTATGGAGTAGCAAGTGACAATAGCCAGTGTACTTTACCCTCTCTGCTGTTGACTGAGATGGGACTAATGAGGAGTTTACTGAAATGATCCAGTGACATTCAGAAGGAACTTAGACTCGCTGATCATAAATCGCCATGTGCTACCAATGGTGAAGGACACAAACCTTGCTGACACACACACTATCTTGTAGATACAAGATCTGCTTATATATTCAAAACAAAGCATTGCTGAGAGATTTTCCAGGTGACTGTTGCAGTTTGGTTACATTAAGGCACCAAAACTACCTGGTTAGGTTTAGGAAAAAATCTGGGTTTGGGTGAAAATGAGCAAATTAGTTATGTGAGTTAAATACATTGTGTACGTTAACCTACATGTATGTACATCATTTTAAAAAAAAGTCAGTGCTGACTTTTGGTCGGTTGAAATATTTTGTTTGAACCACTGTTCCACCCAAACCGTCTCTATACACTGACTTTGACGCTCTTTATGTTCATTCTGTTTTACTTTATTATTGCCCCCTGCTGGTTCTTAACTCGTGTCAGTATGTGAGCATTTTTACGCCTCGATGAGAAAAATCATAACAATGAAACAGCAGCTGAATTACACGCTAAATTTAACATGACACTGTGCTGTAACATGCTCATTGGCTATAATTAAAAACATTCAGTTTAAATTACATTGGAAAGCATTGCCTTGGCCTTTAATCCATGGCCTGATACTACACATTAGCTCAACACCATTTGAAAACAAATTCTGGCATTAAGAGTTTCACTTCTTGAAGTAAAACAGGCCTGTGTGGTAGAGTATATCTATAGCACCCTTTTAACATATGTTCTGGCAGCTGCTCTTGGCGTGTTCTGTCTGCATGTCCTGTCTGCTTTTCATTAATTAAGACAGATTTGACTTTGCTACCCAGAATGTTTGTGTCAAACCTCAATTGGACCACAGCTCATGTAACCAAATCCAACAGCAGAGTAATCATCTATAGTGTCCCGTCAACATCTCCACCCGAGACCAGGTGATTTCCATTTTTATTGGGAAGTGTTCACAGGAGTGAGGAACACATTCATTAGTCAGGAGGGTCATTTTTATGTTTGAGAAAACAAAAATAAACTAAAACACTCCCTAAACCTTCAGCGTATCGATGCAATGTATTTTCTTTGATAAGATCATAATAAACCAAGTTAATCTGCAGATGACTTTTTGCTGCTTATAAATACTATGAGGATGACGAGACTTCCTGTACTGCTTCATTTCTGTCAGCCCTCACACTATTTTATGCTTACACATTAAAGTACAAATTCATTTTTGTAGCAAAGTGGCCTGCCTATTGTGGACAAAAGCAAGAATAAAAGTTGTCAAGTTTCATTTAGACAAGAAAAGTGACTCACACCATGTCTGACACAAAGTGAGAATGGATTTGCCCTGAAGGTGTTAATCACCCTCCTCAAAGGACACACTAAGACAGGACAAACAGATTTGGCTGAAGAGTGATTTATTTTGCCTCCCACAAGATCCATTAGCTCAGTGCTAAACTGTATTTCCACGTCCAAAAAAGAGACCTCACATCATTTGTTCACTTGACGTGAGACAGATTTAGACTGTGAGGAAGAGAGCAAAGGATGATACCAGCTGACCTTTAACCTGCCTTCATACCAGGGGTTAAGCTAATACCACCACAACTGCTCCTTTCACAGAGCGCTGTCCCATTTGCTTCAACCTTTGACTTCTTCAATAAGTGGTAGAAATACTTAATTCAAACCAGTAATTGCTACAAATCTGAACAAATCAGCTGTGTGAATTATATTCAGAGGTTTTATGCATATCTGTTCCGTATGATTGACAGATGCACTGCCAGAATCTTGAAATGAGTTAAGTTGAAAACATGGCTTTGAAGGTACAGAGAAGCAGGGAATTGTTTAAAGCTTGTAAAAAGTGTGATGATGAGAAATGATCCTAAGCAAGAGGAACAAACGCGAGACAGATAGAGACACAAGAAGAAAGTGACTTTTGGGTCACAGAGAATCAGAGTGAAAGATCAGTTGGCTGTGAATGAGAAGGTCCGTTAGCAAGAGTGAGAGATCAATGGGTCGGTCAGCGGGTTAGAGAGGGGGCAGCGAGGTGGCTGAAACCTCTGGATTATTGATCACCGCAGGCACCAGTCCATCTCACTCCGGACAACTGTGGCTTGTCCACCCTGACCTCTGGAAGAAATATACCTGCACTTCAACAGCACGGCCTATATTCTCTCTGCTTTATCTCCCCCGGGCCTGCTGGGAGAGGAATGAAAAACGAAAGACTGACAGGCTTTCTCTTTAAGGACTATAACAAGACAGGACTGCAGAGCCTTTAACATGAAAGCTGAAAAAGTGCAATTTAAATACCTCTCCAATGGTAGGTATGCATTCTCCTCAGGAAGACATTGGCAACAACACCACAGTTGCTCTTTTAGTCTCTTATCACTAACTTAGCAGGTTTCCTGAAGGATAAATGACAGCACTAAAGGATTCTCTTTGTGGCGC
>MDSQ01000207.1_pt1 | contig 12400 bp, 6 predicted proteins | sample 1008251 | NCBI WGS metagenome assembly MDSQ01 (sample SAMN05526597, study PRJNA338239) | gut metagenome | isolation source: Hindgut content | host: Naso unicornis | place: Saudi Arabia: Red Sea | collected 2016-05
TTCCAGGACAAAAAAACTCTTTAGTCTATGCCTTGTACACACACACACACACACACACACACGTGCTCTTTATTTTTAAGAAAATGAAACTGGACCTTGAACATGTTCTGATATTGTTACATTCACACGATAAGCGTAAGCAACAAAACACAAAGGCGACAAGAAACAAGGTGCTTATCTATGAATTTACTATGATGAAACAAATAAAAGTTATTCTGATTCTTTGCTAATGTGTGCTTGTTTTGGATAGTTAATCATTAAATCTATTAAATGCCTGATAAATGCCAAATAAACTCCTTTCATCTTCTTGGTCCTACAGTGACATCACATAACATCGTATTCTTTCTGTAATCCCCCAAACCAAAATATATTTGATTAATTTAATTAATTACATTTAAGTAATTTATGGAGAAACATACTCTGCTTCTTAAAATGGGAGGATTTGTAAGTTGATTTTTGGTCTGTTGCGGAGATGAACCAAGTTATTTGAAAATATACTGGGCCCTTAGAAATTGCAATTTCATTTTTCACTATTTTTGACATTTCCTAGAATTAATGAAATGATCAATGGCATTAGTCTTTGACAGACTTTAAGATATCATGAAAACAATAGTTTCCTTCCACAGGAAATCAATTAATGTAAAAATAAATAAATAAATAAATAAATAAATAAATAAATCAGTTGTCACATTGGATTAGCCTGTAGGAACACTTGTCCTTTTTGTTGCTCCATATTTATTGTGATTATTAACGCTGTCATGCATTTAATTTTCTCTTTCTCTTTAAATGCCGTGGTTAATCAATTAATAAATTAATTGTTTCAACCCTCAAAATACAGTAATTAATCAGTGAGGGATTTTGCTTTACCCTACCCCAACCCTAGTGTACTAAACTAGAAAAAACTAAACTAAAATCCAAAACAAGTAAGTGTTAATAATGTCGTCTGTCTCTGTGTTCAGGATAGTCCACCTTCACATGGATGAAGTGGGCTTCATCTCTCAGTGGAGAGCCATTTTGGCTGGTGGACTGGCCGGCGTTGCTGCTGCCCTGGTCACGTACCCTCTGGAGGTGGCAGAAACCAGGCTTGTCGTTCAGAACTGCAGAGAGCCCACGTACGTCGGAGTCGTTCACACTCTCTCAAAGATCCACAGGGGAGAAGGGCTGCTTGCTCTCTACAGGGGCTTTTCCCTCAGTTTGTTAGGTATGTTTGCTTATTCATACAAACTACTTCATTTCCTATGTGTGGTGTTAATATATCAGTTATTAACGCTGTTAAAGGCCTCTGCTTTTCACTTACTTCACTGTCAAAGTTAGTGTATGAGATGATTGATTCAAAGAAGTTGTGGGTATCTCCCTAACTCTGTCTGCAGCCACTCCTACCTCATCATTTGCTCCACATATTTCATTATTGATACATCTAGCTGTAACATGCACTGCATGTCCTTCGTCTGCAGGTGCTTTTCCCTTCTCTGTCGGGTGCTATGCGGTCTACATGAACTTGGACAAGCTCTGGCAGGAGCCTCCTTTTCGCTTCACTCCCCTCCAGAACTTCATTAACGGCTGTCTGGCAGCAGGAGTGGCCCAAACCCTCTCCTACCCTTTTGAAACTGTAAAGCGGAAGATGCAGGTAATTAACCGCCACGCTTCTGCATGTGGGTTACAGCTTTGTAGGAGAAGTGACACTAAATCATTGCTTAAAAAGCACAAGCAAACAAGCCAATAAAGATTTAGATACAGAGCACTACATTTACAGGTAAATGCTGTTTGCCTGAGTGTAATGGGGATTTTGCAGAAGATAGAGTGTTACAGTTTTCACACAAATCAGCCAGTTACCTTCATATTTATCTATTAATACTTCTCTTTTTATATTTTTTTTATTTTGTGAGTCATTATTTTACCAGAAATATTTCAAAACAACTAGAAAAATCAAGTATATAGTATAGTATGCTGGCTGTATTACCAGCATTTGTCCACAGGGGGCAGTAAAAATGTATCTAAATTAAGTTCAACCTTTCAGTGTCTGGCAGTGTTTGGAGACAAAGAAGATTTAAACTCTATTAAAATACTCTTAGCTTATTTTTAACTTTGTCAAGTAAACTTGCCTTTAAATTGAATGTATTTAATTATTCAGGACATTATAGAAACATAGGAAATACATCAGTCTGCACCACGTTCAACTTAAAGTTTGAGCTGTCTTCTGCATGTAAGGAAGGACACATGGGGAACAATGGCGCTGCAAAGGACAGAATACTACATCCGGTTTTATCAGTCTATTATTAGCTCCCACAAGGTTTAACAGCAGCTGGGAATGTGAATGTGTCCCGAGTCTGCAGAAGCTATAGATAAGTTCTCCAAAGATAGCCAGTAACTATCAGACAGCGGGCAAGCTGAGAGTTGTGTGCGTCCACTTCATAAAGCCATCACAACTATGTCCCCTCACAATGAAGACCAGTGTTACATAACTCTTTAATTTATGAATTCAGCCTGCGTCTGTGTCTCAGAGCTAAACATTAAGAGTCAGGCAGGGAATAGATGATCGGAAAAAAGCTGAGGATGTTTGCGGAAGCTTCGGCTAATGATTTAAACTAAGTATTGTTTAACTAAGTGGCTAGCTTGATGTGTTCTCTAGAAATGAAGCTGTTTGAATAGTCTAACACCCTAATGGTTTCGTGTTTCCCTTTGGGAACCTTGAAACTTCTCCTCTGTCACATGAGAGTCAGCCTGTGGCGGCGTCACGGCGCTCAACAAAACAGCACACTCTCACACACTTACCATGCTGTGAAGGAACATCATCATGCAGAGTATGTCTTCTTAAAACCCTCTAATAATGTGAACATCTCCAGCACCTATCTTTTATCATTTTAACTTTTAAAGGACAGCATCTTATTTATCGTGTGCTGGCCTTGTTTCTGTTTTTGATTCTGTAATAGTGTTGCTTTTTTGTTTTTGAGGAAAGGACAGCTTAATTTCCTTAAAAGTTGAAATGAGACAGAGAAGAAATCAGCACATTTGACAAGTATCACATTGAATCAGGCGCCCACTGACCACAAAACCAGAGTGTCAACTTCTCTTCACTGTGCCACTTATTTGCAAACACTTCCCCAAAAAAATTATCTATTACTTTATAAACAGTTGGACAAGTTGCTGTTTCACTGTAATGAATTTTCACTTCTGATCTTTTCTCAGGCGCAGAGTCCACGTCTTCCTCATTTTGGTGGAGTTGACGTCCATTTCAGTGGAATGATTAACTGTTTCGCACAGGTTGTTCGAAACCAGGGCGTCCTCTCACTGTGGAATGGCCTCGCTGCCAACACAATAAAGGTACATTTCCACTGATATATTCATTCGTCATTATCTCAGCCATGTTGTATCCTCTTTATTTGATCTACCTGTGTTACATTCAAGTGGCAGAAAGTGAAAGAAGAGCTTGTGCTTTGGAGAATATGCAAGCCATGGCCCATGTGAGGAGGTGGGGGGTGGGGCATGGAGAGCAATGTTCAGTGTGTAATTCATAGCATGAATATAACAAGCAAGGTGAGCAAAGTCTGTTTCTGGAACAGCATGCTCCACTCTCCAATTTCAGCTGCAAATGTCACGATAGTTGTGCGTAGTTTTACAAAGGGACGTTCTCATAATGAGCAGCTGGATAAAAAATAAAGTTATTAAGTAAGTTGTAGAAACATTTAAGCAGACCACAACCCTCCTCTGTGTGAATCTATAAGCTTTTAATCACTTATTTGAGGTTTTACACTGAAGTACACTCATCTCTCCCAACTTCCTGTCTTTCCTTCACAGATTGTTCCCTACTTCGGCCTTCTTTTCACATGCTTTGAGATGTGTAAGCAGGTTTGCCTTTACCAGAACGGGTACATCGTGTCACCCCTGAGCTACAAGCTTGCGCCGGGGGTCGATCAGAGCCTCGGGCCGTACGAGCTGCAAGAGGTGAAGCGCTATTTGAGAAACAGGAACTTTGGGTCAGGGGAGTCGTCTCTTGGAAACCGCTGGTGAACTTTCAATCGAGAAGATGACTTGTGGAAAAATATTGACTGCTGACCTCATCTGACCAGAAAAAATTAGTTATTTGCAGGACTTCAATACTTATGTCTGTAATAATTACATGTTGTTTCAGCTTTTATGTTTTCATAAAAAGTATAAACCTGCATTAACGATATGTGCTGTCAGTAAAGGTCTACCTCTGTCAGAATATGGTTATTTCACAGTATTAATTGTTGATGAATTGTTCTTTAACTATAATGTCTTTCCAAGACTGTTTTTAACCAAATATCATGTGCCTTGTACATTTACTATTTATTTTAAGACTTATTTCTGTTATTTGTCATTGATATCAAATAGTGCCATAGTTTATCTAAATAGGATAAAAATGCTCTTACTTACAACTTGCGTGATAAATTGTATTTTTAATGTAGGACGAATGTAAAGTTTTAATGTGTCAGGAGTTGTAGGAGGCTATGGACCATCATGTACAAGTGCCAAAGGAACTGTGATGGAGAAAATGTGCTTACAACATTAAAAACTCACTGACTCGTGTTCTTGTTTGTGTTTTTGTATGTCTTGATTATCCTCTATGTTTGAAAAAACACAGCAAAGTGATGCCATATAAGCTGTCCTCCATGCTATAAAAATTTGTTGGCAGCTATCTGCCTCTAAATGGTTCAATAGACAATAGTTCCCTGTGTTCCTTTTATTGCAGAGCTGTAGTATTTTAACTTTAAATGTGGGTCACACAATGAGACTGTGTTCATTTTAACCAGAGTGGCATGATTCATTGTAAATGCATCTTGATTTATTTTATGATTTTTCTTTTTTTGTCCCTGTTTCAGACAGATAAAACTACTCCCATTTCTCAGGCCCACTTTATTCTTTTTAGGAGACAGGTGTTCTGTTTTTCTTCAATTTTGACATTTAAATCAGTGAATGACTGTTGACTTAAAATGATCATTCTTTTGTCCATCAATCAATTTCAATATCAATTTAAATTTAGGATAAAAGCAGCACTCTGGTAAGACTTTAATCAAGCTGTTAATAAGATTTGATCAGTCTGCTGACAGAGTTTGCGTGGGACCAGTCAGCTGATTCAATCATGTCCTTCCCCTGCTGTGTCAAACAGGCAGCCGAAGGACATTAATAGATGAGATGACCTTTACCCACCATAACCTTTAGGCCTCAGCTGCTTCAGACATGACTTTTGACACAACCTTGAGCGAACTGGAATCCTAAACTCACAACCCAGCAGCTTAGCTGAGTTCTTTTAAGATGTGACTCAATCAGAGAAGCTAAAAAACTTTTTCAATAAACTTTCCTCTTAGTTGGGCAGATACCAGTCAGCACTGCCATGATGTACTTGAGTGATGAGACAGAGCACCAAATCTGAATTAAAGGACACCCATTGGCCCCGCCCACCACTCCTAAAGCCGACCAATGAGACAGGAGAGTCGAAGTTAACGGTTTTTCTCGCGTTCAGTCTTCTTAAATCCCCTCTGTGCTGGCTTGGAGTCGGCCATTTCCACTCCACAGGCGAACCCCAGCGACGAAAGTGAGCGGGAAGGCGTGTGATAATATCTGAAGATGACTGAGACAGCTATTTCCTTCGCCAAGGACTTCTTGGCTGGTGGTATTGCCGCTGCTATCTCCAAAACAGCTGTAGCCCCCATCGAGAGAGTCAAGCTTCTCCTCCAGGTTAGTGTGAACGTCATTTGGACACTTTGCATCAGTTAAAGATGTTAATCATTGCTCGTGCTTGCAATACAAAACAGTTGTGGACAGTCTGCAGCATTTTCCAGGCAGATATTCTAGTAACTTTAAAGTGATGGAGGGTGAGTTTAACCAGATGTTGCGATAAGGCAAATGGTGTGAAGATGCTGCGTTGTCAGGAGTAACGTTCGAACCTGGAGATCTGTCAGAGAATGGTGCAGCACAGATGTATGAGAATAACCGAGGCGCATCAGACCTGTTACGTAATACAGCACAGCAGGCTGCAGTCTGTCCGAGCTGAGAGTCCGTGTGTTATGAGAGGCAGACATGGCGATCCATTATGACCACAGTGTTCAGAAGTGCTCATCTTGCATGGCAGGACTTTAGTTTGGCTTGTCAAGAAACAGGAAGGTCACAGCAAGGTTTGCGCCATAGCACTTCACTGCTGCATTGGGCCTGGGCTCGGCAGCAGAAGGGGGTGGGGCTGTGAATTGTTGAATGGATGCCAACAAAGTAGTATTCTGGCACATGGATGCAAATGTGTCTGACTGACAGACACATGAGCATCATGGGAATTTGTGTCCTTGCTGATTGTAAATGTTAGAAGGTGAACAGGTTAAAGGTAGATGCTCACTCTTGCTTAAGAAATGTGATCTGCTCATATTTTATTGTCTCTTAATCATGACTGTTTACCCGCTTTGATTACAGGTTCAACATGCCAGCAAACAGATTGCAGCTGACAAGCAGTACAAGGGCATTGTCGACTGTGTCGTCCGTATCCCCAAAGAACAGGGCTTCCTCTCGTTCTGGAGGGGGAACCTGGCCAACGTCATCCGATACTTCCCCACTCAGGCCCTCAACTTTGCTTTCAAGGACAAGTACAAGAAGATTTTCCTCGATGGCGTTGACAAGCGCAAGCAGTTCTGGAGATACTTTGCGGGTAACCTGGCGTCTGGCGGCGCCGCCGGAGCCACTTCGCTCTGTTTCGTCTATCCCCTTGACTTCGCCAGAACACGTCTGGCAGCTGATGTCGGCAAAGGTGGAGCGGAGCGTGAGTTCAAAGGCCTGGGAGACTGCTTGGTGAAGATCTTCAAGTCTGATGGCCTCAAGGGTTTGTACCAGGGCTTCAGCGTGTCAGTGCAGGGCATCATCATCTACAGAGCTGCTTACTTTGGAGTCTACGACACAGCAAAGGGTGAGGTTGTTTTGCTATTATCAGCTTGAACTTTCTTCTCTCAGTGGCTTTCCATGCCTTTGAGATTGTCGTTAAATGCCCTCATTGACATTTTTCTCACAGGCATGCTTCCAGACCCCAAGAACACACACATTGTTGTCAGCTGGATGATTGCTCAGTCTGTGACTGCGGTCGCTGGTCTTGTGTCCTACCCCTTTGACACCGTCCGTCGGCGCATGATGATGCAGTCTGGACGCAAAGGAGGTAAGAAAAACAACATATCGGGACATAACTTGCTGTTTTTGCCACTGTGTTAGTGGAATAAAGGTGTGACTGTGATTCTGTTTTGCCCCACAGCTGACATCATGTACTCTGGCACCATTGACTGCTGGAGGAAGATCGCGCGTGATGAAGGCTCCAAGGCCTTCTTTAAGGGAGCCTGGTCCAATGTCCTCAGAGGCATGGGTGGTGCCTTCGTGCTTGTCTTGTATGATGAGTTAAAGAAAGTCATCTAAGTTGTTTTTTTGTATGTCCACTGTTCATGTTGTGAAGTTTAACTGTAACATATCTTGTACATTTGGAAGGACTCAAATGCCGCATTATATTTATAGGGACCAACTAGTATTTTCTACTAGTTGCACTGGGGGAATCTGTTCTGCACTCTTCTCTTGGCCCATGCTTTTTTCTCTTTTGTTTCACCCCTAACCAGAATGTCATTCCCTGAACACAGGAAGCTTACTGGAAAAAGAGAAATAAACGCAACCTACTGAGTGAATCTCCCGCCTGATTTTGAAATGCAGTGTCATTTATTAAGGGTATCGTGCAGACAGCGTGTGACAGAGCGTCCTGCAGATTGTGCCCTTAGTTGAGTCGCTTGGCAGGATATCGTTTCAAATGTAAGCTTAGAGCTGCAGACGTCTCCCAGGTTGTGGTTGGGGAAGCGCCAAAATCAGCTGAGAAATTTGACCTGCTGACAATATTTCGACCAAGGCATGCTTGTTGAAAAATGATAGGCAGGAAGTCAGGAGCTCTATCAGTGTATTCTGCATATTGGTAGTTCAGCAGAATATTTGCACAAATGGCCTCCTGCAGAGAAACGAAATGGGCTACATGTAGTGAAGTGGATTATTCCAACCTTTTTAAATCTACTTTTATCTCCTGCCAACCCTCATCTGACTCAGACTGGTGTGACTGAGGACTTTAACCTTGAGCTGTCTGACCATTCAGCAGCCTGTTCCAGTTATTTACCACCACAGTCAAGCGATCTCTAGGTTCCTGCTAATTAAAGTGTGTAAACCCTTATTTCATACTCTAGCTCTTTATTTAAGCAAAGAAGCAAAAGGCACCTACACAGGTTGATAGATGAGTTTTGGGCTTGTGTTGGTGTGTATTTTAAGCAACGTCGTAAATTGAATTCCTCTGAATTGAAACATGACCCTGCCAGCTGCAAAGAAGCACGCGATTGTAGCCCACACAGGACAGGACATGGTGCACTTTTTGACATCTTCAACGACGGTGTGTGCTACCATTGTTGAGTATTTTCTATGTTTGACATCTTAAGAGGCCACAGTGTCATTCATTTAAACTATCAGCATGATGTCCCGGCAATACTCTATATTGTCAGTTTGTATTATGGACCGCATGCTGACTGTGAGGCCACAGGGCCACTTGGCAGCTTTGATCAGTCGTCATCCACTTTCACTGTCTAAGTAATGGGAACACAATCCATTTCAGGATAACAAAATTAAGACACTGTTTCAATTATGTGTCAGTTAGACGTGTGGTCTGAAACTCTTATTAGCAATGACTTAGAGAAATGGCAGTAAAGTTAAGTTCTCTGTCTGCTGCTGACTTTTAACATCACAGAAATCCTCGGTAGTCTTGAGTCACTGCGGCTGTAATTACTCTTATTGAAAGTGTGACTACATAATTTGACTGAATGAGAATAAGTTATGTTAGAGTCTAAAATATCAGTCCAGCTTTGAAGCATTATTCACTCTTATAGTTCATCAGAAGTTTAATTCTTTCATTGGAGACGTCTCTGTTTCATCCCACGCAATTCTTCACTTATGGAAAATGAAACTTCAAACATGATTAACTCCCAAAATTTGCTTTATAGAGTTTAATAAGAGTAAAAATGCTTGAAAAAGAGAAGCCATTAGATAATATGAATGTCTGAAGCTGATATCTTACTTACATTGAGATGAATGAGGTCATCATCTGAACTTTTAATGCACTCCACTGAGAACAATCACGGCGTCTTGGACACTGAGACTGATCTCGAATGGAGGATATAGCCTCATTTTAGCAACACTATCAGATTACATGATTTACTCAGCTGGACGTAGTCTAATCTCCTTTCAGTGATTCAGAATGTCTTCAGTGTAGCCGCCGACCTTAGGGAATCAGTTTGTGTACGCTGTGTTGACCAATCCCCCGCTAAAGTCCCTCTCAGCAGGTAGCACATGTTTAATCTTTCTTTCACTAAGCTGCTGCGTTACAACTTTTAACAGGGATCAGTGAATTAGAAGCAACAGGGTTTACAGCCATTTACACACTGTCTGTCTGGCTGTCTGGCTGTCTGGCTGTCTGTGTGTCTGCGCGGCTATGCTGTGCCACCTTGAGGTCACATGGGTAACAAGCCAAAAGACTTTTTTTTAGCATGACAATGTATTTTTATTTTGCTAGTAGTTGGACTGATTTAAATGTGAGCTTGAATTCATTCATATTTGACCGTGTTTTAGAGACAATTACTAGTTTAGTGTATAAATATGTATAAAGATGTCAGCATTTCCCCCTTGAAGTACACTGATGCAGTTAAAATGGGCTCACATGTCTCAAAGATTGAGGTAAGAGAGAGTTTTATTTTCAAATGAACAGTGTGAAAACCTTTCTGCTGCAAGATGTTTCCAAAACATTAAAAGTCTCACCGTTACAAATAGAAATTAAAACATTACTTTAGTGAAATTTCAGCTATGACATTCTGTGAAAGTACTCCATTAAAAGGAAAACTCCTTAGTGTAAGAGCCAGTTTAAAATGGTTTCATCTAGTGTTTGGTAATAAATGCCAGATATTTTTTAAGGATCATCAGGTAGAAAAACACAATTTAACTGACACTGTCAAATGTCAGAATGTAGAGGAAATACAAGCTGGACAATATTTCCTTCTAATTTGTCCTGAAATTCAAATACCTCAGAACCTCAGATATTGTAGGATAAATACACTTAGTTATGTTCCACTGCTGCTTGCTGCTCTTAATAGGGACTTAATAGTCAGAGTGTGAATCCACATGGAAGGCAGCGGCTCACAGAAGCTGCCCTTTATATTGTTTGCCATCTGTCAGGCAGAGAGTTGCATAATTTCAGCTGTTAGACTGCATTACATCATGGCTACACCGGGTCATGACCGCAGTGCTCTCCACTCATGAGGAAAATCCACACAGTGAGAAATAAATACATGAATAATGCAGTTCAAAGGCAGAGGGCAAAATCAAGCCCTCCAGCTTGTTTGTTACATGTTACTCAGAATATGTGCTGATGGTATCATTGCTTTGTAAATACATCAGCACTGCTCATGAACATTGCTAGTATTGAAGGAGATGATGCCCTAAAACATGAATACGGTAAATGTTAAGCTATTTCTTAAGTTTATTCACCCCATAATTAATGTGCTTGTTCAATATTTCCTGTTCGACAGACACAAATTTCATTTCACTTTTCACTTCCTTATACTTTTCTTTACTGGATGATGTACTAACTCCCCACAGTGAATAACAGACTTAATCATCATGTCTTCCTGTGTTTGATTTATCGTGCAGTACAAAATAAACAACAATTAGATCGAACCATAGCATCATGTTCCTTGTACAAAACAAAAGGTGTTTGGTCTTCTGTTCTGCTCTAGAGGAGCAGCGTTATCGCCCCCTTGTGGCCTTTAGGTGGCTGCTGCTGCCTTAAATAAATTCAGTACAATTGACAGTGTTGGTAAGATTCAGATGTTTACGGTTTCAGCAGCTACATTTTAAATTCAATCAGTAGGCCTATCACATCACCAGAGTTTGTGCAATTTAGAGGTTATTACAGTCTGTACCAAAATCACTGTCATAAAAACTGATTGTAATGCACAAGGGCATGTACTTATTTGTTGCTTGCTTATTATTTTTTTAGTTTAATTATCTGTCTTGGGATAAGGGTGATAATGGATCTGGTTGAATTATCCAATCTGACAACAAAATCTAATAAGTAAAACTGGAGTTGACAAGCCTTAAAGAACTTAATAACTACAGACTTCTGAATCTTTTCCAAACATTAGCTCAGTTATTAAGCCAAACAACTTTAAGATAACAAATGATGCCCTAATCATAGACCATTGACTTGCTACTGTTACCTGCTCTCAGTTATTTAAAAATGATCTTAAGCTGATGATATGATGCGTTTGTAAGGTAAACTGGAAGAATGACAACTCACAATTATCCTGTAACAGCTGATCTCTGTAATCACCTCTGACTGAAAGTAACTAAGTACATTCACTGAAGCATTGTACTGTGGTTTAATTCTGCGGTATGTGTACTTTACTCAAGTATTTCCATTTTCTGCTACTTCATTCTTCTATTCCAAGACATTCAGAAGGAAATATTGTAACCTACTTTTTACTCCACTAAATTGTTTAACACTTATATAAGTTAGTGCTGTACAGTGGTGTAGTGCAGGGTATCCGCAGATATACGGAATATGCCCACTCATGTTTCAATCTGCAATGAGCATACCCACCTCTAAATCCCCTTCGATCCTATCTGCTTTAAATCAGCTAGTCTAAGAGACTGTTTAAAAAGGAAACTACCGGCCATGGACTCCTTGTAAGGTTTTTTTTTCCTGTGTGGATGGACTAAGGAATAAGGTTCACTCAAAATGCATAATTATGCAATTGCCTCACTGTATAGTGTGACTGTGCCAGTACTGACTGCAAAATCTGCACCTCTCTTGTGGCTCATGTTAATTTCATAACGATCCTCTTTACTCCCTGAAGTCAAGCAGCAGAAGTAAAGTGACAATATGCAAATAGTCGTACTACTGTCCCATTTTGTATGAACTAAATACGCAAGACTAGTCTTAAATGCCACTGTTTACAACATGTCACTTTTTGAAAAAGGCTCTTATCCTTTGCTGGATGGGCTGCTTTTAAAAGAAATGGGGGCATAAATTCAGAGAGTACCCACTTCTCTACCGTTGTAATTGATATTGATATTAAAGATTAAATCAGTGAACTGAGAGACATTTTACAGAAAAAAGCATTGATAAGGGTTACAGTCAATGAGTTGTTTGTAGTTGTGTAAAATTTTCCTTTCAAACAAGTTAGAGGATTCAGTTTGAACAGTTTTAGGCTCAGTGAGGTCATGAGACATCAATCAACAGAGAACAAAAGAAGAAGAAGAAGAAGAAAAATGAGAAAATATATATATATATATATATATATATATATATATATATATATATATATATATGTTTTTGTTTTTT
>MDSQ01000208.1_pt1 | contig 12392 bp, 5 predicted proteins | sample 1008251 | NCBI WGS metagenome assembly MDSQ01 (sample SAMN05526597, study PRJNA338239) | gut metagenome | isolation source: Hindgut content | host: Naso unicornis | place: Saudi Arabia: Red Sea | collected 2016-05
CTGTTCACATGCTTGTTTACAACATGGTACATATTTTTGCATGGGTCAATGAGTGGTTTTTGAGTTTTTGTGCTGCGCTTGCCCACGTTGTGAGTTGTACCTCTTCTTGGTTTGTTTGGTTGACTTCCACTGCTGAATTTCAAAGTCCAAATCCATCAAAATTTTTCTTTGGCTTACCACACAATGTTATGGACATTTGGGAAGGTCAAAGTAAAATTGTGTTGTTGTTTTTTTCTTTGTCCCCTTCTGAGTTCAAAGCTCTTTATGGCTTTGTGATGGTGTAGCAGCTTCTTTGTTGGACAAGATTGCATGTTCGGAGTGCTTGAGTTTAGCTATTTTTGAGGTGTTTCTTTTCAGTTCTTCACTCTCTTTGCCTGTGACCAGTTTATATCGATCTTGCATGACAAAAAAGCCCAAAACTGAAGTCTTTTATAATGTTTTGTTTGTTAAATAAGAAGGAAAATGGAAAGTTCTGCAGCCCTTGGCTCTGTTGTATCATAATTCTAAATTGTCTTTGAGTTGTCTGTCATAGAATTTTTGGACCAAACAGATAAAAGGCACTTTAAAAAGCGGATTGACATCAGAGACAGAATCCATATGTGATTTTAGAGCATCTGAAGTCCAAAGAGAGACGTTGTTTGGGTGTAAATCCTGGTGCATTTGTCCTGCCATTTTTCTGTTGTCAATTGTTAGTCTACGCCATCGTTTTTGGAATTTTACTTTGCTGCTGTATGTGCTTTGTTTGGTTTATTCATTATGTGGTGTTGTTGTCATTGTTGTTTGAGTCATCTCCCAATCCTGAACAACACAGGATCACAACAGTTTCTTTTCATTACTCCATCTTCAGTCAATACTCCAATATATTATCTCAGTACTTCATAAAACTGCTGTTTTTCCCTCCTTGATACTCGGACTACGTCACTGACCAACTCTCCCTCCTCTGATCTCTTCTTGTTTCACATTTTTTCTTTCTCTTCCTTCCCCATCATAATTTGATTTTACTTTTACTGTTCCACCCTTTTTGATTTTATCTCCATTCCTTTATTATTATTTCTACAAATTCATCTGAAGAAACAGCAGTTGAGCGAAGCACAGCAGCAAGAACACTGCCTACTGGTTACCCTCACAAACCTGTCTTTCCAACCAGACCTTACCCACCATGGTCGACTGCTCCTATTACCGTCCCTGGCCAAACAAAGCCCATCGGAGTGGGGGGTTCCCTCAACTCTACCGATTCACCGACAGGCTCACCAGCTGCTTCTCCACTGAAAACTACCTGGCCCCATTCCTCCCCGTCACCTGCATGCTCTGCAGCTATCAAACCCACTCTGGGAGCTTCACCACCAGCACCTACCCAATCATCCCCAGTAAAATCAGTTGATGACTTAGTGTCCTCATCCCCTATCAGGTCGTACAGAATGCCTTCACCCATCAAAACGGTTGTCCAGCTGGGTCAGTACCCCACACAGGGGTCTCCATGTAAGCCTCCAACAGATCCAGCATCTATCAAAAGCTTTGCTTCAGCATACACATCAAGGACCTCCCCAGTTCACTCAATTCAAAATGGCTCTGTACCAGAGAGGTCATCAGCTCATATTACTGCTCCAGCTTCGCCAAAGACTCCTTACAGCATGTACAGTTCTAACCTGCCTTTTAAAACCTCTCTTGGGTCCTCAGTAGTAACTGATACAGGGACTCCTAACCTCTCTTCTGTTAAAAGTATTTCCAGCCTGTCCTCTTTGAAAACCTCTGTTGATTCAACACTGTCATCCAGAGGAGGGAGGTCATCTCTCTCGTCTCTTTCCTCAACTGGACAGACAACCATTGCCTCCTCAGAATTGTCAATGATGAACGGATCAGTTTCACCTGCTAAATATCCATCTGCCTCCTCCACACCATCCTCCCCTTCGTCTCGCCATCTCTCAGACAGAAGTAGCAGCCTCCAGGAGAGAATTCAAGCCACCACTCAGGCAGCTACTTCCAGTGTCAGTGCAGCCATAAATGAAGCTATAGAGTCCTATTCAGTGTCTGGCTATGGCACTCTTAGATCTCTGTCCTCCTCACGTAGGGCAGCAACAGCAAGCTCTGCCTATGGTTCCCTAAAATCTGCGGCTGCCTCCACCAGCACAGCAGTTTCATCCAATACAGTGACTGTACCTGTATATTCCTTAGTCAATGTCATTCCAGAAACCCCTGTCAAACCAGGGCCAGGTTCTCTCAAAATGGCACTGCCTGATTCTCCTCGTGCCTCTTCCTCTACTTCTACTTTATCCTCCTGTGTTACTGCATCAAAAATAAAGTCCCAACTGAAATCCCCTCCATTTATCACACCGCCCATCATCCACCCAACTGCAACTTCCAACCAGGAGATACTAAAAGATGTAGCCGACATGAAAGAGGATCTGATCAGAATGACAGCTATCCTTCAGACAGACACACAGACAGCAGCTAAAACTGTCCAGACATCACATATTGGCACTCCTAAAGAGACCAAGTTAGAGGATGAGGAGCCATTTACCCTAGTGGAGAAAGTGAAAGAAGATTTAGTGAAAGTCAGTGAGATATTGCAGAAAGATATAATGAGTGAAGGAAAGGTCCTTATAAGTAGAGAGAGAGCCTCAGAGGATGAATGGGAGGAATTTACTAAAGATGAGATTGAGGAGGCACAAAGAAATGCTCTCTCAGACTATTACCCTCCTTTTGATGAAAACACACTACTGCTCAAACGCCAGTCAATGTCAAGCAAAGACTTGGAGTTTGCTAAAGTTGTAGATTTTCTAACTAATGACATTGGTGCTAGCTCTCTCTCCAAAATGGCAGAGTTAAAATGTAGGTATGAGGAGGAGGCCAAAAGAGAAGGGGAAGAGAAGCAGAAACGTGTTCTAAAACCATCTATGTCGATACAGGAGAACAAACTTAAAATGCCTCCACCAGTCTCAGGCATGCTGAGGTCTCCCTCAGAGAAGGACCTAAGTAAACTTGCGGAATCATATCATGGGACAGACACTATCTTGGAATCACCTGAGGATCTGTCTCATGAGCAGGATAAAAGTCCCTTGTCAGACAGCGGGTTTGAGACCAGGAGTGAAAAGACACCCTCTGCCCCTCAGAGTGCTGAGAGTACAGGACCAAAGCCTTTATTTACAGATTCACCTATCCCGCCCTGCGTAACTGAGACCAGGACTGAAGTGGTCCACATTAGGAGTTATGATGAGCCTTGTGAGCCTGTACTCATGGAGGAGGCTGCATCTGCTACTGCTTTTATAGAGCCGGATGCAGCTTCAGCAAGCTCCATCAAAGCCTTACAGATGAAAATGCCAGAAGAAGACTCTATGATGAACAAAAGCATGTGTCTTAAAGAGGAAACTCATATTACTACTACTACTAGAATGGTCTATCACAAGCCCCAACTGACAGATGGCACAGAGATGATAGAGGAAGGTGTGTCAGTTAGAGATATCATGAAAGCTTTCCAATCAGGTAGGGACCCCTCTAAAGAACTGGCGGGCCTTTTTGAACACAAAGCTAGCCAGGATTCAGTCAAAGGTGATGAGCTGACTCCTAGATTTCTTGACAGAGACGTTAAATCAAAACCCAAAGTTGAAAGGATAATCGAGGTTCATATTGAAAAGGGCCACAGCTCAGCAGAGCCAACTGAGGTTATAATCAGGGAAACCAAGAAACACCCTGAGCTTTATGTCTATAAAGGGGACCATGGAATTAAGGAACTCACTGATTACGATGAGGCCCAACAGGAAGAAGAGGAGCTCACTGCCGAAGAATCTTTGCCCTCATTCCTAGAAACATCTCGCGTTAACACCCCTGTGTCACAGGAGGAAGACAGTCGCCCAAGTTCTGCCCAGCTAATAGCAGATGATTCATATAAAGCCCTAAAACTATTGAGCCAGCACTCCATCGAATACTGTGATGATGAGCTATCAGAAATCAGAGGCGAGTCCTACAGGTTTGCTGAGAAAATGCTTCTCTCAGAGAAACTCGATGTGTCATCATCTTACTCTGATACAGAGGATTCAGCTGTGGTATCTGACAAAAACCGTCACTTAGTTTCTGAGGAGAGTGGTAGCCATGGCACCGAGAGCTCAAGTAAACAACACGGAAGCCCTAAAAGAGAGTTTGTATGTAAGTCATCAAGAGATGGGTCCCCAAAATCTGGTAAATTCTTGCACAGGGATGAGCCATCTCAATTTGATAAAGTGACAGTGCTTCATTATTCTACAGAGCCGGGCAGCCCCAAACATGCTGTCTGGATGAGATTTACAGAGGATAAACACGACAGAAGCAGGGATAAGCTCCTTTATGAGGATAGGGTGGACCAAACTGTAAAGGTAGCTGAAGAAAAACTTAGTGAGGTATCACAGTTCTTCCGTGACAAAACAGAGAAGCTCAATGATGAGCTGCAGTCCCCTGAGAAAAAGCCAATTAGAAGAGAGCCAAAGGAGCCCAGATCCTGGCCTAGCTCAGCCTGCAGTAGCCCTGAGAAAACACAACAGAAGCCTAAAACAGGGGAAGAAGGCTTCAAAAGCAAACTTAGGGAGCCTTCTGTTGGTAAAATATTTGGCAGTAGTGCCACAGCTGAAAAGAAAAGCACAAGCTTACCAAGCAGTCCCCAGAAAAGCATGTTTTCACATACTAATGAGGCTATAATTAAACAACAATCCAAAACTGGTGAAACTGAACCTTCTTCTCCCACACATGTAAAATCAACTTCTAAAGTCAGTGCTGTTAGGATGAAGTTTGAATCTGAGGCTCAGAAACAAAGTCAGTCTAGTCCAACAAAAATTCCTCCTCCAGTGCAGCCAAAACCTTCAATAAAGAAATTACAGGAAAGCAAACTTCCTGTCTATCAGTTTTTTGCAGGAAAAGCACATGAAGAAGGAACCCAGAAAAAGGACGTTGAAAAAGGTGTGTATGGTGCCACTGACAGCAATAAACCAGCTTTGATATCAGAAGCATCTAAAGCCCCAAAACATACAGGAGAAAAGTTGCTGAACAAAAACATCCCAGAAGCCACACTGAAAAAACAAATTTGTGAAACTGAGACCCAAAAAGCAACCACTAAAGGGAAAGATTCCCATTCTAGTGTTACTCAGGTAATAAAAGAAAGCAAAAAAGGCCAGGAAGTTCAGACACCTGTTCTTCATGATACTATTAGAGAACTGGAAAAAGATGGAGATGCTAAAAAGTACAAACAAGTCCCAAAAAGTGAGTCTGTTTTGAAGGAAGTATTAGCTGAGGTGTCAAGGAAAGACTCAGAAGAACCATTAAACAAAAACCTTCGAAAAAAGACAGAGTCCCAAATTCCCGTAAGACTGCCTTCTACCTTAGATAATGACCTCACAAAGAAACAGACTATAACTAAACCCTCACAGTTACCTACATTATCTAAGAGCAGAATACAGACAAGTCTTGAGACAACCCTAACAAAAACAGATGAGAATCTGACTTTTGAAATTCTAGATAACGCACCGAAAGATTCCAACTCAAATAACCTTCCCAGCCCCAGAGAGGCACTGGAGAAAATCATAACCCCTCCAGCTGCCACGACAACCAAAGAGAATTATAAGGGTATTAAAACCTTACCTGTTTATGTCAGTGTCCAGGTGGGAAGGCAGGCAGAGAGAGAGGCAAAAGGAACACTTTATAATGTCAAACAGAAATCCAACTCAGCACTCAGCCCTATAAGCCCTGATGATGACACACTAGAACAGGTCTCTTTCATAGACAGCTCAGCAAAAAGCCCCCTTACACCAGAAACCCCCAGCTCTGAGGAAGTCAGCTATGACCTCACATCCAGGACCCCTGATGGCTTTATGGGATTTATGCCAGGGAAACCAAGCCCCATCATGGAGGTATCTGAAGAGTCCGAGGAAGACGACCAAGGCAAAATTGTTTTCTCTTTCAGAGAAGCCCTACCAGCAAGCAAAACAAGTACTCATGCAACTGAAGCAGACCTTGCTAATGCTAATGCTAATAAAGAAGAAGCAAAGGTTAATGATAACCAGCAGGAAATAGGGAATATTTTCAACCAGCAAGAAACAACAGCCAGCGGCAAGCAGGATGAGATGACAGGGCGGGAGCAGCAAGAAGTCTCAAAAGACAAAGGTATTGCGTATATTGAATTCCCTCCCCCTCCTCCTCTGGACTCCTCAGAAACCTCAGACCCAGAAAGGAAAGGTTCCTGTGCCTCTTCAGAGACTGAGACCGAAATGATGGAGGTGAACTTACAGGAAGAACATGACAAGCATCTGCTGACTGAGCCAGTTATACGTATTCAACCACCTACCCCAGTGCTCCCTGGGGCAGATGACAGTCAGTCAAATGATGAAGAGGAGGATGAGTCAATCTTTCAACCAATCCCCTGTAAGAAGTTCACCCGCAATGTTCCTGAGGAGGAGGAGAAGAAGAAGGAAAAGGAAAAGGCATCTAAATCCAAAAAACATGATAAAAATGGAAACAACAAAGACCCTCATGGTGGGACCAATGGCTCTAACGGTTCCAATGGTTCTAAAGGTTCTAATGGCCAAGGAGAGGACTATGAATATGAACAAAATGGAAATGACCAGTCAATAACAGACTGTTCAATAGCCACAACGGCTGAATTTTCACATGACACAGATGCAACAGAGATAGACTCACTAGATGGATATGAACTCCAGGATGAGGATGATGGCCTGTGTGAACAGGCAGATTTGCGACTGTTTGGTCTCCCAGACAGTCGGAGAGATGTGTGGGCAACAGACACTTTTAGGTCCTCTGACCGCTCTTTTCCCCCAACAAAACTTGAAGTTATTGAAGAGGAGAAAACACCAGAGGAATGTCAAAAGGACCCTTTCAAAAAAGATACTCTCTCAAATGGTGAAAAAACTGATGGTGTTAACAAAAATGAGGTTAAAAGTCAGGAACAAAAACTCTCAGATAAAGAGGGATTTTCAGACACCTACTTTAGTTACAAGTTAGAGGAGGAGTTTAATTCTCCTTTTAAGACTGTTGCCACTAAAGGGCTGGACTTTGACCCATGGCCCAGCAAAGGGGGAGAAGAAGAAGTCGTTGACATGGGAGGGACGAGGGAAAGCAATGGTGAGCCTAAGCCTTTCGGACTGGCAGTGGATGACCAGTCTCAGGCAACAACACCAGACACCACCCCAGCCCGAACACCAACGGACGATAGCACGCCCACAAGCGAGCCAAACCCTTTCCCCTTCCATGAAGGGAAGATGTTTGAGATGACACGCAGTGGTGCAATTGACATGAGCAAGAGGGACATGGTGGAAGAGAGGCTCCAGTTTTTTCAGATTGGTGAGCATTACTACTCAGCTGGGAGGTACAGGGTCAGGGACTCAGTGGTAGATGCCTCCACACAACACAGGGATCACTTTGATACTCAGGATCCCACAGACACCTTAACAGTCCCTCAGGTCCCCATTCAGACTACTACTGTCCAGTTAGAAATATCAAATGTGACTGGCAGTTACACCACGTGCAGGGACTCAACATCCAACACTGAGCCGAAATTTTCCACTTTTAAAACAAGATTCAATTTGTTGTCTGATAAAACTTCTAATGCTTCAAATAGCAGCTCTGAATGTGACACACCAGGCATCATCAATGGTTCTAATGGCATAACCTCAGGAACAACTGTAGATAGTTCTTATTTTTTTTCAAACCACACAGAATATTTTAATACATCAGGCATGACAGATAACAGTTTTAGTAGTAGACCATCAGGTATCACAGAGTATTACCTAAACCACAGAATTCCTTCAGGTTCATCCAGACAGAGGGACCATTTGGACTGGACCTCAGAAAATCAGGACACTTATTACCAAAGCACAATTTCTTCTCCTGCACCTTCACAACAGATTAGCAGTCTCGAAACGTGGAATAGCAATACCAGTAGCGACATCCCTGACTCTCATTATACACATTCAGAGGTCATTCAGACTGGAAATTTTGTTTTCAACTTATTGTCCTCTTTGGGAGCCACTCTGCAAGAGGTCAGCAGGATAGAAGCCTCCTTCAGCCAGCTAGAGGAGAGCAGGGAAGGGAGAGATTTTACCAATGTAGCAATAACAAACACAGGAGCCAAAGAGTTCAAAAGCAAGATATGCAAGTCCAGGTTACCAGTGAGGGTGCCCAGCCACAGACTATGCAGTCAAAGTCAACCACTGGTGACAGACAAAAAACAAGAAAAAAGTGATAAATTTCTCATCAGGGAACAAACCACGCATAAAGTCAGGACAAGATTTGACCCTTTTGAGAACTTGCTTCCTAAATCTAGAATTCCAGTAATAAAAGCCATGACATATCTCTCTTGTTCCAAGGATCATAATCAGGTCAAATCTGAGGTTAGTGATAGAAGCATTAAGACTGCCAGGGGTAATAAAAAACCAACTATAGGCAGATCTAATACTAACTATAGATCAAGTTTATTGAAAGCCCCAGGCAAAAGTAGCACAAGTAAGGCAGGGAGAAAAAACAATGCAGTAGCCTCAGAAAACTTAAAATCAAGGTCTGCCGTTAGCCAGGCTGCCAATCTTTTGGACCAAACCATTACCAAGGAGGCTGAAACTAAGTTAGAGGGGAAAACATGGCCCACTGAGGACGAAGAGAGCTGCAGCCACAGTACAACCAGGAACATGTCCTTATCAGAACCATCTAGAAGTTCCTGCCCTTCACGCACCTCTACCTCCACCAGCACCATCACATCAACACCATCTGCTAGAGATGTGAGAGCTGAGGTTGAGCAGGCCAGCAGTGAGAGGATGAGGAGGAGCAGGAGGAAGAGTAGGCGGACACTTGGAGGAAAGGAGCAAAAGCAGAAGGAGAAGGAGGAAGAGAGTCAGGTTGATCAACCGTTCACGGCTCCTGACACGGAGAACGAGACTAGTTTGTAAACTCTTTCTAAACACTTGTTATACTTGATCTTTCTCTCTGAGATGCATGTAGCTGTTGTGGGTGCTTGTGGTGTGACGTCAGTACAGCTGTCCTTTCTTCTTCCTGTGTTCTTGTTATCTGTGTCCTGTGCTGATTTAGACAGAGAAATTAAGGCTAAGACATGGAGGATTGATGAATGTGCTCAAAATTTGTCCCTGGATCAAGCAAGATATTTTATTAATCCTGAATATCCTGCTGCTTATTCTTTAAAACCTGTGTAAACGTATGTGTCATGACAGTGGATTAATTACCTAATTGCTAATGAGGCTAAACAGCAGGATGTGTTTCCTATGTACAGAAAAAATAGTTACAGGAACAAGAATTTCAGTATCAGCAAAGAAACCTTGTAGTTGCCAGTATAAGCTTGCAGTAAGCACACTTGAGGGGCTAAGTTAAGCGTGAATATTTTTTTCTATTGCTACAGGCTACCAAACACACTCTTACTTTCATTTCACGCGACAGATTAAGTTAGCCTTGCACTTCACCACATGACACCACAGCACTCACTTCCACCCTCGCCGTGGTCAAGACTTAGATGTTAGATTGTTTGGGGAACTGGGACCATGTGTTTGTTTTGGTGTGCTTGCCTGGTTCGTAGATTTCATTTGGTGGTCCGTTTGCTCTCTGAAAACAACAAAAAATCAATTCATTGGCTGAACTTGACAATCATATGAATGTCAGTTGCTCAGGAGTGTGCATCGCGGTCGGTCATTCACAACTTGCTGGAATTTCAGTGCAGCTGGATTACTCGTGATTTCAAGTTTAAGCCATGAATTGCTTTTATGACTGGGAGGGAATGTTGCCTGATGGTAGATCGTTTGTGGTTAGTGATGTGTTAGTGACAAAGCTCTTTTACTCTCTGAACGCTTACTACTTATACTAATACTACTGAACATCAAACATTTTAGTGTGAAATTGTGATCTTTGTTTTTCTTTTTCTGGCCTCACAGATCCTCATGCTTTTGGGTTTTATTGTATTTAAGCTTGTCTGATGTCCTTTAATAGTGTCTAAAAGTAGTCATTTCATGTATTGTTTATGTTGACATCGTTGCCTTTATTAACCAGGGTGTGAAAGCTAGTCTAGTCACTGAGGGAATCATTAAAGTACAGTCTAATTCTTTTTTGTCAGATCCAGAGGGCTTATCTGCAAAGGGTTTTATAATTTAGGAAAAAGAAATAGAGAACAGCCCCACACCCCACAGTTAATTGAGAAAAGTTAAGAAAACAGTTTTGGAAAAAAATGCTGATTTTTTTTAGTACATTTTACATTTTGTATTTTTGTATTAATTTCACAAAAAAATGAATAACATGTCAATTAGTGAGTTTTCAAGGGGCTAGTGGGTAAATGCTTTTTAGCCTTGAATTTAGTCAGGCTAGCTGTTTCCTAGTTTCCAGTCTTAATGCTGCTAAGCTAACAGTCTCCTGGTGCCAGCTTTATATTGCACATGCAGAGACATGAGAGTGTTGTTGACCTCTTTGAGTGAGCATACATTATACAAAGTGAATCACTGAGGAAAGTCTGGCCAGAAAAAACTGTTCTGTTTGTTTTTTTCTTAGATACAAGACCTGGGACAGTGAGCTAAAGTTAGTCTTTGTTTACCAACCAACACTGCGGGATTAAATATAAATATTTATCAGAGAATAGCTTTAAAGACAAAAACTTAGTTTAGTTGGTATTCATTACCCAGAGGTTGTGAAGTGGGTTTTATAGCTAAACCACATTACACCTACAGATTTAAACAGACAAACTTTCAGTTCACAATCCCAATCTCTTTCATTAAGTGTTATGTAGCCTCCCTGCAGCCTTTTTTAGGAGCCATTTTGTGTATCTCGTACTGAGAATCACATTAAAGTAGTTTAGGGATTGTTGTGATTTAATCAAATTCTAATTGTTTGTGTCCTGCCCTTCCCTGCCTCCTCGCACAGGCCCTCAGAGTCCCTGTGAGAGAACAGACCTCCGCATGGCAATAGTTGCAGACCACCTCGGACTCAGCTGGACTGGTGAGTCCACACAACTCTTTATCTCTTAGGGTAACTAATATGACATGTCAAGACAGCTGAAACATTGCAGTTACATCAGTTCAATGTCGAAACTAAAGAGAGATTGTAACTCATACACATGACAATATTCTGTACATTCACTGATACTTGCCACGAAGAGGATTCAGTATGTGATTTTAAAAACCAAGGTATGACTGAATAAGCTCACATTATTAGTTTTGCAGTGTTTGTTGCCATCTGGTGGACACATAATATAAACTAGTCTTCACTGAGCAGTACTGCAGTGGCATTTACAATCACACACATCATCATCGCCACACGGATACAATATCAAAGTAGGAATATTCTTAAAAAATTCTTAAAACTTGAATCTCATTGTGGAATTTTTTAAAATGTAAACAAATGTAACCTCACTCTATGATATTAGCAATTAGAGGCCTGAAAATACATACACTAATTAATGTGTTATTGATATTGATAGCAAAAAGCTTATATAGTGTTGTATTTATATTCTTCCATGTTATGTTTGTTTGCATCTGAGTGTGTAAGATGATTGTTTGTATATATTGTGCTTGAGCAGCAATAAGGGTGTGGCCTCTGCAGTTTGGTCCAAGCCTGACCACCTGCACTGCAGCACTGCCCCACGCCTGCCTGCCTCCCTGTCTGTGTGTGAGTGGGCGTCACCGAGTGCATGTGTGACTGCACAGTTACTGTGTGCATGCAGATCCATCTGTGTGTGTGCGTGAGGGTGAATACTTGTGTGAATGTCTGTCCAGTGACTGTGTGAGTGCTCAGCTGAGAGAAGGAATCTAATCCATATTTAATGTGTGTTCCTGTTGCAGAGCTGCAGTGAACCAGTAGAGCTGCTGAACATTATGTCCTCATAGTTTTAAATTTATAGCTACTGTCTCTGTCTGTGCAAGCACCATTTCACAGTTTTGGTAGCTTTAGACTGCATTTGTCACAGTTTTTTGCAGTTAGTGAATGAGCACTTAGGAATAAACAACAATATATCTACTGAAACAAATTATGGTTGCCTCAGTTTATGCAGATTACAATATGTTCATCTCCTCTTGTTTAATAAGCAATCGAGTGTAGCTTGCTACATGAGCTGCTGACTAACTCATGCCACTGAGGATGATAAATCCCTGTGTCCTATTATCAGTGCAGACATTTTTAGCATAGATGACCTCAGCAGAAATGAGACTGTTATCAATGGAGTGTTTAGACTTTTTTGACTGGGGTAGCACAAGAGCGGCACTCATTTATACAGTGGTGGCATTAAGTGTCAAAACATAGGAATAGCATTAATTTACTATTTCTTTTATCTACTTAAATTACACAAATTTCAGTAGCTCATTCTTAGACTTGTATGTTTAAGTAGAGACAAAATAGAGGATAATAATTGTATCGAAAAAAAACACAAGAAGGTGACA
>MDSQ01000209.1_pt1 | contig 12390 bp, 11 predicted proteins | sample 1008251 | NCBI WGS metagenome assembly MDSQ01 (sample SAMN05526597, study PRJNA338239) | gut metagenome | isolation source: Hindgut content | host: Naso unicornis | place: Saudi Arabia: Red Sea | collected 2016-05
GGGAGTAGGTTCTCAAGGAGATGGTACGTTACAAATTCTATTTGATAATAAAAAAGATATGCAAGCATTAGATATGATAATTAAACATAAATTTGGATATAAAACATTTAGTGTAGAACATAATTGTAATAATCTTCAAGCAGTTATTCCTATAGCTGGGTTTGGGACCCGTCTAAAACCTATAACAGAATGTTTAGATAAAGCATCATTGCCTATTTATTATAAAGGAAAATTATACCCAGTGCTATATCTAATATTAAAAGACATGGTTGAGGCTGGAGTACAAAATGTTGACATAATTATACGTGTGGAACAAATTGATTTTGTAGAGACTATAGATAAAATGTTAAAAAATGAAGGCTATAATCTAAAATTAACTACTTCAGTACAAACAGAAAGAAAAGGATTAGGTGGAGCTGTTCTTTCATCTACATCTATTATGAATAAACAGTTTGTAGTAATTAGTCTAGGAGATTATATATATTCTAGTAACACAGCAGATAATTGTACAAAACAATTAATAAACTATTGGAATAAATATAGACAACCATTACTTACTATAAAAGAAATAGAGTTAGAGCAAGTAATGCATTATGGAATTGTAAGTGGAAAATGGATAGATAATGAAGTTTTAGCGGTGACTAGTATAGTAGAAAAACCTAGTATAGAATATGCACAACAATATTTAGGCGTTGAAACAAACGAGAGCATTAAGTATTATTGTATATTTGGGCAATATATATTAAACAATGAAATTTTAGACTTAGTAGATAAAAAAGACGGAAGTAGTGCGGAAATTGGTTTAACAGAATCTATTAGTGAATATGTAATTAGTCATAATGTACTAGCTATTAAAATAAATGGAACGAGTTTTGATGTAGGTCTTGCGAATGAGTATTATAAGACATTTTGTGAGTATAAATAAATTTTTATTAATATCTAATCCATATTTATAAATTGATATATTTCATTTGGAGAGCTGGAATATATGACTTAGTATTAAATCCTCAAGAGACCAAAATCCATAAATATTATAATGTTCTTGTAGAATTATTAATAAATACTTTATAGATAGTAAAAAAATATTTGATTTAAGGTAACTAAATTGATTTGTATTAAGATAAATAAAAAAGGAGAAATATAAATGAAAAAGATTTATATTTATGGCATAGGAGAATTATGCAAAAGGTTATATAGAGAATTTAGAAATGAGCATATTGTAATAAAACATGGTGAACTAATAGGATTTATTGTAGATGAGGAGTATAAGACTTCTGATACATTTCACGGGTTACCGTTATTAACACCTGAAGAAGCATTAAAAACAGAATTTAATATTATACTTATAGCTATCGATAAACACGAACCTATAAGAAATAAATTAATAAGTATGGGAGTAGATGATAAAAAGATATTAGTAGACGAAAAGTTCACATGTGTAACCAAATTTTTAGCAGAGGAATTTGAAGAATTTGTAAATACAAATAAAATGCACTTAAATGAAGTAAGAAATATGTTAGAAGATGATTTTTCTAAGGAAACATTTGATAATATATTAGAATTTAGAAAAACAGGAAATATTACTTTTAGAGAAAAAACATTTGATCCTAACGAATATTTTCCAAAAGATATATTTAATTTAGAAGATAACTGGGTATATATTGATGCTGGAACTTATGGTATAGACCCCTTAGAATATGGGTCTATAACAAATCAGATAAAAGAAACCAATTATAAAAAAATTATATTTTTTGAACCTAATCTAACAGTAATTCCAGATTTATTAGCAAGTATAAAAAATCAAAATCTTAGAGATATACAAGTAGAGTGCAAGGGTATATATGATAAAACAGATATTGTTGGATTTGATGCTATGGGGCCTTCTAGTAGTATTACTTCTATAGGAAATAATTATATTTTAGTAGATACTATAGATAATGTATTAAAAGGTGAACAAATAGACTATATAAAAATGGATGTAGAAGGAGCTGAATTAAAAGGCTTAATTGGAGCTAAAAATAGTATCCAAAAATATAAACCAATATTAGTTATCTCAATATACCATAAATTTGAAGATTGGATAGATTTGCCAAAGTATATAAAAGAACTTAATCCGAATTATAGTCTTTATCTACGTCATCATGGCATAACTGAATATTTTGAAACTATATTATATGCTATAGATAGAAAGAGGTAATGTAATAATGGACAAAACCGAACCAATAATCCCTGTGTTTAAAGATACTAAATCATCCATAGTACTAGCATGTAACGATGATTATGCACCTTTCGTTGCTGCTACTATATTATCGATCATAAATACCTCTAATATAAATAATAATTATGATATTATTGTTTTAAGTAGAGATATTTCTATTAATAATAAAAATCTAATATATAGACTTGTAGATAATAAACATAATTTTAGTATAAGATTTTATAATGTAGATAGTATTATGTCTAAATATGTCCTTAATAATTATTTATCAAGAATCAGTGTAGACGGTTATTATAGATTATTAATACCTTATATATTAAATGGATATACTAAGGCGCTGTACTTAGATTGTGACCTTATTGTATTAGATGATATTTATGATTTAATCAATATAGATTTAACAGGTTATTTGTTAGCTGCAGCACAAGAATATTATTGGAATATAGCTACCGCACGAAATCCTGAACGTTCTATAACAAAAGTAAATTTATTAAACAGACATCAACGTTTTAATTCGGGAGTATTATTATATAATTTAGAAACAACACAAGACTATTTCTCATATGAAATATTGCTAGAATATGCCATGAAAAATGATTATTTTGCAGGTGATGAAGATATTTTAAATAAATATTATAATGATAAAACATATATACTGCACCCTAAATTTAATGTATGGAATAGAAGTTTTGGTATGTCTACTGTAAAAAAATATGATTCCTTACAAACGTATCAAAAGTATTTAGAGGCACATAACTCGCCTAAAATCATTCATTATATGACTGAGTTAAAACCTTGGTATTATCCAAGCATTGAGAAAAGTTCTTATTATTGGAATACTATTCGTGGTACAGAATTATATAACTTAGCTTTGCAGGCACAAATATTAAATATACAAAAAAATTATCCTAGACGATTATTAACTGACATATTAGAAAAGGTGATATAATGATAGAAAATAAATTAGTTACTCCAATATTTAATGATACCAAATCAGCGATAGTATTACCTTGTGATGATAATTATGCACCTTATGTGTCTGCTACTATCTTATCCATAATAAATAGTTCTCATCAAACTAATAACTATGACATTATTATTTTAAATAAAGATCTTTCTAGCAACAATAAAAATTTGATATCTAGAGTTTTAGAAAATAAACCTAATTTTAGTATAAGATTTTATGATGTGGGTAGTATTATGTCTAAATATGTCCTTAAAAGTTATTTCTCAAGAATAACTGTAGATGGTTATTACAGATTATTAATACCTTATCTACTAAAAGGATACACTAAAGCGGTATATTTAGATTGTGATATTATTGTATTAGAAGATATTTATGAATTAATAAATATCGATTTAACAGGTTATTTATTAGCCGCAGCACAAGAATATTATTGGAATATAGATACCTCACATACCCCGGAATGTTCAATTAAAAAGGTAGGGCTAGTAAATAGATATCAACGTTTTAATTCGGGGGTATTATTATATAATTTAGAAACAACACAAGAATATTTCCCATATGAAATATTACTAGAAGATGCCATGAAAAATAATTATCTTGCAGGCGATGAAGATATTTTAAATAAATATTATAATAATAAAACATATATACTACACCCCATGTTTAATGTATGGAATAGAAGTTTTGGTATGCCTACCGTACAAAAATATGATTCAGTACAAATGTATAATAAATATTTAGAGGCACATAAATCGCCTAAAATAATACATTATATGAGCAGATTCAAACCTTGGAATTATCCAAGTATTGAGAAAAGTTACTATTATTGGAATACTATTCGTGGTACAGAATTATATGACTTAGCTTTAAACTCACAAATATTAAATATACAAAAAAATTACCCTAGAAGAGTAGCCACTGATATATTAGAAAAGGTGTTATAATGATAAAAAATAAATTGATTACACCACTGTGTAATGACAATGAAGTAGCTATAATACTGGCTTGTAATAATAATTATATACCATATGTTATCTCAACTATATTATCAATACAAAATTGTTCAAATGCTAATAATCAATATGATATTATAATTTTACACCAAGATGTTACGCCTAAAAGCAAACAATTGGCATATAGAATTTTGGGACATAGAGAGAATTTTAGCGTGCGATTTTTTAATGTAAAGGATATAGTGTCTCAGTATAATCTTACTAATTATGTAGGACGTATTAGTATAGAAGGATATTATCGTATATTAATCCCGCATATTTTAAATGGATATAAAAGAGCCATATATATAGACTGTGATATAATTGTAGTAGAAGATATTATGCAATTGTCTAAAGTGAATTTAGATGGGTATATATTAGGGGCATGTCAAGACTTAGCGTGGTGTATGGAGATTATTAATTGTTTACAATTCACACAAGATTTTCTGGAGAAGTTAAATATAACAAGTATATATAAAAAATTTAATTCCGGAGTATTATTATTTAATTTAGAAAATCTTAATAAGTACATCTCATATGAGATTCTATTAGAAGATGCAGTAAACAATAATTATTATTTTGGAGATGAGGATATTTTAAATAAATATTATAGTGATAAAACTTTAATACTGCATCCAAGCTTTAATGTATGGCATGATTCATTTGGAATTTTTCCTGTACTAAAATATGCTCCTAAAAAAATGTATGATGCATACATGGAAGCTCGAAAAAAACCTAAAGTTGTTCATTATATAGGTTATTCAAAACCTTGGAATTACCCAAATACAGACATGGCATACTATTACTGGGATACTATACGAGATACTGAATTATATGAATTATCTCTAAAATCTCAAATAGTAAACATACCTATGACTTATTCAAAAAAAGTATTAAAAGATTGTTATAATCTTTTAAATTAGATAAATAGGAGAAATTATGAAACCATTATATGAATTTAAGCATATTCTTATAGAATTAACAAATGCATGTACACATACATGTTCAAATTGTTCACGATTTTGTGGACATCATACTAAACCATTTTATATGGACTGGGATACCTTTAAAAATGCTGTAGATTCACTAGAAGGGTGGCCTAGAATTGTAGGTCTTATGGGTGGTGAACCTACTATGCATCCACAATTTGAACGTTTTACAAAATATGCACAAGACATACATCCAATGAGATATAATATTGGTGGTGGTGCAAAACCGACTAAAAATTTAAGTAAGTATATTGAAGACGCAAATTATTTAAAAGCTTATTTAGTAAATAAAATACAAGGAGTAGGTCTTTGGACATCTGTATCTGCAAATTATTATAAACATTATGAATTAATTCAAGATACATTTGTATATCAATGTATAAACGACCATACAGCAGTTAGTATGCATGCTCCTTGGTTTTTACCTAGAGCTGAGTTTGGTATACCTGATGATGAGTGGATTGAACTAAGAGATAAATGCTGGTGGCAAACTTCATTTGGTTCGCCTAGTATTACGCCTAAGGGGGCATTTTTTTGCGAAGTTGCTGCGGCAATGGATATGCTATTTGATGGTCCTGGTGGATGGAAAGTAGAAAAAAATTGGTGGCAAAGAGGTCCTGAAGATTTTAAGGAGCAATTAAAATGGTGTGAATTATGCTCGGCACCTTTAGTTACAGAAGCAAGAGATGCAAATGAAGAAATTGACGATGTATCAACAGATATGTATAATAAATTAATTGAAATTGGTAGTCCTAAAGCTAAAACTGGAAAAATAAAAATTCATGATATTAAAAGTAAACAAGAAGTTGAAATAAAACCTCGATTAGAAACATTTCTTTATCAAACAGATAATTCTGTACGCTTTACGTCTAAAAATAAATCTTTATATCCTAAACGAGTATGTGGAGTACTATGGACTAATAATAAAATAGAGCTTAATACTAATGAGTTAGATGATGTAACAGTAATTGATAAAAATCATACGGAAAGATTTATAGAACTTGCAAAATATATACGTAAAGAAGTAGATTGGATAGTTTTAATGGATAATACAATTGAGTTGCCTAAAGATTTTAGACATAAACTTAGCGAAATTGTATTTAACCCTGGAACTTTTCATATTATAAATGATAATGTAAGCATGTTTAATGTAAATGCATCTGCACTGAAAAATACTGGATTTGCTAGCATAACAAGAATAAATAACTTAGATGAATTTAAAAACTTATGGAATGCTGATAAACAAGTGGCACTTAATGAGCATTTATTACCAATTGATATAGATGATATAGAGTTATGGAAGAAAGAATTTATTAAAAAGGGTATCTCAAATTTCCCATTTACTAATATACCTATAGATAAATTAGTTATAAAAAACCGTGTTAAGCCTATGATAGATGAAATTTTAGCAAAAGATATACCACGGTTGCAAAAAATAGAGCAGTTAAATGCTATAGATATACAACTAAATAATCCTGAGCTATTATGCCTGGAGATAACTAAAGCAATAGATATTCTATTAGATAAGCCAGAAGCGACATGTGAAGACTCATCTATGACAAGTATTAGCTAAAACTATAAAAAGCCTAAAAGAGCGAATCTCTTAGGCTTTTACTTGATTTAAAAATTGTTTTGCTATATCAAGATGTTTATTTACGGCTGTAGGGCTAGGACCGCCTTTTACTTGGCGTTCATTTACACAAGTAGCAATAGAAATAGCATCAAAAACATCTTCTTTAAAAATAGGAGATATCTTTTTATATTCACTTAATGGAAGCGTTTCTAATGTAAAGTTATTAATAGTACAAAATAGAACTAGCTTTCCAACATAATGATGTGCATCTCTAAATGCAACGCCTTTCTTAACAAGGTAATCTGCAACATCAGTAGCATTAGTAAAACCAGATGAGGCAGCGTTATACATATTATCTTTATTTATTGTAATAGTAGCTAACATTTTTGTAAATATAGGCAGACATAAACTAATGGTGTCTAGACTATCAAATACTGCTTCTTTATCTTCTTGCATATCTTTGTTATACGCTAGAGGCAATCCCTTTAATGTAGTTAATAATGCAATCAAATTTCCGTATGTGCGTCCACTTTTACCACGAACTAATTCTGCAATATCAGGATTCTTTTTTTGAGGCATTATCGAGCTACCTGTACTAAACGCATCATCTAATTCGATAAATTTAAATTCATGACTATTAAATATAATAATCTCTTCGCTAAATCTACTAAGGTGCATCATCATTAGAGCTACTGAATATAAAAAGTCGCTGCAAAAATCTCTATCTGATACTCCATCAAGACTATTTTGACAAAGTTCAGTAAATCCTAGTTCGTCTTTTACGTAATCTCTATTTAAAGGATAAGTTGTTGTTGCTAATGCACCACATCCTAGAGGCATAGAATCAGTCATCTCTTTTGTAAACTCAAATCTTTTATAATCTCTTTTAAACATTTCAAAATAGGCCATAAGATGATGAGCAAATGTCACTGGTTGAGCCCTTTGCAGATGAGTGTATCCTGGCATAAACGTAGTAATGTGTTGTTTAGCTAAATTATAGATTGTATCTAATAAATCTACTATAAGGTTTTGTACATTAGAAATATTTTCAATTAAATATAGTCTCATATCAAGTGCTACTTGATCATTTCGGCTCCTACCCGTATGAAGTTTTTTGCCTACCTCACCGATTTTTTCGGTGAGTAGAGCTTCTATTAACATGTGTATATCTTCACTATCTTGCATTAAATCTATATCGCCATTTTCAATCTCAGATAATAATTCAGACAATCCATCTGAAATTTGATTAGCCTCATCTTGAGATATAATATTTTGCAAAGCTAACATTTTTACATGAGCTTGACTACCTAGTATATCTTGCTTATATAACCTATAGTCAAATGAAAGAGATGAGTTAAAATGATCAGTTAAAGCATCTGTTTGTTTTGTAAATCTTCCATCCCAAAGTTTCATAATTTTTCCTCATTTTGTTTTAACATTAGAGAGCGAACCTTTGATGGAAGTCCAAATAAAGTTATAAAGCCCTCAGCATCATGATGATTATATAAATCACCTGTTTTAAAGCTTGCAAGTGCCTCGCTATATAAAGAATATGGAGATGTTGTTCCATTTAAAATAATATTACCTTTATATAATTTTAGACTAACTTTACCTGTAACATATTTTTGCGTACTATCTACAAATGCTGCCAGTGCATCTCTAAGTGGACTAAACCATTTTCCGTCATAGATTAATCTTGCATACTCTAGAGAGACTTGTTGCTTATATTGATAAGTTTCTCTATCAAGAGTAAGATGCTCTATAGCTTCGTGTGCAAAGTATAAAATCTTACCTCCTGGTGTTTCGTATATTCCACGTGACTTCATTCCAACTACACGGTTTTCTACAATATCATCAATTCCAACCCCATGTTTTGCACCTAATTTATTTACTTCGGTAATTAAATTATATGGACTAAGTTCCTTATCATTTAGATGAGTTGGAATGCCTTGTTTGAATGTGATACTGATAATTTCTGCCTCGTCTGGTGCAGCTTCTGGATGAGTGCCTAATTGTAATAAAGTATCTAAATCTGCACTATTAGCTGGATTTTCAAGATCTAATCCTTCATGAGAGATATGCCATAAATTCAGATCACGGCTATAGCTTTGTTCTTTTTTCATAGGAACAGGTAAATTTCTTTGACTTAAATATTCCATCTCTTCTTCTCTTGAAGATATATCCCAAATTCTCCACGGTGCAATTATTTTTATATGAGATGCAAGTGCTTTTATTGCAAGTTCAAACCTTACCTGATCATTACCTTTTCCGGTGCACCCATGACATATCGCTACTGCACCTTCTGTTATAGCAACATCAACTAATACTTTAGCAATAAGAGGTCTTGCGATTGACGTCCCTAAATAATAACGAGATTCATATATTGCCCCCGATTGAATCATCGGAAATAAATAATCTTTTGAAAATTCTTCTTTTACATCTTTGACATAAACTTTTGTAGCACCTAAACTTTTTGCTCTCTCTTCTAGTCCTCCAAGTTCTTGATCTTGTCCTACATTAATGCATACAGCAATTACCTCGTAGTCGTAATTTTCTTTAAGCCAAGGAATTATAACAGATGTGTCTAATCCTCCAGAGTATGCTAAAATAACTTTTTCTTTCATAGATATTTCATCCTTTCATAAATATATATTAAATATTAGAAAACCTACTGAACAAATAGTAATCTATGTAGCCATTATACAGAAATCACACAATATTTCAAGAGAAAAATAAAAAAATACGTTTCACTTCTTGAATTTTTGGTAAATACTCTTTATACTATAGATATATTAAGGAGGAGTGTATGAAATTTTTTGATTTCGACGGACCGTTATATAAAATAGGAAATGAAGTGGCGGACTTTATGATACTATCTTTATTGTGGATTATCCTATGTTGTCCAATTTTTACTATTGGTGCCTCAACATCAGCGATGTTTTTTATATACGGAAAAAAAGTTCGAAATGAACATGCATATATTTTAGCGGATTTTATAAAAAGTTTTAAAGAAAACTTTAAGCAATCTATTCCTATAACAATAATATTATTATTTATGTGGAGCAGTATATTTTTATATTTTAATATGCAACTCAATTCAAGTGAGTTAGCAAATAGTATATACTTATATATAATTATATTTTTTTTGTGTGAAGTAATAGCATTTACATCATATGTATTGGCCATATTATCTCGCTTTCGGATGGATATAAAGCAAATATTTTATATAGCTATTTTATTAACCCATAGACATGTATTAACTAGTATAATTATTATTTTAACTAATATTTTGCTCGTTATTTCAGTATTAATGATTCCTCCTTTAATTATGTTTATGCCCGCAATTGTTTTTTATATAAATTCCTACTTGTTGCAAAAAGCTTTTGCCCGTAGTATAAACATTGAAGAAAATAATATTAATGGAGAAGAAAATTGATTTTAGAAAATAAAAATAAATCTATAGCCACATATACATTAGGATGCAAAGTTAATCAATATGATACAGAAGCAGTTACAGAACTATTTACTAACCGAGGATATCATTCTGTAAGCTTTGATACGGTAGCAGATGTATATATAGTAAATACTTGTACAGTAACACATTTAAGTGATAGAAAATGTAGGCAGATGCTTAGAAAAACAAAAAAAATTAATCCAGATAGCATTCTAGTGGCTATGGGGTGCTATGCACAATCTGCAAAGGAAAAGTTAATAGATGAAGTACCAGAAATAGATATAGTAATTGGTACAAATAAAAGATCAGAACTTGTAAATATTGTTGAGGAATATAATAGTACGGCCATATTTAGGCTAAATGATTTGGAGACTGTAGATGAGTTTGAAGAGATGACTTTATCTAGTGCAAATTCTAAAACACGTGCCCATATCAAAATTCAAGAAGGGTGTAATAATTATTGTGCATACTGCATTATTCCGTATGTTAGAGGCAAGATACGTAGTAGGCAACCTGAAAACGTAATATTAGAAGCTATTCGTTTGCAAAAAGCAGGGTTTAAAGAAATAGTTTTAACTGGAATACATGTACAATCATATGGTAAAGATTTAGAAGGAGTTAATTTATTAACTTTACTACCTGAATTAAATAAGATAGATGGGATTGAAAGGATTAGGTTAAGTTCCATTGAACCGACTTTAATTACAGATGAATTTATAGACACTATATCTAATTTGCCAAAACTTTGTCATCACTTTCATTTATCATTGCAAAGTGGGTGCGACGTTATATTAAAACGAATGGGACGAAAATATAATACACAACAATATATATATAGTGTAGATAAGCTTAGAAGCTTATGGCCAGATGTTGCTATTACAACAGATATTATTGTAGGGTTTCCTGGAGAAAGTGAAACTGACTTTACTAAAACAGTAAATTTTGTAAAAGAAATTGGATTTGCGTCAATGCATATTTTTCCATTTTCTAGTCGTACAGGAACTAGGGCTGCAACTATGTCTAATCAGATATCTGCTAATATTAAAGAAGATAGGGTAAAAGTATTGACTGAATTAGCAGATAAAATGCATAACCAGTTTCTACAAAACATGTGCAATACAACAACTAATGTCTTATTTGAGCAGTCTAACAATGCTGAATTTATTGGTTATACATCTAATTATGCTAAAGTAAGTGTTAAATCAGATGTAGATTTAACAAATAAAATAGTTAATGTAAATTTAAAAGAAATACAGAGTAATAAATTAATTGGTACTATTGTAGAATAAATTCGCATTAATAATGCAAACTAAAAGAAGGTGAGAATATGAAAAATTTAAATGAAACTATGCAATTTCAATTTAATTTATCGGAGCAAATTTCAACTAGAGAAACTTTGCTTGAGGTTTATGTTGCACTTAAAGATAAAGGATATAATCCAATAAATCAGATAGTAGGTTATATAATGTCTGGAGATCCAACATATATAACTAGTTATAATGGTGCAAGGACTAAAATACGACGTCTTGAACGTGATGAGATTTTAGAAGAATTAGTAGCATTTTATATTAAAGAAGTTTAGGAGAAAAATTTGAGAATATTAGGACTTGATTTTGGTAGTAATACAACAGGAGTGGCCATTAGTGACCCTTTTAAAATTATAGCTAGTGGTCTTTTAACTATACAAAGAAAAGACCCCGCAAATATAAAGCCTACTCTAAATCAACTTATGGAGATTTGTATAGAGTATCAGGTAGAAAAAATTATACTTGGTCTACCTAAAAATATGAATAATACAGAAGGGGCAAGAGTAGAGCAGACGAAGCTATTTAAGCAGAAGTTAGAAAATAAATTGAAACTTCCTGTTCAATTATGGGACGAAAGATTAAGTACAGTAGCTGCAGAAAATATGTTAATCAGTGCTGATGTAAGCCGTGGTAAGAGAAAACAGATAATTGATAAAGTGGCAGCAGTCATTATATTGCAAAATTATTTAGATGCTCAAAAATAGATGTATATATAGGAGGTAACATTGGATAAAATAGAATTTTACGACAGTATTAGTAATGAAGTAACATTATTTGAAATTATGAATAGTGCTATAATAGATACAAACAAATATTTATTAGTAGTAGATTCAGAAGATAATGCAACTATTCTAAAAGAAGCTATAGATGAAGATGATAATTTAATTTAT